>ULUO01027129.1_pt1 | contig 19311 bp, 17 predicted proteins | sample 1958611 | NCBI WGS metagenome assembly ULUO01 (sample SAMEA4835762, study PRJEB28245) | human gut metagenome | biome: gut microbiome; material: fecal sample | place: Denmark | collected 2008
TATAAAACGGTTACTGATGGAAAAGGTGCATCAATAAAAGGTTTTGATATAACAACTAAAAGTGGATTAATAACATTATTTGATAATAGAGAAATCACAACAACATCAAGTAAAACAGAAGAGTGGAATATAACAGTAACATTTGTAAATTATAATGCAAATCAAGCTGGTAATGCAGGAAAAAGTTTTAGCGCTAAGTTGATGATACAAAAATATAAGACTAGATATGACATGGTTTGTGATGAATCAAAGTAGCATGTCATGTTGCAAAGTTATATACAGGAACTCAAGGGAAAAATTCATTATACTATCATGATTCTAGCCTAGCAAATGGGGCAGGAGATAATTCATACAGATATGCAGGAGCAAGTGATAGTGTAAATAATTATATATGCTTAGGTTCAGCTGCAACAACATGTCCAGATGCAAATTTATTTAGAATAATAGGAGTATTTGGAGCTCAAACAAAAGTAATAAGGGCAAAATCAGTTGGAACCAAACAATGGCATTCATCACAAGTTAACACCTGGTCAAGTTCAAGTTTAAATACATATTTAAATGGAGAATATTTAACAAGTTTAGGAACATTAAAGAATAAAATAGCAACAACAACGTGGAAAGTTGGAGGAGGTTCATATGCCAATATAGAAACTTCAGTACCTAAAACAGCATATAAAAATGAAGTAGGAAGTAATGCATCAAGTACAACATATGATGCAAAAATAGGATTAATGTATGTAACAGATTATTATTATAGTGCAAGTCCAAGTGCATGGACATTAGTTGGATATAATGAAAGTGATGCAACAAAAGATTATAGAGTAGCAAAAACAACAAATTGGTTATATTTAGGTTCTGCCGAATGGACTATTTCGCGCAGTTCCGACCGTACGTATGGTGCGTTCAGTGTGGATAGCGATGGCTATGTCTACGACAACCTTGTGACTAATAGCTTTGGGGTTCGTCCGTCCTTCAATCTTTTGTCTTCGGTAAAATATGTATCAGGGTCAGGAAGTATGAGTGACCCTGTGCGAGTAAACTAAGTTAGGACATATTGTTTGTCTAGCGACGAAGGTGCTAGGCAAACGGGGTAAAAAGTTATGCAGTGGCAAGAAGGACAGCAGTAGACTATGGTAGAAAAATGTCTGTCGCGGCTCGCGGAAGAGTGCGAGGCGGAGCAGCTGGCAACAAAAAAGTTATCAACATTGACATTTCTATCAGTTTCTATAATAACATTTATACATGAAGATAGCGTTTGAAAAAATGTTATCTTTTTTCTTTAATTTGAATTTAGTTTGTGATAAAATAATTACTAGGGAGTAGATTATGCATATACCACTAAAAGTAACAACAGATTATACATTATTAAAAAGCTTAATTAAGATACCTGACTTAATTAGTTTTTTACGTGAAAAAAACATTACTGCTTGTGGTATCTGTGATGAAAACTTATATGGAGTATTAGATTTTTATTTTAGTTGTAAGAAGAATAATATTAAACCAATTATTGGTTTAAATGTTAAATTAGATAACTTAGATATTTATCTATATGCTATAAATTATGATGGCTTTAAGAATTTACTTAAGATACATACTAAAAAAGAAAAAAATGAACTAAAAATAGATGATATTTTAAAATATGAAGAAAACATTTTAGTAGTAATACCATATGAAAGTAAAGAATTATTTCCTAAGTTAAGTGGAGTAAATAAATTATATATTAGTTATAAAAATACATATGAAAAAATAAATAGTTTAGTTTTAACTAAAAATGTTTTATATATAAATGATTTAAGGGTTATAAAAAAAGAAGATGTAAATTATTTAAAATACCTAGATAAATTAAGAAAAGATAATGTAGAATTAAATACTGATTGTTTTTTTAATACTGAAGTCTTAGATACTGGTTTACTTAATGAAGTAATAGATATGATTGATATAGAAATACCTTTAAATAAGAGATATATTCCCAAGTATAGTGATAATTCGTATGAAGTACTTAAGAATTTATGTATAAAGGGATTAAGTAAAAGATTAAATGGAAATGTAAATAAAATATATGCTGATAGATTAAAATATGAACTTGATGTTATAAACAAAATGGGTTTTGTAGATTATTTTTTAATAGTTTATGATTATGTTTTATATGCTAAAAAGAATAATATTTTAGTGGGCCCAGGAAGAGGTTCTGCAGCAGGTTCTTTAGTTAGTTATTCTATTGGCATAACTGAAATTGACCCACTTAAATTTGGCTTAATGTTTGAAAGATTTCTAAATCCTGAACGTGTTACGATGCCAGATATAGATATAGATTTTGATGCTTATAAAAGAGAAGAAGTAATCGATTATGTAAGGAAAAAATATGGTTTTAATAGGGTTGCTTTAGGATTAACTTTTACAACCTTAAAAAGTAAATTAGTTTTAAGGGAACTAGGTAAAATATTTAATATTAGCAATAATTTATTAGATAATTTTATTAAGAATATAAATGGTAATGTTAGTTTAAAAGATAATCTAAATAATGAAAACATAAAAAAATTTATTAATAATTACAAAGAAATAAAAGAATTATATATTGTTGCTATACATCTAGAAGGTTTAAAGAAAAATACTTCAACTCATGCTGCTGGAGTTATTATTTGTAGTGAAGATTTAGATGATTTAATACCAGTACATTATGATAACAATACTTTAGTAACTGGTTCTACAATGGAATTTTTAGAAGCAATTGGTCTTTTAAAAATGGATTTTTTAGCAGTTAAAAACTTAAGTACTATAGCTAATATTTTAGAGAAAATAGGGCCTAATAAATTAAAAAATATTTCTTTAGAAGATAATGACGTTTATAAACTATTTTCTAGTGGTAAAACAGACGGAATATTTCAATTTGAAACACCATTATTAAAAAGTTTAACAATGAATTTAAAACCTACTTGTTTTAATGATTTGGTAGCTCTTTTAGCTTTAGGAAGACCTGGAACTTTGGACATGGCAAAAAGTTTTATTAGAAGAAAAAATCATCAAGAAAAAGTAGATTATATTGATGAAACTCTAGAAGGTATTTTAAAAAGTACATATGGAATTATTTTATATCAAGAACAAATTATGGCTATATTAAGGTTAGTAGGAGGTTATACTCTTGCAGAAGCTAACTTAGTAAGAAGAGCTATATCTAAAAAGAAAGAAAATGTTATAAAAAGTGAAGAAGAAAAGTTTATAAATAAAGCAAAGAATAATGGTTATAATGAGGTTGTTGCTAGAAAAATATATAGTTTTATAAATAAATTTGCGAGTTTCGGCTTTAATAAATCTCATTCTGTTGCTTATGCTCACATTGCGTATGAAATGGCTTATTTAAAGGTTAAATATCCCGAATATTTTATTATAGAAATGATTAATAATAAAGATAGTGATAAGATAAATAGTTTAGTAAATTTTCTGAAAAATAAAGGCTTTAAAATATTAAAACCAGATATAAATATAAGTAAGGATAAGTATTTTGTTAGTGAAAACACCTTGATTATGCCTTTTAGTGATATAAAAGGTATTAGTAAAGATATAGCAACTAAAATAGCTGGTGCCCGTGGTAATGGATATAGTGATGTATTTGAATTTTTGAATATTACAAAAGATTTTATAAATGAAGATATATTTAAAATACTAGTTAAAAGTGGTGTGTTTGATAGTTTTAATGTAAATAGACATACATTAATAGAAAATATTGATGTAATATTTAACTATGTTAATTTAAGTGATGGAAGTAGTTTAATAGAAAAGCCATTATTAGTTGAAGTAAGTGAATATAGTGATAATGAACTTAGAGAAATGGAGTATGATTTATTTGGGTATTTTATCAGTAATCATCCATCAAGTAAGTATAAAAATGTTGTTAAGTTAGATAATTTAGAAAAATATTTATTTAAAACTATTAAATGTGTTGTGTTAATAGAAAGAATAAAGATGATTAAAACAAAGAAGAATGAAGATATGGCCTTTTTTAGTGCTAGTGATGAAGTAAGTAAAGGTAATTTTACGGTATTTCCTAAAAATATTGATGTAATAAAAGATTTATATGAACATGATTTAGTTGAAGTAACAGGATTAGTATCAAAAAGATTTGACAAAGTAAGTGTAATAGTAAATAATATAAGTAAGGTGGTTTAAAAATGAATGAAGAAGTAAGTAGATTTTTTAAAAGTATTTCTTTTAGTGATGAAAATTTTAATGATTGTATATTAGATAGAGTAGTTTTAAAAAAAGGTGAAAATAAATTTTTAGTGTATTTAAAAAATAAGGATGTTTTACCAGTTGGTAGTGTCAATAGATTATTTTTGTGTGCTATGAATGGTATAAATGGAGAAAAAAGTGTTGAAGTAAATTTACGCTATGATAATATAGATAATAATGATGTAATAAATTATTTAAACTATTTAATTGATGATATTATAATAAAAAGACCATCTTTAATAAGTATTAAAAAAAGTAATATTGAAGTATTAAATAGTACAATATATTTTCATGTTTTAAATGATTTTGAAAAGAGTGATTTATTACATGAATCAAAAGATATATTACAAAAGCTAGAGAGATATGGCTTAGGTAATTTTAATATAGAAGTAAGTATTAGTGAAGATGAAAGAAAGAGTTTACAAGAAGAAATAGAACAAGAAAAATTAAGTGTTTCATCTAAAAAAGAGGAAGAAAGTCCAGTTATAATGGGAGTACATAAAGATGGAGATGTTATAAAACTTAATAATATTTTAGGTGAAGTAAAAAATATTATTGTAGAAGTTTATATTTTTGCTAAAGAAGTTAGTGAAAGACAAGGTAAAAAAGGTACAGTATTTATCATGAATTTAAAAGTAAGTGATAAAACAGATAGTTATCCATTAAAAATAGTTAGATTTAATGAAGAAGAATTTACTCATTTAAATAAAAAATTAAATGTTGGTTCATGGTATAGAATTCACGGGTCTATGGAAATGGATGAATATTTACATCAAATGGTTATTAATGCTAGAAACATTGAAATTATTCCATCAAAAGATGTAAGTGTTAAAGATGAATGTGAAGAAAAAAGAGTAGAACTTCATGCTCACACTATGATGAGTATGATGGATGGAGTTGTTCCAACTGCAACACTTGCTAAATTTGCTATGAAACTAGGTCATAAAGCTGTTGCTGTAACAGATCATAATTCTCTGCAAGCTTATCCGGATATATTTAATGCTTTACAAAAGATGAATAAAGGAAAAGAAGATGTTGATAAATTTAAAGCTTTGTATGGAGCTGAACTTAATGTTGTAGATGTTGAATCTAATATTGTATTTAAAAATAAGGAATATCCTTTATTTGACCAAGAATATGTTGTATATGATACTGAAACAACTGGTTTAAATAGTGGAATTGACCAAATGATAGAAATCGGGGCTGTTAAAGTAAAAAATGATGTCATTATTGATAGATTTGATGAACTTATTGCTTGTCCAACCCCTTTACCTAAGATTATTACAGAACTAACTAATATCACTGATGAAATGTTGGTAGGTAAAGATAGTGAAGAAAATGTAACTAAGAGATTCTTAGAGTTTTGTGGAGATTTACCTTTAGTTGCTCACAATGCTCAATTTGATATTTCTTTTGTAACAAGTGCTTGTAAAAAATATAATCTAGGTGAGTTTAATAATACTGTTGTAGATACAATGGGACTTGCTAGAAATATGTATCCAACATGGAGAAACCATAAACTTTCTACTTTAGTTAAAAACTTAGAAGTTGAATGGGATGAAGATAAACATCATAGAGCAGATTATGACTGTGAAGGAACAAGTAAATGTTTTTATAAAATGCTAAATGAATTAAAAAGTCAAAATATTAAAACAACTATCGATTTAGAAACATTAGCAGATAAAGAAAATGCTATTAAGTTTGCAAGACCTTTTCATTTAACTGTTATAGCTAAAAATCCTGTGGGGTTAAAAAATCTATTTAAAATAATAAGTTTAGCTAATACAAAGTACTTATATAAAGGAAAAGATGCCAAAATACCAAGAACAGATTTAATTAATTTGCGTGAAGGTTTAATTGTTGGTAGTGGTTGTGTTAATGGTGAAGTCTTTGATAAAGGTTATGGGATGAGTGATGAAGACTTAAAAGACTTAATGAACTTTTATGATTATATTGAGGTTCAACCAGCTTCTGCATGTACTCATTTAATCGGCGAAGATAAAAAGTTTCACAATATTATGGAATATAATGGCTATGTTTCAAGACTGGTTAAAACTGCAAAGTCAATGGGTAAACTTGTATGTGCTACCGGGGATGTTCATAATCTAAGACCAGAAGATTTAATCTATCGTAAGGTTATTGTTCACCAAAAAACTAATGGTAAAATCCATCCTTTAAATAGAGAAGGATTAGAGTTACCAAATATGTATTTTATGACTACCGAGGAAATGCTTGATGCGTTTGCATTCTTAGGTGATGATTTAGCAAAAGAAATAGTTGTTACCAATACTAATAAAGTTGCTGATATGGTTGAACATTTACAAATTATTAGAGATAAATTATATACCCCAGTTTTGGAAAATAGTGCTGAAGTAACTAAAGAAATGGTTTATAATAAAGCCCATGAAATATATGGTGACCCACTTCCTAAAAATATTGAGGAAAGACTTGAAGCTGAACTTGCTGGTATTATTGGTGGTGGATACGACGTTATTTATCTAATTGCTGAAAAATTAGTTAAAAAATCAAATGAAGATGGTTATTTTGTGGGTTCACGTGGTTCAGTTGGTTCAAGTTTAGTTGCAACAATGATGGGAATAACTGAAGTTAATGGACTTCCACCACATTATGTATGTCCGAAATGTAAAAAATCTTATTTTGAAAATGAGGCTGGTGAAAGTCTAGCAAATCTTTATCCATCTGGATATGATATGCCTGATAGAACTTGTGAATGTGGCACAAAACTAAAAAAAGAAGGGCAAGATATGCCATTTGCGACATTCTTAGGATTTAAAGCCGAAAAAGTTCCAGATATTGACCTTAACTTTTCGGGGGATAATCAATCTGATGCCCACAACCATGTTAAAGTATTATTTGGTGAAGACCATGCTTATCGTGCTGGTACTATTTCAACTGTTGCTGAAAAAACTGCATTTGGTTATGTAAAAGCTTATTGTGAAGATAAAGGTATTATTTTAAATAACACAGAAATAGAACGAATTTCTATTGGATGTACGGGAGTAAAAAGAACAACAGGTCAACATCCCGGTGGTATTATTGTTATTCCTCAGTATATGGATGTATTTGATTTTACACCATATCAATATCCTGCGGATGAACCAGATAGTACATGGTACACAACACACTTTGATTTCCACGCAATTCATGATAATGTTTTAAAGCTTGATATACTTGGACACGATGACCCAACAATGCTTAGATATCTAGGAGATACTACAGGTATTGATATCAAAAATGAAATACCTTTTGATGATAAAAATATTATTAGTTTATTTACATCACCGAAGGCACTTGGAGTAACGGAAGAACACATTTTGTGTAAAACTGGTACACTTGGTATTCCTGAGTTTGGTACAAACTTTGCTATTAATATGCTTTTGGAGATTAAACCAACTCATTTTGCAGATTTAGTTAAGATTGCAGGTCTTTCCCACGGAACCAACGTATGGCAAGGAAACGTGCGTGATTTAATTGTCAATAATGTTGCATCATTTAATGAAGTTGTTGGTTGTCGTGATGATATCATGGTTAGTTTAATTAATTATGGTCTTGACCCATCTCGAGCTTTCAAAATATCGGAGTTTGTTCGTAAAGGAAAAGCAAAGAAAGAACCAGATGCTTGGAATGAACATGTTGCTTATATGCGAGAATTTAGTGTTCCAGAATGGTTCATTGAATGTTGTCGTAAAATAGAGTATATGTTTCCAAAAGCTCATGCTTGTGCTTATGTTATGATGGCATATCGTGTTGCTTGGTTTAAAGTTTATTATCCTTTATATTATTATTCAGCTTATTTTAGTATCAGAAGAAGTGATTTTGATATAAATGCTATGCTTAAAGGATATGAGGGTATAAAACGCAGACTTATTGAAATAAAAGAAAAAGGTTATGGAGCAACTGCCAAAGAACAAGCGGTTGGAGATACTTTAGCTGTAGCTCTAGAAATGCTTGCTCGAGGATTTTCTTTTAAAAATATTGATATAACTAAGTCTTTAGCTAAGACATTCTATATTGATGAAGAAAATAAATGTTTGTATTTACCATTTATGGCTTTGGATGGACTAGGGGAAAACATTGCAAATAAAATAGTAGAAGAAAGAAATAAGAAACCATTTTATTGTGTAGAGGACTTCCAAAATCGTGGTAAAGTAAATCAATCTACTATAAATTCTTTAAGAGAATTAGGTGTTTTTGAAGGAATGCCTGAGTCAGCTCAATTAAGTTTATTCTAAGAAAAATCGAGGTAAAATCTCGGTTTTTTAATATTTTTTTAAAAAAATTTGACAAACGTTGTCGAAAATGTTATAATTTAGCTCCAATGTGGAAATACTATGAACATTATGATAAATTTACACGAATTTGACAAAAATTGCAGTTTGTGGTATAATATAATTGTTCGAGTAATTAGGGGGTATGGAAAAATGAAAGGATACGTTTTAGAATACGTCTGTGAAAATGAATTTAAAAAACTAGAAAGAGCATTAAAGAAGTATAATATGTTAGCGTTTAAGAAATTAAACTTTGATTATTATCCAGCTTTAAGAAATGGTAATTTTGTAGGGGAATTAATTTCTGTAAATAAGAAAAATGGTACTGAAACATATGAACTTAAATTACCAAGTGATAAGATGTTTGCTCAAATTCATGGTGAAGTTAAATTAGTTTATACAGTTCATAAAAAAGACGAAGTTGTAGTTTTAGAAACTATTACACCATCTGAAATTCTTTTAGAAGGTCATAGGTCTGAACTTACAACTTATAAAGGTATTATGATTTCTAAAGCTAATGCTTCAAAAGACATGTTTAAAATTGATTTACTTAATATGTTACAAGATAAATAATTAGTTAATAAAACTTAAGCTTCGGGGGTTGCTTAAGTTTTTTAAATTTTTTATTAAAAACTACTTGTCAGATTATAAAAATTGTGATAATATTAATATTGTCATGGACCTCTAGCTCAGTTGGTTAGAGCCCCCGGCTCATAACCGGGTTGTCGCAGGTTCGAGTCCTGCGAGGTCCACCATTTTAGGCAGGCGTGGCGGAACTGGTAGACGCGCTAGACTTAGGATCTAGTGGAATATTCCGTGGGGGTTCAAGTCCCTTCGCCTGCACCATTTTTTATTGTAATCGCTTGTAGGAAATTCAATTTAAAAAAACTAAGTGTAAACTTAGTTTTTTTCATATTTTTTAATTCTTTAAATCATTTTCAATTTGTTCTTCATTTATTTCAATAGCTTTAATGCACTTTTCAAATAATTCATTTAAGTCCCAACCTAACATTTCGCAGCCTTTTTTAATAATATCTCTAGAACAACCTCTTGCAAAAGTTTTATCTTTAAACTTCTTCTTTAAAGTGGCAACTTCCATTCCTTGGGCATTGTGAGATGGTCTCATATTAATTAAGGATGCAATTATACCTGTTAACTCATCACATGTATATAAAACTTTTTCCATAAAATGAGTAGGTTCAACATCACTGCATAGTTCATACCCATGGCTACATACAGCATGAATAAGTTCATCACTTGCATCAATTTCTTTTAAAAGTTCAATGCACTTAACACAATGTTCTTCAGGATACATTTCATAATCAACATCATGAAGTAGACCAGCAATACCCCAGAAATCTTTATCATATCCATAATCCTGGGCAATATATCTCATTATTGCTTCCACCATTAAACCATGTCTAACATGATATTCTTCCTTATTATATTTTTTTAATAATTTTAACGCTTTTTCTCTATTCATAATTTATCTCCATCTTTATTATAACAAATTTTTATGGTAAAATAAATGTGGAGATGATTTTATGAGGCCTGGATTAGGTGTTGGCGTTATGATATTAAAGGATAATAAGGTGTTACTTGGACTTCGTAATCCTGATAAAGTGAAAGCTTCAAGTGAACTAAAGGGAGAAGGTACATGGATTATGCCTGGTGGTAAAGTTGAGTTCATGGAAAAGCTAGTGGATGCTGCCAAAAGAGAACTAGAGGAAGAAACTAGTTTAATTGCCAAAGACTTAAAACTTATCTGTGTGTCTGATGATATGACTGATACAGCTCATTATGTTACAGCAGGTTTTTTAGTGAGTTCTTATGAAGGTGAAATTAAAGCTATGGAACCAGAAACTATCTTAGAATGGAAATGGTTTGATATTAATAATTTACCTGAAAATATGTATAAACCAAGTAAGGTAGTTATAGAAAAGTATTTGAGTGGAATAATATATGAATAGCAAACGTTTGCAAATAAATGTTTGCTTTTTGTTTTTTATTGTGATATTATTAATGTAGGTGGTTATAATGGTTTATTTAAAAGAATTTAATTTGTTGAGTGAAGATTATGAAAATGGCTTTCTAATTAATGAAAGAAGAACATATTTTCATAATCAATATCCGTTTAGAATGTTTCCAGAAAAAAGATTTGAAAAAATAAACTTTTCTAATGTTACAATTCTTTATGGTAGTAATGGTTCTGGAAAGTCTACGATATTAAAGATACTTGCTGAAAAACTTAATGCTAAAGGGCATGATGGCAGTGGAGAAATGTTTCAAAGTTATGTTGATGGATGTACTTATAAAATGACTTATGAAACACCTGATGAAATTAAAATTATTAAAAGTGATGATGTATTTGATTATATATATAATGTTAAAAGAATTAATAATCGAATGTTTAATCAAAGAGAAGCTTTATTAAAAGAATATTTTGATTGTAAAAGTACTAGTATCAGAGATATCAAAGATTATCAAAGTATTAAAAATGAGGTTGATGCTAAAAAAATGAGTGCTTCTTCATTTATTCGAGGGAAAATGTTAAATAAAGATGTCAGTGAACAATCAAATGGAGAAACCGCTTTAATGTATTTTATATCTGAGATTAAAGATAATAGTGTGTATTTTCTTGATGAACCTGAAAATAGCATGTCCGCATCAATGCAATTGAAGTTAACTAAGTTCTTAGAAGAGTCTGCCAGGTTCTTTAACTGTCAATTTATTATTGCTACCCATTCACCATTTATTTTAGGAATGAATGATGCCACCATTTATGACTTAGATACAGTTCCTACAAAAACTAAAAACTGGTGGGAACTTGAGAATATGAAAATATATTATAATTTTTTTAAAGACAATTCGACTAAATTTGAGTAACTATGACATTTCACAAAAACTTCACAAAAATTTCACAATCGACTGCTATCATTATCAAGTAGGTTTCCCATATATATTTTTTGTTTGTTAATCATTAACTCTTTTACAAACCTTTCTATAATATAAATTATAGTCTTATAGTTCCTACAATATTAAGTATTAAAGTTTTCTTTTAAAAATACAAACGAATTGGGAAATACTACGGAATGAAGTTTTCTTCATTCCTTTTTTATTGCAATTTTTTGTTTTTTTTGATAAAATAAATTTGTAATTTGATAGTGGGTGAAGTTATGGATAATAAAACAACTATATTTAATGTTAAAGAATTAAGACAAGAACTTATTTTGATGACTATTAATGAAGTAATTGAGGCTTTAGAATTTAAAGGTTATAATGCTACCAATCAACTGGTTGGTTATCTCTTAAGTGGGGACAGCAAATACATTACAACTTTTAATCATTCAAGAGCTAAATTAATACAATTTGATCGAAGTGAAGTATTAATGTCTTTAATAAATGCTTATCTAGGACGTTAAAATGAGATATTTAGGATTAGATTTAGGAACAACTTCACTTGGTGTTGCTATTAGTGATAAAACAAATACTTTAGTAAGTCCTCTTACCCTTATTAAATTTAAATCTGAAGATTATGAAGATGCTTTAAAAAAGTTAATGGATATAATAAATGAAAAAAATATTACTACAGTAGTACTTGGTTTACCTAAAAATATGGATAATACTATGGGTTTTGCTGCCAAACGTAGTTTGAATTTTAAGGATATGTTAGAAAAAAAAGGTATAAAAGTAATTCTTGAAGATGAAAGACTAACAACTGTTGAAGCTATAAACATTATGAAAAATAATGGCGTTAAAAAAATAAATGAGAAAAATAAAACAGATATCGTATCTGCAGTATTAATCCTTGAAGGATACTTAAAAAGGTGTAATAATGATAAATAAATTGATAATAGATAATGAAGTATTTAAGCCAATTATAAAAATAGCTATAGATGATAAAACATTTATAATATATACTAAAAATGAAGTAAATAAAATCGGTGATATAATATGTTATGTTGGAAGTTATAAATTTTTAAATGGTATGCAAGTAATAAGTAAAGTAGAAGATAAAAATATGCTTGAAGTAATAGATAATATATTTATGCAAGTGCAAAGCTTAATTAATAAGAAAGAAAGTGGTAATTAATGAAGAATAAAAAATTATTTATAATTTTAGGGGTTATTTTAGGAGTAATAGTAGTTTTTATAATAACATTCTTTATTCTTTTAACACCGGTTAGTAAGAGTAATAAGGTTGTAGAATTTACTGTTAAAAAAGGGGAAGGAAAAGAAACGATTATAGCAAATTTAAAAGATGCTAAATTAATTAAAAGTAAATATGCTACAATTATATATGTTTTAGTTAGTGGAAATAAGAATTTTCAAGCTGGAAATTATGAATTTACAAGGGATATGTCTACTAAAGACATAGTTAAATCTTTAAATAGTGGAGATGTTATTAAAAATTTAAAAGCATCATCAAGAATTACTCTAAAAGAAGGAATTACTTTAAAAGAAATGCTTAAGTTAATTAGTGAAGAAACTAACTTAGATTATGATAAAAGTATTAAAGATATAAATGATAAAGCTTTCTTAAAAGGTTTAATAGCTGATTATTGGTTTTTAACTGAAGATATCCTAGATGAAGATATTTATTATGCTTTAGAAGGTTATTTATTCCCTGAAACATATGATTTTTATAAAGATACAACTTTAGATCAAGTGGTTAGAAAGATGCTTAATGTAACAAACGAAAAGTTAAGTCCTTTAAAGAATGAAATAACAAGTAACAAGTTAAGTGTTCATGAATTGTTAACTATTGCAAGTATAGCTGAAAAAGAAGCAAATAGTAATAGTGATAGAGCGATGGTTACACAAGTAATTTATAAAAGACTTGATATGAATATGAGCTTAGGAATGGATGTTACCAGTTATTATGGGGTTCAAAAAAGTATGGATGAAATCCTAACAACAGTTGACTTAAATGATGAAAACCCTTATAATACTAGAGTTACTACATTTATTGGACTTCCTGTTGGACCAATTTGTAATCCATCAATTGGAAGTATAAATGCAGCATTAAATCCAGCTGATACAGATTACTTATATTTTGTAGCAGATATCTTAACTGGTAAAGTTTATTTTGCAAAAGATATCAATGGTTTTAATGAATTAGTAAAAAAATATATAAAGTAAAGGTGAATTAAGTTGAAAGAACAAATATTAGAAATGGAAAGGTATGCAAATGAAAAGAATGTACCAATCATTGAAAAGAAATCTATTGCATTTATTATGAAATATATTAAAGAGAATAATATAAAAAATGTATTAGAAATAGGAAGTGCTATCGGGTATTCAGCTATTTTAATGGCATCAAGTACACAAGAATGTATCGTAACAACTATTGAACGTGATGAAGCAAGATACATGGAATGCTTAAAAAATGTTAAAAAATGTGGCATGGAAAAGAAGATAAATGTTGTTTATCAAGATGCGTTAGAATTAAATTTGTCAGAAGATTTGAAATATGATTTAATATTTATTGATGCTGCCAAAGGACAATATACTAAATTTTTTGAAAAATACAAAAATTTCTTAAATCCAAATGGAACAATTATCACAGATAATATAAAGTTTCATGGTTATGTTGGTGAATCTAGTAAGTTAGATAAAGGAAATTTAAAAAGCCTAGTGGAAAAGATTGAAAATTATATTGAATTTTTAAAAAGTAATACTGAGTTTGATACCAAGTTTTATGATATTGGTGATGGACTTTCAGTAAGTACATGGAAGCATGAATAAATTAGTAACTATCACAAATAAAGATTATATTGATGTAATAAAAAAAGAGGATGTAACACTTGTTTATCCTCTTAAAACTTTTTCCGTAGGTTATGAAGAATATTTTGATATAGATAAAATAGATGATTTTGTTTTAGTAAATAGATTATTAAATGATTTTGAATTAGATAAATTAGAAGAAATACTTAAAAATAGTCATATAAAAGGTATTATGTTTGATGATTTAGGTATTTTAGATATTATAAAAGATATGGATATAACTAAAATATTAATACTAGATCATATTAGTAATAATACAAGTTCCATAAATAGTTATTTAGAATATGTAGATAGTGTTGTTGTTTCAAGTGATTTATCTGAAACAGAAATTAAAGATATCGTTAAGAAGGTTAATAAAAGTGTTGTAATATATACTTTTGGTTTAAAAGGTTTAATGTATTCAAGAAGAAACTTATTAAATAACTATGAAATGTATTATAAATTAAATAAAGAACCAGTAATAGATAGCCATATTGATAATAAATATTTTAAAGTAATAGAGTCAGATTATGGGACTAAGGTTTATGCTTATCCATATTATGATGGTACTAGTTTACTAAATTTAGATAATGTTTATTATTTTTGGTATGACCCAATACTTTTAGATAAAGAAAATATCATAAAAGTTTTACATAATGATTTAAGTAATATTTTTTGTAGTAGAATATTTTTAGATAAAAAAACTGTTTATAAAGTAGGTGATTTAGATGCCTGAATTATTAGCTCCAGCTGGTGATTTAGAAAAAATGAAATTTGCTTATCTTTATGGAGCAGATGCTATTTATTGTGGAGGTCAAAACTTTAGTTTAAGAGCCAATGCCAAGAATTTTAGTTTAGAAGAATTAAAAGAAGCAAGTGATTTTGCTCATAATTTAAATAAAAAAATATATGTAACAGTAAATATTGTATTTCATGATGAAGATTTAAATGGTTTAGAAGAATATTTAAAATATTTAGATAGTATAAATATTGATGGTATTATTGCTAGTGATATAACAGTTATAAAATTATGTCAAAGCCTTAAATTAAATTTGAGTGTTTGTTTGTCAACTCAAGCTAGTACCTTAAATAGTAGAACTGTTAAGTTTTGGCAAAACTTAGGTGTTACAAGAGTAGTTTTAGCTCGTGAAGCATCTAGGGAAGATTTAATAAATATTGCTAAAACAGGAATTGAAATTGAAACATTTATTCATGGTGCTATGTGTACATCTTTTAGTGGTAAATGTGTTTTATCAAATTATATGACTAATAGAGATTCTAATCGTGGTGGTTGTGCTCAAGTTTGTCGTTGGGAATTTTTAGTAGATAATAAACCTAATTTAACTATAATGCCTAAAGATTTAAATATGGTTCCATTTATTAAAGACCAAATAGATTTAGGAGTGGCATCCTTTAAAATTGAAGGAAGAATGCGTTCTATTTATTATGTATCAACTGTTTTACTAAGTTATAGAAGAATGATTGATGCTGCTTTAAATAATACTTTAACAAAAGAAAAAGAAGAGTATTATTTAAAAATATTAAATCGTTGTGCAAATCGTGAATCAACACCGCAATTTTATGATAAATTACCTGGTGTTAATGAAGAATATTGGAATGGACGCACTGAAGTGTCTAATCAAGATTTCTTAGGTTTAGTAATAGATTATGATGAAGAAGAAAAAGTGGCAACAATTGAGGTTAGAAATTATTTTGGAAGTGGTCAAGTTGTTCAATTTTTTGGACCAAATCATGAAACATTTGATTATCTAATTAATACAATATATGATAATGAAGGAAATATCATTGAAGTTTGTAGACATCCAAAAAGTATTATAAAACTAAAAGTTGATAATAAACTTCAAATAAATGACATGATGAGGTTAAAAGTATTTGACAAATTGGAAGTTTTATAGTATGATTATGAACTGTAAATTGAAATAAAAAAGGAGATATGAATTATGAAAAAAGAAAATACATTTATAATGACTGCAGAAGGCTTTTTAGAAGCTGAAAATGAATTAAATGAACTAAAAAATGTTCGTCGTCCAGAAGTAATTAAAGCTTTAAAAGAAGCTAGAGCACTAGGGGACTTATCTGAAAATGCTGATTATGATGCTGCTAGAAATGAACAAGCCATAATTGAAGCGAAAATTCAAGAACTAGAATATAAACTTGAACATGCTGAAATCATTGATAATAAAGGAAAAAATGAAGTTAGCTTAGGTTCAGTAGTAACAATTAGTTATGAAGATGGTGAAGAAGAAGAATACAAAATAGTTGGTTCTATGGAAGCTGACCCATTTGAAAATAAAATATCAAATGAATCTCCATTAGGAATAGCATTACTTAAACATAAAAATGGTGATACTGTAGAAGTAGCAAGTCCAAATGGTGGATATACAATAAAAATTGTAAAAATTGCCTAATTTCTTGTAAAAAAGAAGTAATTATATTATAATAAGGTAGTTAAGGAAGGAAAAGTTTATGAAAAACGTTAAAAAAATTGAAATTAAATTAGAAAAAGAATGGGTAGAATCTTTAGATGCAGTCTTTAAAAAGAAAAATAAAGATGTAAAAATTGATGGTTTTAGAAAAGGAATGGCAAGTAAAGAAATTTATTTAAAACATTTTGGAATTGAATCATTATATGGTGATGCTATTGATGCTTGTATAGGTATTGCTTATAAAAAAGCATTAGAAAAAAATAAATTAGTTCCTGTTATTGAACCAAGTGTTGATGTAACAGGTATTAGTGATACAAATGTAATATTTGAATTTACTATTATAACTAAACCAGAAGTAACTTTAGGAGAATACAAAAACTTAAAAGTTAAAAAAGAAAAAGCTGTTGTAACAGATGAAGAAGTTCTTCATGAAATTGAACACATGAGAAGTCATATGGCTGATGTTGTAGTTAAAGAAAATGGTGAAGTAGCTGTTGGAGATACTGCAGTTATTAGCTTTACTGGTGTAGTTGATGGAAAAGAAATTGAAGGCGGAAAAGGAGAAAACTATCCACTTGAAATTGGAAGTCATTCATTTATTCCAGGCTTTGAAGAAGGCGTAGTTGGAATGAAAGTTGGAGAAACTAAAGATTTAAAATTAAAATTCCCAGAAAACTATGTTGAAGATTTAAAAGGTAAAGAAGTAACATTTACTGTAACAGTTAATGAAGTAAAGATGAGAGTTTTACCTGAAATGAATAAAGAATTCTTTGAAGACTTAGGATATGATGATGTAACTGATGAAGCTGGATTAAAAGCTAAAGTTAAAGAAGAATTAACTCATCAAAAGGAACACAAATTAGAAGATGTATTTATGGATAAAGTACTTGAAGCTGCTGCTAAAAACATGAAAGTTGAAATAAATCCAGAAATTATTGATGATGAAGTTCATAGAATGATTAATCAATATGCTGAACAATTAAAAATGCAAGGTATGGATTTCAATGAATTTATGAAAATGACTGGTACAAAAGAAGAAGATTTACATAAACAAATGGAACCAGAAGCAGAAAAACGTGTTAAATATCGTTTTATGTTAGAAAAAGTAGCTGAAGTTGAAAATATATCTTTCACAAAAGAAGAAATTGATAATAAAGCTAATGAAATGGCTGCTTCATATGGAGTAACAAAAGAAGAATTATTAAAAGCTTTTGGTTCTCTAGAAGTAGTTGAATATGACATGAAAATGCATAAAGCATTAGAAATATTAAAAGAAAATAATTAGACCTTTTGGTCTTTTTTTCTTGACAAATACCTATGTTTGTTATAGAATATGTCTTACCAAAAGGGAGTGGTTATATGAAAAAATATGAAAAAGCCAAAAATAGTATAATTTTAAATGGCTATAGTGATACAGCATTAGAAGAATTAACAAATGGATTTATTGAAGAATTTCTTGATAAAGAATATGAACGCATCAGTGATTTTTTAGATAAATACATTGATACTGTAAAAAGGGGAGAAATCTTACCAAATGAATTTAATGCTTTAAAGTTTGCTTTAATAGTAACTGATAATGTTGAAGAAGAAAACTATGCTGTTTCTAAAGCATTTAAAAATGTTGTTGTAAATAGTTTTAATAGTATTGCTAGAATGGAACCTTTACAAACAACATTAATCAGTGGTAATGCTATGAAATACTATAAAGATTTAGATGTTGCTGGAAGTAATCCTTACTTTTTTAATAAAAATATGTTTGCATCATTTGATACTAGTGATTTATGTAGTATTCATCCTTTAGGACATGATTTTGCTTTTATAAGATTAAGTGATTTAATAAGTATGCTTAATAATAAAGGTTTAGAACAAGGTTTCTTACTTGTTGAAAATAACTTAGGTATGAGTTTTGATTTAATACTTGAATATGAAGCTATTATGTTGCTAGGAGAAGATAATGAATTAAAACTAAAAAGAGTCTAACGACTCTTTTTAAATTATATAAGCAATAATACCTGCAATAACACTTGCAACCATTACTAGTAGCATTATCCAAACTACTATTTTTTGTGTTTTTTTATTCAAAATATTTCACCGCTTTCTTTTTTATAATAATAATTTATCATAAATTTAACAATTTTGCAATATAATTAAATGGTGATAATAATGTGGACAAGCATAAGTAAGAAAATGTATGTATTTATGTTAATTATTTTAATTATAGGTATTATAACAGGAATAGTATTTGTAATCATGCTTGATGAAGCAACTAAAGAGATACTATTTTTAAATATTAATGAGTTTTTGCAAAATTTTAGTAATACCAATATAAATAGTGGTCTTATGCACTTAGTAATATTATCTAGTTTGCTTATATTAAGTATCTTTTTAGTAGGAGGTCCGCTTTTAATATTTTATATGTTTTATAATGGTTTTAGTATAGGGTTTGTTGTTAGTAGTATAACTTATATATTTGGTATAAAAGGAATGCTTTATGGTTCAATATATATTTTAATAAGTAGATTAGTTTATATAATAGTGTTAATTATATTTAATGTTAATTTATTTAAGATAATTAAATGTAA
>ULUO01075303.1_pt1 | contig 18842 bp, 7 predicted proteins | sample 1958611 | NCBI WGS metagenome assembly ULUO01 (sample SAMEA4835762, study PRJEB28245) | human gut metagenome | biome: gut microbiome; material: fecal sample | place: Denmark | collected 2008
CTTCTGCTCCTCGACGAGCATACCGCGGCACTTGACCCCGCAACTTCTGCAAAGGTTCTGACGCTCAGCGATCAAATCATACACGATAACGCCCTCACCGCACTTATGGTAACTCACAATATGCAGGATGCCATAACCTACGGAAATCGTCTTATCATGATGGATAAAGGCCGCGTCATCCTCGACATTTCAGGCGAAGAAAAGAAGCCCCTGACAATTGAAGATCTTCTCCATAAATTTGAAGAAGTCAGCGGCTCCAAATTCACGAGCGACAGTGTAATCCTTGGATAAGTCCTAATATACAATAAATAATAAAATGCAGGTCGTAAGCTCGTAAGAGCCATGCGGCCTGCATTTTTCTTTCTCGATTTTCTGCCTTTTCGTATTTTGCGTTTACTTCATATTTCTAAGGAAAACCTTGTATCCGCGTTTTGTCTCATATACATCGGCTTTGCTGGTAATCTCCCAAGGCGCATGCATATTGAGTACCGCAACCCCGCAGTCGATAACATCCATTCCGTACAGTGCAAGTATATATGCGATGGTGCCGCCTCCGCCGACATCAACTTTGCCGAGTTCGGCAAGCTGGAATTTTACACCCGCCTCGTCCATGATGCGGCGAATCTTCGCGATGTATTCCGCATTTGCGTCATTCGAGCCTGATTTTCCTCTTGCACCCGTGAACTTGTTGAATACCATTCCGCATCCTGCCATTGAGGAGTTTCTCTTTTCGTAAGCCTCTGCATACAGCGGGTCATATGCTGCGTTTACATCCGAAGAAAGCATCTTCGAGTTTGCAAGCGTTCTCCTGAGGGCAAGGCCGCTGTAAGCACCCAGGCGGTCCAAAAGCTCGGCAACCGTATTTTCGAAGAATTTCGATTCCATGCCGGTTGCGCCCACGCTGCCGATTTCCTCTTTGTCAACCAGAATACAGCAAGCGGTTCTCTCAACATTCTCAACATCAAGGATTGCCTTAAGCGAAGTGAACGCACACACTCTGTCATCCTGGCCGTAAGACATAATCATGCTGCGGTCAAGACCCGTTTCTCTGGCTTTTCCCGCAGGAACGATTTCCAGTTCCGCAGAAAGAAAATCTTCCTCATCCATGTCGTATTTTTCCTTGAGCAGTTTCAGGATGCCCGCTTTAACGGCTTCCTTTTCTTTCTTGCCCTTTTCTCCCTCTGTCTTGCTTTCTGCAAGCGGCCTTGAGCCAATCAGAACATCGAGTTTTTCTCCTTCAATCACTGTAGATGCCTGTTTTTTCATCTGATCTGCAGCAAGATGCGGAAGAAGATCGGTAACGCTTACCACCGGATCGTTCTCGTCCTCACCGATTACCACATCGATAACCTCGCCGTCCTTTTTTGCAACAACGCCGTGTATTGCAAGCGGCAGTGCAACCCACTGGTATTTCTTAACACCGCCGTAATAGTGCGTGTCAAAGTACGCAAATCCCGATTCCTCGTACAGCGGATTCTGTTTTGCATCAAGTCTCGGAGAATCGATATGCGCTCCGAGGATGTTCATTCCTTCTTCAATCGGCTTTGTACCCACGATAAAAAGAATGACAGCCTTTGCCATGTTCACGGCATACACCTTGTCTCCGGCCTTCAGGCTTTCGCCCTTCGCAATAATATCGTCAAGATTCCGATATCCTGCCGCTTCTGCCATCCCGACCGCGATTTTCGCACATTCCCTTTCGGTTTTGCCGCGGCTCAAAAAATCCATATACTCTGCATTCAATTTCTCAAGTTCCGCAAGCTGGCCTTCATCATAAACCGTCCATGCATTGATTTTTTCCATATATATCCCTCCCCTAAGCGTGAGCAGCCTTGCACTGCTTCAGCGCTGTCTTTACTTTTTGTATATTTTAGCACAATTAATCCGCTCCCGCAACCAATCGCAAAAGGCAGCCTTACAGCCGCCTCTTTCCTTGTTTTAATCAAATTGGTATTTTCTGGGTTCATGCGGTTTTTACATTTTTTGCCCTTTTTGACCCGTTTAATATAACAAATCCGCCTTCTGAGGCGGTTTTACCGCTCATTTCACCCATAATCCTCATGTTTCGGCTCTTTGGGGCTGCACAGGCAGTCCATGTAACTCGATTTCTGCTAAAGCTCGGCGATTTCCTTTTCGCTGAGTCCGGTGTTCTTCGCAATCACGTCAATCGGTATGCCGGATTCTCGTAGGCTCTTGGCAATTTCGCATTGCTTCTGTTCAGCACCGGCACGCTCGCCCTTGCTGAAGCCGGCACGCTCGCCGCTGTTAAAGCCTTCCTCGTAGCCGTCCAGTCTCGATATTTCAAGATCTTCTTCTCTTGTCAGTTCTTTGAATAACATCTCTACAATCTCCGTTCCGTACTTATCCATGAATTCCGTGAGCACGCCTTCCTTCTTGCACCTGTTGAGGACTTCGACAATCACATCGTTTGTCAGTTCACTATCCTCTTTATAGCTTCGCATGATTTCCACGAAGCGGCTGTACTGCCTCAACGTCTCACATCTTCCAAGGATTTCTGAGTTTTTCTCTGTATTAATATTATACACCTTAACGATGAGTTGTAAAGCATCCTCTTCGTCTTTTTGCTTCTCACCAAGGAAGGAATCTGAAAGGCGGAGTTCCTGATAGGCGGGGAAATCTTTCGTGCCGTTATAGAAAACAATGAATTCGGGACGTGGTATCATCAGGCGTTTCTCGCGGTAAAGCCGCGTTGTGTCAATCATGCGCTTCAACACGGTGGATATGTACATGAGGTCTCGAAGCGGCATGTTTTCGTTGATGCTTGACTGGTGCTCGACAAGCACCACAAACCGGCCGCCCAGGACAAAGGCGACATCATTCTTTAGCGTGCGGAAGAGGACATCTTTGATTGTGACGATGTCAATCGGCGCGCTTTCATCATAATTCGTATCAAAGAGTGCGTTGTAGAGTTCGATGAGTTTTGCTTTCTCGTGAAAGATTGTGACAAAAACAGAGTCCTTGTAGGTTCGTTTGACTTCCTGCTCCTGCTTCTGCGTTTGCACTTGTGGTCGTGCCTGTATATTCGTATTCATTTCATATTCTCCTCATATAAGTATAGGAGAATGACGTCATTCTTTGTAAGTATTTTACATTAAATGGCAGATATTGTCAATATATATTTTTACATTTCGGGATTCCGCAGCTCCTCTTGAAATAACGATAATCCGCGGGGAACTGCCAGCGGATTATCATTGTCACATATTCATAAGATTTCTTATTTTGTCCATGTGCGGCTTGCGTACTTACATTGTTTGAGTGCAGTTTTTGCAACAAGTTTGCCGTTTTCATCGTAAACCCTTACCTGAACTTTGTAGAAGTACTTCGTGCCCTTCTTACCGCTTGTGTTTGTGTAAGAAGTGACTTTCTTCGTTATCGCCGACTTGTAAGAAGCGGACTTCTTCGTTGAGCGATAGAAGCGATACTTCACGGTGAAGCCTTGTGCTTTCATTTCTTCGATGAATGCTTTAGTTTTTGCATCAGGATTGAATACAATCTTGATGTTTCCGTTCTTCAGCTTGGAGGAACGAGCCTTTGCAGCTGCCTTTTTGACGCCTGCTTTCGCCTTTGCAATTTTTTCTGCCTTAGCGGTATCATCTGCAGTCGGTTCATCTGCCTTTTCTACTGCAATCGTTACCGTGGAACCGGTCGCTGCTTCGGACATCGTCTTCAGCTCGTCCTGCGTGTAAGTCTTGTCACCGAACGGTGTCTTGATTGTCAGTTTCGCGTTCGTATCTTTCACGATGGAGTCGATGAAGCTCTTGTCGAGCGTTACATCCGCCTTCGCCGCATCGCCAACAGCCGATTTGGAAACATTCAGGATGATTTCCTTGGACTTATTCGCCTTTGCCTGTTTCAGGATTTCCTTCTGGTTTTCAGCAGAAACCTTAACATCCGCAACCTTTGTCTTCGTGCCGTCAGCGCTTATCTTTTCGCCTACCTTAACATCGGTTGGTGCAGTTGTTGTGCCGGCCTTGGTGTCGGAGGTGACGTTTTTGACCTCTTCAGTCGTGCCGGCACCGCCGCCTACAGTTCCCGGAACGGTTGTCCAGTCGTCTGTATAGAACCACACAATATTATCCCCAGCTTTGATGTTGTAGGCAGTAAGTCCAACCTCTGGAAGTACATCATTAACTTTATACATCCAACCTGAATTTTTTCCATTCGTAAACTCAGCTAAAGTTTTACCACTTTTTGTCATGGATCTGACATATCCGCTTTCTGCACCTTCATATGTTATTCCTGCTGATTTACAAGCTTTTACAAATGCATGGTATACGGTTGCACCGGTTCCCTTAACGGTAACGGAATAATTATTCAACCAATATCCTGTATCTGATTTAATTGTAAACTTTACAGTAATGTCATCTCCCGTAGGTTCTGATGGTTGTGCAGAACCACCACTACCTGTTGCTCGCACAGGTTCTACCTTATTTTGGCTAAAATCATAAACATTATAAGGTTTTCCTGTTGCCATAGTCTGTGCTGCTGCAATTAGTGCACGGAATGATTGTTCTGTGCCCAGTGAATCTACTTTCTGGTTATCTTTATAGCCAAATCCACTGTTATCTTCTAAGGCAAATGTAAGTAAGCCATCGATTGCGCTGTTTCCATTTTTTATAAACCTGCTGTCAGTGTCGGGATTAATTCCTACCGAAGCTAAGGCTATGATTACCATTGCTGCAGCATTTGAATTATCGCCAATGACTCCCGACTCGGTCTGCTTTGTTCTTAAGAAATTAATTCCTTTCTCAATTACTGCTGCTACATCTTCTCTATCACGATAGAAAGACAGTCCAACAATAGCATTTGCAGTCGTGTCGATTACCGTGTCCCATTCATTCCAACTTCCGTCTTCTTTCTGGTTCTCAAGCATTTTTTCGACTAACGCATTTTCATAGGCTTCTGTTTGCGAATTTTTCAGATTATATGCAGCCAATGTGTATGGTGCGCTCCATACGCTGCTACTTTGTGTTACTCCATTTAAAATTTCAATTGCATTAAGCGGTGTATTGCTATTAACACGGTAAAGTTGTGTTACATCTCCACCAATTGCTGTAAGCCCTAAAATTTTCTTATCAATATCCGAATCTTTCAGCTTCGTTCCCGCAAGATAACTGATTGCAGAATTAATATAGTTTTGCTTTGCCTGTGATGAAAGCTTATACTGAGTATCCGGATTCAAATTGGCGTAAGCTCCCATATCAATTACAAACCAATCATCAGACTTATCAACATATGATTTTGCAATATTTTCCATCAAAGCATTCATCGTTGTGCTGTTGCTTTTGCCTGATAAGCGAATAGTCAAATCGTCCTGAACAATGAGAGTTCCTTGCTTAGTTATGGATTCTCCTACAAATTTATAGGTATACTCTCCTGCTGTTAAGCCTCTAACAGTAAACTTTCCTTCATTTAAAACTCCGGTAAATGTCTGTTTCCCTTTTGCAACCTGTAAGGTGTCTTTTTCTGTAAAACTCAGACCATCAACCGCCTCAAAGGTTGCCGTGTAAGTAGGTGGCGCTTTTATTCCTGTTATAACTACTGTTGCAAAAGCTGCCGAGTTTTTAGCAGATTCAATCCGTAAAACTATAAGGCTTGCGCCATCGTTGATAGTGACAACCCCATCTTTATCAACTATACACTCTCCACTGAGCACAGAATAAGTCACTTCTTGCGGTGCACCTTCCGGCAATACGGTTGGAATAATTTGCAGAACATCACCTTGATAAATCTGTGGCAGCTTATTACTGTCGTATGTAGCGTTACCTCTTTTAATTTTATAGGTAACTGTTTCAGGTGTAGGAATTTTGCTAATCGCATCGTTTAGTTCATCTGCTGCCTTTTTCAGTTTTTCCGTCGGAGTTTCTGACCCACCCCATAAAGAGGTTGTCTTTTGCGCAATATAGTATCCCCATAATCCGCTGGATTCATTATCAATGCTTTCGATTACTTTTTTACCTGCTGTAAGTTTTTCTTCTAATTTTTGTTTTTGTGTTTCTGTGAATCCGTCATATTTATTATCTGCAATACTTTGTGCTTCTACATTTTTTTGCATTAAAGCTTTGTAGGCATCAATAAACTCCCAGTCGAAATTTCTCCACTCCTTATCAATGCCTGCAGCATAGTACAAAGTATATCTGAAATTTACAGTAACATCTTGGTTTGCGCAATCTGAAGCTAAACCCCATCCTGTTAATCCTTCTCCAGAATATGTCCAGCCTGCATACTGGAAGTCGTCAGGGATGGAAACCACTCCTAACTTATTCATTGTTACGACAAAAGCGCTATCTTCTGCAAGAGAATAGGCTCCAATGTCATTAATTTGCGTAACATACGCCGATTCTGTATCCAATCCCGTAAAAGAATTACCTGTTGGATTTTCGCTCACATACTTCTTCAAAGTGGCTTGTAATGTTGAGCCTTTTTCTATTTGTACTGCAATACTTGGAATCTGTGAAATTCCAACCGTTTCCAACGCTTCCTTTGTTCCAAAGCTACTGATGTCAAAATTAAATTTGACCGTTACGGTTTCTGTTGTCTCCTTCCCCGCATCCGCAAACGCCATGCTTGGCATCATTGTGAACACCATCATCACTGCAATGAGGATGACCAGTATTCTTGAGAAATAACTGTTGTTTGTCTTCATTTTCTGTCTCCTTTCTTATGAAAAACTATTCTGTATCTGTAAAATTCAAATTTTGAAAGCTGTTTACCGCCGGCGGCACTGCACCGAAGCAGTACCGCCTATATGTGTGGATGAAAAGAAAAACAGACTGTCTTGCGACAGTCTGTGAGTTGATCAATGTAAAAAGGCTTACCCTTCATCGGGTTTTCTTGCCTCTCAGTCTAAAAAGTGCCACCGTCGAACGCCCCTGCCGCTCTAGCAGGAAAATCCTTGTGCCAAGTTTACCTTTCTATCAGATGCTCACTCTGCCTCAGAGAATTCATACATCTAAGCAATAACTCGTCTCCCGACTCGTCACATCGCAATTTTTCACGAAAATCACCAAACATGTGCATCACGGTTACTGAGAAACAGTCGGAGAATCTCACTCCACTTCCGTTAGTTATCCTTATAAACTGTGTATTCAGTTGTTCCGATTCCTCGGCTATACCAACATATTATCACCTGATGTATATAAATGCAAGTATTTTTTGTTCGAAAAAAAAGGCAAAAAGGCCACCGTTTCTGATGACCTTTTCGTTGGTATTTATCACTTATTTATTTAGACCAGGTCCTTGCAGCGTACTTACACTGCTTCAGTGCAGTCTTTGCAATGAGTTTGCCGTTTTCATCGTAAACTCTTACCTGAACTTTGTAGAAGTATTTCGTGCCCTTCTTACCGCTTGTGTTTGTGTAAGAAGCGACTTTCTTCGTTATCGCCGACTTGTAAGAAGCGGACTTCTTCGTTGAGCGATAGAATCTGTACTTAACCGTGAAGCCAAGGTCTTTCAGTTCCTTGATGGAGGTCTTAACCTTTGCGTCGCTTCTCAGAACGGCTTTTACATTCTTCTTTGCCGTCTTGCTTGAGCGAGCCACAAGCTTCATATCCTTAACAATCGACTTCGCTTTTGCAATGTTTGCTGCGTCGTCCGCAGGTTCTTCAGCCTTTTCGATTGCAACGGTTATCGTTTGAGCGACTGCCGCTTCTGACATCGCTTTCAGCTCGTCCGGTGTATAAGTCTTGTCGCCGAACGGTGTCTTGATTGTCAGTTTCGCATCGGTGTCTTTTACGATAGAGTCGATGAAGCTCTTATCAAGCGCTACATCAGCCTTCGTCGCATCCTTGACGGCATCTTTGGAAACATTCAGGATGATTTCCTTCGATTTATTTGCTTTTGCCTGCTTCAGGATCTCTTTCTGATTTTCTGCGGAAACTTTGACCTCGGCGACTTTTTCCTTCGTGCCGTCTGCGGCTGTCTTTTCGGTTATTGTAACTTCGGTTGGAGATGTTGTTGTTCCGGCCTTGGTGTCTGTAACTACTGCACTTACTTCCACCCCTGACCATGCACCCGCTGCCGGATCCTTCGTATAGTCCGCGGTATAGTACAGAACTATCTTGTCGTTGTCGCTCAGGTAGTATGAACCCATGTATACATTCGGGAGTTTTCCGTTCACGGTATAAAGCCATCCGCTGTTTGCCGTGTCTGTTTCCGTCAGTGTCACACCGTTTGCGTCGGTAACCGAAGCGATGTAATCGCCAAAGTTCTCATATTTGTAACCCTCTTTCGTCAGTGCGCTGCTGACTGCATCCCACGCTGTCGCGTTCAGGCTGAGTCCGCTGATTGCAATGCCTGATGTAGATTTGAATCCATTCACGTTCTTTCCGTCTACCGAAACGGTGACTGACATGGTTGTCGGCTGTGGATTCGGGTTCTCGCCCTTTTCTCCCTTTACCGTCACTGTAACCGATACCGGCTGCTTGTAGAACTGCTTAAATTTAATGTATTTTTCGTTTGTATTGAACTTTTCCCAATACTTGCTCATCTCAGTGTGGGTAAACACACTGTCGATGGTAACCTGCGTGTCATATTCAGGCTTTGTAACCTTCAAAGTTTCGGACGCAATTACATTCTGATAACTTGTTCGGAACTCTCTCCACGGCTGACTGTGCATCGCGTCATAGCCCGGAAGGTCATCCACATCGATGCCCCCAAACGTAATGTTCACAGCACCGCGGATATACTCTATGCTTCCATCCGCGTTTTTCAAAATTTCTTCAAACGGCTTTAAATTGCCGGTTATATGATTCTTGTCCGTGTTTTCGCCTTTGATGCCGTTCCAGTAAACATCCTCTGTGCAGACCTGTTTCATCCATGCCGCCGCATCATCGATTTCCTTTTGCGTGAGCGGAAGAATCGTCATCTCAAAGGTATTCTGCGCAAGGACATTCTTCGTCCTGCGATCTGTAATCGTGACCGTATAATTTACAGTCGTCTGTTCTTCACCCGGAAGCGGACGATAAATCACCGCATGATAGCCGTTAAACTGCAGTACATCTGTATTGCTGCTTGTCATGGTCACATGCTGGTTATAGCTGTCCGACATGATGCCATTCTCCTCAAGAATCGAAGGTCTCGGCATCTGCAAATCACTCGTAACCTTTGTAAGGTCAACCGTTTGCGCTTTGTTGACAAAATCTCTGATAAGACCCGGATATTTATTAACCAAAGCTTCTTTCATCGCAGCTTTTTCTTCTTCGGTGCCCTCCGCAATTGTCACATCAAAGAATTTAAAGCTTTCTGCCGGCTCTGTTGCGCTGCCTTGCGATGTCATTTCCTGCACAGTATAGTCATCCCAGAAGTTAAAGGTTGCTGTCGCGCGTAAAGTAATGCCTTTGTCGTTAGGAGTCGCGTTGTCGGATTTCGGCGGTCTCTGCAAAATACCGGTTGCCGTACCGTCGCCGTTGTCTTCCGCATAAATATACTGCGCGTCTTCCGTCTTAACTGTCGTCCATGAGATCTTCGCATACGAATACTTCGATAAGGTCTTCGGAAGAATCAGGTTTTGGTTGATCGTTCCGGATACTGCTGTATGCGTCCATCCGTCCACCATTTTATCTTCGGCGGCATTCGTATTCTCACCCTTGATGGCATCCCACGTAATGTCTTTAAGAACTTTATCCAGCATATCATTTACATGGAAAACATCCCAGCCGACATGCACGTGCATCGTCACTTCTTCTTCTTTTCCGTCAAGGCTGAGTTTGAAATGCACATCGTTGTAAATAGCCGCCGTCGTGCTGAATCCAGACGTCCCTTGATAATACCTTGTGATAGTCCCGTTTTCGCTGATATAGTCTATGCCGTCTTGCGGCATGGATTTTGTGCCGACCGAAACGAGAGAAACCTCAATGCCTTCTTGCTGGTCAACATAGCCTTTCACCGGATAGCCTTCTCTGTCCAGATACTGCTGCATAGCCTGCACGATATTCGTGTGGCCGTACATCTGCATCGGCTGGATGAAAGCTCGTGAATTGTTAATCCTGTCTGCAATTTGCTTGAGCGTCTCTTCTGCTGCTCCGCCCGCCGATGTAAGCAGAATCTTAAATGTTCTGTTTTTGCTTATGTTGTTGTTTGTAACGGTTGCGGTTAAAGTAACCGTCTTGTTTTCGCCTGTCGGTCTCGTAACCACGGCTGTGTCGCTGCTTATCGTGATATTTCCAGCATCGCTGCTCCACGCAATGGTGCTGCCTTTTTCGCCGCTCGTCGGCAGAATAAGTGCTTCGCAGCTATCAGGCAGGCGATATACACCGCTTGCGTCCGCTGACAACGTTCCGTCATTTGTAAGATCAATGCCTACTTTTTTGAAAATGTCATCCCAGGTAAGCGTATTGTCTTCGTAAAACACCTGCCATCCCTCAAGTGTATCACCGTCTGTAAATACTTTCTTTTCTGATTCCAATGCGTCAGCTCTGGTCTTGTCTTTGATGACGATGGCCTTCATGTCCGCCAAAGCGTTCTGCTCAAATTCCGGAACAACCGGTGCATTTCCGCCTTGCCATGTCAGAATCGGGAACCCGTTGTTGATGTCGCCTTCGCTGTCCTGATTGTATGCGCTGCCTAAGGTGTAGACGAATGAGGCACTGCGCATCTCTTCGGCTGTCTTTTCCTGAATGGAAACACCGGTCTGCGCCTTGTTGGTTGCAATTGTATTTGCACAAAGGTTTTTAAGTACATAGGTGTTTTCTACCGTGCCGCTGTTCATGCCGATGACGCTGCCGATACCGGTCTCAGGTCCGGTTACCGCACCGATGGTGTAGGAGTTTTTCAAGGCAGCAGAGCTTTTTAATTCTCCCACGAGACCGCCGATGGCTCTGTTTCCGGCTTTATTCGGATTGGATGAAATACTGCCTGTAAAGTAGCAATTTTCAATTGCACCATATGTATATCCGGCAATACCGCCAAGGTTCAGTATCTGATTGTATCCATTGCTGGTGTTTGCAATTTCTGCATGACTCACACAGTTTTTTATGATGTTTCCGCTCATTGCGCGGCCTACAATACCTGCCGCACTGTTGCCGGAGTCAGTATTTGTAATTGTTCCGCTGAACAGACAATTCTCAATTGTACCTTTGCTTGTGTTCGCAATACCACCAAGGTGGGAAGTGCCGCTAATCGTGCCGAAAACATTCAAGTTTCTCACTTTTCCGTTCGGTGCGACGCAGTTCATCAAGCCTCCCTTTCCGGAAAGACCGATAATGCTGTATCCGTCTCCGTCTAATGTTCCTGCAAAACCGGAATTTTCATCCCTATAGTCGTATGCACCGAAGCTTGTCCATTCTTCATTATTAAGATTAATGTTTTGAGTGAGTTTGCCGTTTATTGCAGCATCTTCTCCTACTTTCGCCGCAAACCATGCTAACTCTTCAGCACTGCTTATTTGATAAACGCCATTCGTAAGCGTTGGCTCTTTAGTCGCAGTTCCGTCCCACGCAGTTCCTGCCGATACAAGATCGACTTTGATTTCCTTTGCTGCATCTGCTGTGAAATATCCGCTCTTGCTTACATATCCGTTAGCACTTACCTTATAGGAATATTTTTCGTTTGCCGGTAAGCTGTAGCTGCTTGCGTTTTCTTCAAGTGCCGTCATCGTTTCTCCGGCCTCGTTCTTTACGACAATTGCTGCACCTGACGGTGTAACTTGGAACGAAACAGCATGACGCGCAGTCTCCGTCATAGAAACCGTAACGGTCTTTGTTTCTTCCTCTCCTGCAATTGTCAATGCCTGATTTGTAGTCGGCATATACCCGAAAGCCGTAACCGAATAGCTGTAATTTCCGGCCTCCAAAAGATAGCTGCCGCCTACAGGCTCAATTACCTTGTCGCCATTCTTCACCGAAATTACCGCATTATTCGGCATACCTTCAAAACTTACTTTCGTAAGCGGCGCAGCAGTGAAATCCCTGAGCCGAACAAAATCTTTATCGTCTTTTGACATAGCATAATCATTCACATAACATTTGTATGTCAGTGTGATGACATCTCCTGCTTTCGCTAAAACGCTATACTCTTTCCAGTTCTCGCTAACTTCCTCAATTCTGGCAATCTGCTGGTTATTTCGCTTTATTATCAAGCCATATTCACTGCCTGTTAATTTGCTTCCTTCCTCGGAAACCATATATTTAAAATTCAGCTTCGTTGATTTTTGGAAGGTAAATGTAATGATGCCTGTCGTACCATCAGAAGTATTTGATGACTGCAAATACTTAATCGCACCTTCCTTTGCGGGTTTAAATTTATAGTAGGTACTGTTTGCAACAGTCGCTCTTCCGTTAAGCTCTGTGAAAAAGTCCCCAAAAGTCAGGGTCTTTTCAAGCGTAACTTCTACAGTCATTGCTTCTTCACCCACCGTAAATTCACCTGTTTCGATTTCGCAGCCTGTGCAGGTTACGGTATAGCTGTATGTGTCTGCCGGAAGATTATATGTTCCATCTTCGTCTGCAGTAATTACTGTATTTCCGCTCTTAACTGCAACTGCTGCGTCCGCTGTAATTCCTGACGGTTTTGTGATTTTGAAAGTCACCGCATAGGTGTCTGTCTTTTCCATGGTGACAGTTTCGCTTACATCACTGCCATTCACAGTAAAGCTACCGTTTGCATCTTCATATCCGAAAGCCGATGCCGTATAAGTATAGCTGCCGTTCGCAAGCAAATAGCTTCCATCCGCTTCTGCTTCGATTACTGTTTCACCCTGTTTTACAACGAACATCGTGCCTACCGGCGCACCTGCAAAGGTGAGTTTGTAGAGATTTTCTGCAGAAAAGTCTTTCAAATATACGGTATCGTCATTGCGATTACCACTGGAATCCTTCGTATATTTGAGAACTACACTGTCATTTGCGGAAAGTTTGATGTTGTAGCTGGTCCAGTCAATTTCCCCGCTCTTTTTAATCTCTTCTGTTCCATTCAACAGAATCAAAAACTTATCATAGCTTTGTTCCGTGCTTACTTTATAACTGAATGAAAGTTTCTGCGCAGTTTTAACTGTGATTTTCATCGCAGCGATTGAAGATCCTTTCTCCTTGTTATTAGATTGCAATATAATGTTTTCTCCGGTTTTCATAGGGGAAAAGCCATATTCCGTCGCTTTGTCAGCATCTGTATTGTTTACCGCTTCAATTCCGCTCATTGCTGCAAACACATCGCTGAATACCAATTTGCGAATCATTTGAATTGTTTCTGTAACATCTTCAGCTGCAATCGTAAAGCTGCCTTGCGCGCTCTCACAGTTTGGATGTGTGATTGTATAAGTGTATTCACCTTGCGGAAGGCTGTAGCTTGTTTCTGTTCCTGATGCCGCCTGCTTGCCGTCTGACTTGATTTCAACAGTGCAGTCTCCGCTGACGCCATCCGGTAAACTGATCTTAAAAGAAATTGTCTTCTTAGCAAGCTCGTCTAATGTAACAGACTCTGTTTTATCCTCGCCTGCGACGGTAATTGTTCCGGTTTTCGTCTCGTATCCAAACTTCGAAATTGTATAGCTGTATGTTCCATCCTCTACCATATAGGAACCGGCTGCAGAGTCAACCGTTTTTCCATCCGAATCTTTTAATTCGATTGTTGCGCCGACTATTCCCGGTGTCGAAATGGTTAGCTTATGAAGTTCCGCAAGGCGGAAGTTCTTGAGCCAAACGCAGTCGGAACCACCTGCTCCGTAAGAATCCTTCGCATATGTCAGAGTAACTTTCTGACCGCCTGTTACCGTAAGAAATTTTGAAACAAACTCCTTGGTTGTGGTAATTTTGCTTCCGCTTGTCGAATTGATCAGTAATCCGTCTCCATAAGTTTCAGTGCTGACTTTATAGTCAAAATAAAGTTTAGATGCCTTGACATCCTCATTCAGTGTAATTGTCACAGTAACCTGTGAATTATTCATTCCTGCGCTATTTGACTTCAAAGCACCTTCGGCAGTATCATCAATAAATTCCTTACCGTCTTCTCCCTTATAGGAACTGTTATGACTGTATTCTACCGTTGCTTTGCCTTTCAGCCCATTGAAAACATGGCTTGGGAAAAGCTTTTCTTCAATTTTTATGTCAAAAGTCGCAGTCTTTCCTTTATAAGTAATCGTGATTGTTTGCTTATCAGCCGGGATGCTTGAGTCAAAGCCTGTAACTTCATAATCTCCCACAGCAATTACCTTCTGCGTGTTGTCGCTGAGAGTGGCAGTTACGACTAAGCCTGCTCTGTCGAACTGTTCGCCCTGCGTATAGACAGTTTTATAATTTCCGCTTACCGAAATCTCGGTTACCTGTTTAAGTTCTACTTTTTTATTCGGGCCATCGGTCTCAACATTGTATGTTCCGCTTTCGTCCTCATAGCCGTCGGCAGTTGCTGTATAGCTATAGTTGTGATTCTTTAAAAGAGAATACGTGAATTTCTCTCCTTCAGAGGGCTGCACGGTCGTTTCGCCGTCTTTCAGTTCAAAAGTCGCTGTGTCCGGTGTGACTGCGAAACGCACATCTGTCCACTGCTCGCTGTCTTTCTCAAGAGTTACTTCTACACTTGTCGGGACTGCCGTGAGAACGCCTCCGTTCTCCGTAACTGTAACCGTTTCGCTTTGCGCTGCATATCCGTCCAAACTTACCGTATAGTCGTGTGCTCCTGCCGGAAGTGGCACATTGCAGCTTCCTGTATAGGTTGCTCCGTTAACGCTCAGTATGGCATTTGCCGGTGTGATATTGAAGCTCACGCTTGCAGTCGGTGTTTCCCATGTTAATGCAGGGTAATCGTCTGCTTTGGGCATGAAGGCATTGCCGAGAGCCTTTGCAAATTCTGCGGATTTCATTTCATCGGCGGTTTTAGAAATAATTGCATTCAAGTTGTCAGACTTGTATACATTCCCCCCCTTTTCGTAGCTGCTATCTAAGTAATAGCAGTTGTTGATTGTTTCACCATTATGCCATCCAACAATAGCTCCACAATTTCCAAGTTCACCCACGCCCAGCTGCCCTGCATTATAGCAGTTTTCAATCTTACTTGAACTATCTCCAGCAATGCCTCCGATGTGACCTCTACTACCAGTATAAGTTGACGTGATCATTCCGATATTGTAACATTCACTAATGCTCCCAGTAGTTTTGCCTGCAATTCCTCCTACATATCTTCCGGTTGATGTAACGTTTGCTGCATTCTTGCAGTTTTTAATTGTGCCTGCATTTTTTCCAACAATTCCGGATATGTATTGACCGCCGGAGACCGTTCCTTCAACAGCAAGATTCTGAATAACCGCACTCGTAGCTGTTGATTCAAAAACTCCGTTCGTGGTTCCATTCAGCGTCACCGTATGCCCGTTTCCGTCAAAGGTTCCGCTGAACTCCCCCTTGCTGTATGACTCGGAAATCGTAATGTCCTTTCCCAGCACATAGTTTCCGCTCGATTCCATTGCAGCAAATCCTGCCGCATCATTGATAACCGTTGCTGTATCAGCCCATGCGGTTTCCACTCCCATGCTGCTTGGCATGTAGGTAAACACCATCACGATTGCCATGAACACAACCAGTGCTCTTTTGAAATAACTTCTATTTGTTAGTTTCAATTCCTTTTTCTCCTTTCAAATTTATCGCTTTTTTGCCGGTCTTGATGCATATTGCCGATAACACTTGAAAAGAGTCTCTGTTTTTGTTATACTTTTTTCAAGACAGCAAACCTGCCGCTCGTTTACGGCCGGCATATTGTTGTTAGCCGCTCGGCACCGCCAATTTTCCAGGTTCACGGTGCCGGGCTTTTTTATATAATACCCTTTTGGTTATTATCATGGTTTCTTGACATGCTCCCATGCCTCTTTGCCACCGGCAGCACCGCACCCTTGCGATGCCGCCTATATGTTTGGATGAAAAGAAAAACAGACCATCTTGCGACAGTCTGTGAGTTTATCATTGTAAAAAGGCCCTTCCTCAATCGGAAGTCCGCCTTTCGGTCTAAAAAGTGCCACCGGCGAACGTCCCTGCCGCTCTAACAGGAATATCCTTATGCCATGTTTACCTTTTTAAGTGATGCTCACTCTGTCTCAGAGAATTCATACATCTAAGCAATAACTCGTCTCCCGACTCGTCGCCTGCCCGGCGCATCACGGTTGCTGAGAAACAGCCGGAGAATCTCACTCCACTTCCGTTAGTTACCCTTATAAACTGCATATTAAGTTTTGCCGGAATCGGCTATGTCCATATGTTACCACTTGCCATGCAAAAAAGCAAGGGGATTTTACGAAATATATCTACCGGCTTTTTAGCGAGTTAGAACATTTTGCCTGATTTTCGCGGGGCATTCTAACTTTTCAAATTCGTTTTAGAATAGGAAATCGACTTTGCAGTACGCATTCTAATTTCTTCTTCCTTAATGTTGCTTTTCTCCCTGTTTTATCCTTGGCATTCTTTCCATCACGCCTCGACATGTCCGACAATCAGTCATGTTTGATCCTTTCCTCAGCTCTTTTTGAGCTTTTCGCCCTTTTGAGACACCGTTTGACCCCTCTTTTTTAGAACTGGAAGGAATTTTCCGCTGGGCTATTCTAAATCGCCCGCAAGAATTTAGAATGCGAACTCAACTTTCGGGCTTCGTATCTAAATTCCGAATTTCATGCTACACAAAAGCGGCTCTTACGAGCCGCCTGGATGTGAGTATTATTTCCGTCACTTCATTTTTTCGTTCGATTGACCCCTCGAACATCAATACTTGTAACGGAATAAAATGAAAAAGGATTATCTTTATGATTTTTTCGGTGGGATAACGATTGCCTCCCCGTCTACAACAACCTGCCCCTCTTGATTGGTGCAAACTGTTCTTAGTTTAACACGATTCTTTTTAATATTTTTTTCTAGGACCTCAACAGTTGCCGTAATCGTATCGCCAAAATGTACCGGTGCTACAAATTTCACTTCTTGTTGAAGATAAATTGTCCCTCTTCCCGGAAGTTCTGTTCCCAAAACAGTTGATATCAGGCTAGCAGAAAGCATTCCATGAACCACTCTCTGGTTAAAAACACTATCCTTAGAATATTCTGCATTTATGTGTGCCGGATTCATATCACCCGTTACACCCGCAAAGAGGTAAACATCGCTTTCGCTAATTGTCTTTGAAAATTCTGCGTTTTGTCCAATTTCTAATTGTTCGATGTTGTAACTCATTTTTTTCTCCTATTTATTTTGTAACAAGTTTCAGTGCGTCTCTTGCAATCATAAGCTCTTCATTCGTTGGAATCAGAAGAATTTTGACCTTTGAATCCTCCATTGAGATAATAGTCTCTTTTCCCCGCACTTTGTTCTTAACAAGGTCAAGTTTAATTCCTAGATTTCCCATTTCATTACAGATAAGTTCTCGCATAGTAACATCATTCTCACCAACACCTGCCGTAAATACGATTGCATCTACACCGTTCATTTCTGCAATATACGCTCCAATGTAGAATTTAACCTTGTGTGCAAACACCTTTAACGCAAGTGCCGCTCTTTCGTTTCCTTCTGCTACAGCTGCTTCTATATCTCTGAAATCGCTGGAAACACCAGAAATTCCTAGCATCCCGGACCTTTTGTTAAGAATTTCGTTTACTTTTCCTTGTGGAAGGTTTTCTTTTTCCCTAATATATGTGACGATTGCCGGGTCAATATCTCCTGACCTAGTTCCCATCACAAGACCTTCAAGGGGCGTAAACCCCATCGAAGTATCGATGCATTTGCCTCTTTTAATAGCCGATACGGATGCGCCGTTTCCAAGATGGCAAGTAATAATCTTCAAATCATCAAGATTAATGTTAAGCATCTGCGAGGCTTTCTCTGCCACGTACTTGTGGGAGGTCCCATGGAACCCATATCTTCTGATTCCGTATTTTTTATAATATTCGTATGGAATCGCATATATATATGATTCCGGTGGCATTGTCTGATGAAATGCGGTGTCAAATACTGCGACATTCGGCGTCCCTGGCATTAGGCTCTGGCACGCTGATATTCCAAGTAAATTGGCCGGATTATGTAGAGGTGCCAAAGGGATACAGTCTGTAATCGCCTTAATTACATCATCGGTAACAATAACCGACCGATTGTATCTTTCTCCGCCATGCCCTATTCTGTGCCCTACCGCTCCTATTTCATCCATCGATTTAACAACACCGTATTCCTTGTCTCTTATCACCTGGAGAACCTGCTCAATAGCATCCTTGTGATCCTTCATTGCGTATTCGAGAACAAGCTTATTTTCACCAATTTTCTCATGCGTGATAGTTGAACCTGTGATTCCGATTTTTTCGACTAATCCTTTGCAAAGCAAGGTTTCGGTTGTCATCTCAAGGATTTGATACTTGAGAGAAGAAGACCCACAGTTTATTACTAATATTTTCATATATTTTACTCCTATGTTTTCCTTTCAGTGTTCGCAGGATAGCTTGATTGCATCCAATGCCGCGATAACTGCAGATGTTTTACCTATAACGGCAAGGCATGTCATATGCTGAGGGCAACTTCCGTTGATTTCACCAGCGAGAACATTCGATGTTTTTTCGGCAATATCACTAGCAACAATTATTTCTAATACGCTGCCTTGACAAATACCTATCGACTCAGCCATACCGGCTTCAATAGCATCATGCAATGCTTTATCATAACTTTTTCTTTTTATCATACTTAATGTAGACTCGGACGGTCTATGAATAGCTGCACATTTCATGTTAAAATCCTTTTCAAAAAACAATATAATTAATTTTATATAATATCCCTTTGCTCAATCAGAAATATATTCCATAAGAGCATCTATTCCTCGTCTTGTTACTGCTGATACTTTGAATATTTTTTCAACCCCTGCAAGCTTAAGTATCTGTTCTGAAT
>ULUO01034163.1_pt1 | contig 18745 bp, 17 predicted proteins | sample 1958611 | NCBI WGS metagenome assembly ULUO01 (sample SAMEA4835762, study PRJEB28245) | human gut metagenome | biome: gut microbiome; material: fecal sample | place: Denmark | collected 2008
TTTGTTTTATATTAATATTATAGCTTATACTTATATTTTATGCAATATTCTTGCACAAAATATTTTGATTTTTTAACAAGTGTCCCACGGTGGGACACTTGTTAATTATCAAAACGGTAAATCATCATCAATAGGCATATTTTCAAAATCGGGTTGTGAGGGCAAGGGCGGCCGTTCAGATGTAGTTGAAGAAGAGCCTTTATTATTATTTGCTTTTTGCACACGCTCACCGGTAAATGATACTGTATCTGCGACAATTTCGGTTACATAGCGTGTACTTCCGTCATTGGCCTGATATGTACGACTTTGTAGTTTGCCTTCAAGAGCAATCATATTGCCTTTTGCAAAATAGCGACATACAAATTCTGCTGTGTAGTTCCAACAGACAACATTGAAAAAATCAACCTTTCTTTCTTCACCGGGTTTGTAGTAATTTCGTTCAACTGCGATACTAAAACTTGTTACGCTTTTTCCGGTAGTAGTTGATTTGAGTTCAGGGTTAGCAGTAAGCCTTCCCATGAGTACAATTCGATTTAACATATTTATGACTCCTTTTTTATTAATATATCAGTTAAGTGTCCCACGGTGGGACACTTGTGGGCAAACAAGAGGTTGTTTATTTATTTTTTTCTCTGCTTTCGGGTGTTTAATTGTAGGCGAGTAGCTGCACAGGTTATGACTTTGCAAAAGTTATTTTACAGTCAACTTTAAAATAGTGTAGGGGAGAGCTACCGGCGTAAGTTATGTTGCATTTTTGTGAGCAATCGTCTTGTTCTATTTTTTTCTCTGCTTTAGGGGCTTTTACCGAGTTTGATAACTTTGCAAACTTTAGCTTTTACGCTGCTGTCGTTGAATATATTTTCTTTTTAGCCTGCAATTATTTATCGGTAATTCTGATTTTGAAGTAATCTTTTGAGAAACAGCAGCTTTTTACTAAGTTCAAGTGTCCCACCGTAGGACACTTGAGGAGGTAAGCAATAACTGTCCCACGGTGGGACACCAAAACAATATTTTGCCACGGAAAGTAGGGTAGTAAAATTTGCTGGATAAAGACTTAATATTGCAAGCAATATTAAGTCGGTCACAAATGTCGGCAGTGCCGACATTTTCGATAACATTAACTTTAATATCATCGACTAAGCCTTTAATATCACTTTTAGATTGCTGTTTTATTTTCATCAGATAAAAGCTGACTTTTTAGTAACATTGATTTTAATATTGCTAAAATTTCAAGACAAAAATTTGACAAAATGCTGATAGCAGAAAAGAAAAAGCCTTGATTTTTGCGTAAATTCGATTTATTCCCTATAAGAGTAAAAATTACATCAGCAGACAATAAAAAACGCTTACAAGTCGAATTTGGCTAAGTTAAACGCAAAGTTTGTAATGTTGTCAAAAAGTAACGCTTTGAGATAATTTGAACAATTACGGATTTCATATTCTTTGCTTGCTTCTTCATAATTTAAAAGTGTATCCGAAATCAAATCACATAATGAATTAGCTTTCGCAATACCGTGCTTTGTAATGCAGTTGTTAATTGAACAAATAAGTGTACGCTGTGATACAGTAGTTTTATTATAGGTTTGAGATGTGTTGTTGGTTGCCATATCACAAAGTAAATCAACGGCTTTGCAGTATAATCTTGAATATATATCGTTCTCGTAAGCGACATAGCTTTGATATGCATTATAATCTGTCAATTCTTTAATCGATTCAATAATCTTGTCATTGTCAGTTGTAAAAGGTACAGTAAGGTTAATTCTGTCAATGATTAGATTATGATCTGATTTACTGTTATTTATGGTATTGTTATATATGGTATTGTTATAATGTCCGAAATTTTGGGACACGGTATTGTCCGAAGAATTAGGACACGGCAATGTCCTGCTTTTTAGGACACGGTTATTTTCATTGTCCTGTTTTTTAGGACATGGTGAGAGTGTAGATTTTATCGCATTTTTTACATTGTCCGAAAATTTAGGACACGGTTTATTACTTTCTTTTTCCTGTTTCCCTATAACTGTAGGATTAGTGTTAAGTATGTAGTTATTTACACAAAACTTACCGTTTTTACCCTTACGCTTAATTACGGATATATAGCCATAGGCTATAAGTTCATTTAGTGTATTGTAGTATGTCTGCTTGCTTATACCGAGAATTTCCATAGTATAATCTCTTGTAGGAAATACTGTGTTTGATGATTGAGCAAGTGAATAGAATAAAGCAATCATACCACGAGCCTTAACAGATAAACGAGTATCACACATAATTAGTTTTGGCATATTTCCGTAGCCGTATGAATAAATATTATCAAGCGAAAGTGTATGATGTTCTGCAGAAGCAGACGGCGGACAACCTATAGCATTAGGATTACTGCATATGGTGTACACATTTTTATTTAGAAAGCCTTTAGCTTTTGAAATCGAAATATAACTCTTTTCGACAAGCCTGTTCAGATATTTGTAGTAGGTGTCTTTGTTCAAATTTAGGTCACGAAGTATTGTGCTGCGTTTTGGATAAATTTTACCTGAACCTGCATAAGAAGCTAAGTAGGCATAAATAGCCTTGCTTTGTAAAGGCAGTTCTTTGTCAAGCATAACTTTTTGAGCAAGCATACCAAATCCCTGTGCATATACGCCGTCAATTTCTACTGCGATTTCTATGTCTTTGTTATTTAATTTTTTCATTATAATTCCTCCGTATTTTGAAGCTGCTTGAAACGGACTTTTTTAATTGTTCAAGACCGTGTGAATTAAGCAATTAAAAAAGTCTGCTGCAAAAGCAACAGACTTAGTTTTAAATATATGTTTTTAGTACAGGCTTTTTTTCGTGAGTCTGCACCGGTTCTGCAGATGAGCCTACAGGTGGGGTATATGCCTTTGCTGTAGGATATTTTCTCAATAGAGCCGAAAATAATCTTGTGCGGTCGGCATAGCTTACCTCTCTTATAGTGCTTTTCTTTGCTTTATAGGGTTCTTCGTTAAGTGATAGTCCCCAGTCCTCGCTTTTGAGGAGTTTCATTTGTGCCGGGTGCATACCTGTTTTCATAAGCACCCAGTCACCTTTTTTCATTCTTTTAATTTGCCCCGGTGTCATTAAAGGCTTTTTTGTCATATTGTAAGTAACGGAATTTGCGTTGTTATTGTTTGAAAAGCTGTTTTGCTTTTGTGAAACAGAGCCTGACATTACCGTCTGATTATCAAGCATTTTTGAAAAAGTTTCTGCGTCAGGGGAAGTAGGTGCTATGTAACTGAACATTACATTCTGACAGCTTGATTTTATAACGCTTGCTGTATTTTGATCGTATTTTTGATCAAGCTGCGTTGTAGTTTGTAAAAACGGGCAGCAAATGATACCTCTTGATCTGCCTGCAGAAAACATCTGATCAACTCTCTCTATGGCTGTGTATGTGCCAAATTCATCAAGGTAGTAGTATACTCGATGTGGCAGCTTGTTGTTCTCAAAATGTTCAGAGGCACAAAGTAATTCGTTATAAGTTTGTCTTACAAGTAAACTTACCAAAAAGTTTTTAGTGCTTGATTTTTCATCAACAACAAAGAATATTGCTTGTTTGCCGTTAATAAAGTTTTCAATATCAAGATCGCTGTTAAAGCATATCATTTGTTCCATTTCTGTATCGATGAAAGAAAGCATACGGCTCATTGCTGTTGACATAACGCTTGCAGTAGTCTGAAAAGCACCGGAGGCTGTGGCAGACATAAACCATTTTGCTTTATGATTAGTTGGCAGCATTGTATATAATTCAGTCAGATAAGTTGTAGGCATTACTCCTTTTTTATTTACTGTTCGTGGGTCAATTTCCAGGAGCTGTTCAATTATTTTAAAAACTGATACTATGTGCTTTTCTTCGGGTTCACAAAGTTCGGATACAAGTAAGATAACGCCTGTAATAATGCCTTCTGCAGATTCGTAAAAGTATTGATTTTGTCCTGCACTTTTGAAACCGTCCATATGTACGATTGAGTTTGAAAGAACTTTTGCATATGTTTCAGCCCGTGCTTTGTCTGCAAGACTTTTTGTTGATTCATAGCGGTCATTGTATTTATTGACAAGATACATCAGATTGTAACTGTCACTGCGAGTAGGATTTCTTAAATCTATTACATAAGTTTTGTACCCGTAATATTTTTCCAAAACAGGTGCATATGTCTGATGAGCGTCACCTTTTGTATCTGTGACGAAAAAAGGATTACCAACGGCCGCTAAAAATTCAAGATTAGGATAGACGAAAGAAGATGTTTTACCGCCACCCGGAGCAGATACGGAGAGAGTATGATTATCAGATGTATCAATGTATGCAGATACTTTTTTACCGCTTTTTACTGCACCGAGTATAATGCCCTCAAGCTGTGGCCTGTTTTCGCCATTTCTCCACTTTTCGGGTTCATATGGTATAATAACAAGATTATTATTTAATTCTTGTTTGGTGGCCCATTTTTGGTCACCGAATTGGCCGTCACCGACAGGCTTGCTTTTAATAGAGTTTAAATTTTTGCCGCTTGATGATATAAAGTACGCAGCTATAAGTACAACTAATACGATTATTGAAAATATAATAATTCCGCTTGTTGAGCTACTTCCCATAACTTTGACTCCTTTGTTTTAAAATTTCATTCCAATCTTTTAGCTTAGGGGTTATTATTTCAGTTTTATATTTGACCTGAAATACTTTTTGTGCTTTTTTAGCAAAGTCTTGTCCGTGATTTTTGCCGTCAGAACTGTTTATATCATTATCTGTACATATATAGATTTTCTTTATATGCGGGTAATCTTCAACACATTTTTTTAAAGCTTCTAAATTCAGACCTCCTAAAGCTATGTAGTTGTATGTATTCCAGTTTTCGCCAAGCTGATACAAAGTAATAAAACTGAATAAGTCAATAAAAGCTTCAAAAACAAAAAGCACATCAGATAAACCAATGTGCTTAAAGCAGTATATTTTGTTACTTCCGGTAATTTCACCTTTAAAAGATTTAACAGTAAGCGTACCTTTTAATCCGGCATACCTGACTATTCCTTTTTTATCTTTGCCGAGAAATACAATGTTGTGGTTGCTTTTATCTTCATATATAAGACCTTTTTTTACAAAGTATCTGACAACACTGTAATCAATACAGCGTGAATTGCACAGATAAGCATACAAGCGTTTGTTGTTTGTGTTTTTTTGAGGTAAAACCACTCTGTCTTTTTTATGGTAAATATCAGGTTCGTTTATAAAATCAACAGGTTTTGAATTGCTTGTAGCTTTGTAATTTCCGTCAAGCAAAGTTATTACTGCTTCTTGAAAACTAAAATCAAAAAATGTCATCAGAAAATTTACTGCCGTACCTGATTCACCTGTAGAATGTCTGTACCAAATATGACCTCGTATTTTTACGCTGTCATGTGTTTCCCACATATATTCTGTACCGCTATGTAAAACTTTTTCTCCTATACTTTCAAGATATTCTTTAATATCTTTATGATGAGCCTGATACAACTCTTCATCTGTAAACGGAATAAATTTTGACATTTTTTAACCTCCTTAATAGTCATAGCTGATTGGATTGTCAGATACAGCGTGACCTAATTGTATTTTTTGTATTTTTTCATCTCTTAGCTGTTTTGAATCAGATGTGTATTTTTGCTTTGCGGCAGCAATTGTTTCTGTGTTTATAATTTTGCCCATATGAGCAGCTATAGAGGCAAGATTAAGCACTGTTATTTGCTGTTGAGTGTTAGTTTCTTCAATTTTTTGCTGTGCTTTTATATTTCCAAGTTCAACAGCCTTTTTATACCACAAAAGAGCCTTTTCAATATCTCGTTCGATTCCTAATCCGTATTGATAAAAAGTACCTATTCGCAAAGCTAATTCTGAATCTGTTTGATTGTTATTAAACCGGATAAGATAAGCCGATAATGCTTTTCTAAAATAATTACTTGCAAGCTCATTGTTTTGTAATCCGTATTTTTCGGAGTGATAGATATAACCGAGCTGATAAGCTGCATTTGCATTTTCAAATTTTTCAGCTTCGGAAAACCAATATATAGCTTGATTAATGTTCATATCGGTTCCTAACCCTTTTAAATACATATTACCAAGACGATAAGCAATATAATCATTAGGATTTTGCTTGTAATCTGTTATATAAAGATTTAGAGCATTACTGTAGCATAGCTGAGCTTTTGCAATATCATAATGGCCATAACTTTCGTTTGAATGAATTTTAGCAAGATTGAACCAAGCGTTAGATATATTTCCTTGTGCTGCATATTGAAAATGTTTTATAGCATTTTCAATATCATTGTTTTCAAATGCTATTTCACCTAACTGATAGGCAGCATTTGTATTGCCGAGTTTTTCAGCTTGTGAAAACCAATGTATAGCTTTATTTATGTCAATATCAGTACCTAAACCGTTAAAATACATTTTTCCGAGTCTATAGGCTGTAAAGTCATCAGGATTTTGGGTATAATCTGTTATGTAAAGATTTAAAGCATTACTGTAGCATAGCTGAGCTTTTGAAATATCATATAGTCCGTAACTTTCGTCTGAATATATTTTACCGAGTTTAAACCAAGCGTGAGATATATTTCCTTTTGCTGCTTCTTGAAAATTCTCAACAGCTTTTTCAATTTCTCCCTTTTGAAGAGAAATTTTACCGACTTGATAGTTTGCGTAGAAGTTACCGAGTACAGCAGATATTTGATAATAACTGTATGCCTCTTCAATATTCTTTTCGATGCCTTCACCGTTTTCGTATAGCTTTGCAAGCGTGTATGCAGATGAAGCACTACCGTTTAATGTAGCCTTTTTTAGCCAAATTACAGCTTTTTGAATATCTTTCTCAACACCGTAGCCGTTTAGATACATCTTACCAAGTCTGCTTTCAGCTGTAACATTACTGTTTTCTTCTTCTGCTTTCTCATATTCCAAACAGGCTCTTTTATAATTTTCGTTAGCCTTTTGTTCATCAATGATATTGTATTTTTCGGAAGAGTATATGTAACCAAGCTGATATGCTGCATTTGGATTATCTTGTTTAGCTACTTTATTGAGCCACTCAATTGCAGAATTAATGTTAATATCTGTGCCTTTTCCTGCAAGATACATATTTGCTATACGCATTTCTGTAAAAGCATTTTGTATATCGTTTTCTTCTTGTTCTATCATACCTTCCAATGCTTTTTTATATAAGCCGTTAATATAGTCTTTTGAAACATTATTAAAATCATCGGCATAATCCTCATACAGCTTTGCAAGGTCATAATTTGCAAGCACAACTGTTTTAGTTGCTTTTGAAAAATAATGCTCTGCCTGCTGTATATCAATATTTACACCCTCACCGGACAAATACATTTTTCCAAGTCTGTATGCCGCATATTTATCACCTTTTCTATCTGCTTTTAAGTAATAGTCAAATGCTTTTTCATAATCTTGAGTAAAACCAAGGCCATAATAAAATTGATTGCCAAGGTAGTAGTAAGCATGCGAATAACCGTTTTTTGCAGCAAGACTAAAAACATTACTTGAGCAGCGATAATCTTGTTCAACACCTTCACCTTTAAGGTACATTCGGCCTAACAGATATTCAATATATGCTTCATAAGAATCAACTTCACTGTAATAATGCAAATTGTCAGAATCGTTTTCGAGTTCATAAAAGTAATTTCTGTTTTTTAACCCATCTCTGAATTGAATAAAAGCTGTTTTGCAATAGTAGTTGCCAAGTTCTTTATTGATTTCTGTAGCTTTAGTACCGTATAAATACATTTGTCCGAGTTTATATGCAGACATACTGTCACCATAACTGTCGGCAGCAATACCGTACCACATTTGAGCTGCATTATAATCTTTTTCCGTACCTTTTCCGTAGTAATAACAATCCGCAAGTTTTCTGCAAGATTGTGCAGTTCTGGTTTGCAAATCACTTGAATTTTGATACGCTTTTTTAAAATCTATAACTTCCTTTCCTTCATTTCCAAGTATAAATGAGGGAATTTTTTGTAACTCTGTATATTCGTATTCTTCCGGCTTTGTATCATCAATAAAACCGTTATCATCATCTGCTGATTGCGGTTCTGTTTCTGTAGGAGCTGTAATATTCGGTGGGTGAGAAATCGTAATATCATCAGTTGCAGTTATAAATGTTCCGCTTTGATTCATAGATTTTGCACATTCTAAAATATAATTCTTGATAGATGTAAATTTATCAATTTTGGAAATGTCAGGCTTTACAAATTCTTTTTTTGAATAGTATTTACTCAAACTGTAGCTTTCATCACACCACTTATCATAAAGATTTGACAGTTGGTTGTTATTGCTTACAAGTGTGGTTAGAATATCATCTACAAGTTTTTTCTTGTCAGGTGAAGAAAAGCCGTAAGTATTTCTTCCTTTGCTGAAATCTTTGCTTGAAAGGGTCAACATTTGATTAACTAAGTATTTTAAAGTTTCATCGGAAATATATTGATTAGGTTCGGAAAGCAGATTATTTAGTAAAGCTTTACTCTGACTGATTAGATCGTTGAGGTATTTGTCTTTATTAATATAAATTTCCTGTCTTTCATCTTTGAAAATTTCATTAACAAACTCTGATTTTAAATTCTTAATATTTTTCTTAGACAAAAAGCCTTCCTTTGGGTCTGTTGAGTAAACAAATAAATGCACATGAGGGTGATGTCCTGTGTCGTGCATAGCAGCATACCATTGCAGATTATTAATATTGATACCGTGAGCTTCTGCTATAAGGTCAACTTTGGACATAATTAAATCTTTCCAAGGCTTTTGACAGTCATAGCCGAGCCTGTCTGCGTCCTCTCTTCTGAGCGAGAGAATGTCAGTCCAAATGTTTCCGTCATGAGTTGATACTTCTTCTGCAACTCTGTCAAGATCTACATCAGGGTATGATGAAAATAAACCGTGCTCACCGACTTTATAAGCACCCGGTCTTTTAGCTGCATATTCTATCAAATTTCCTGCTTCGTTAAAAAGCAACTCTTCTGCAAGTATGGAAATAAGAGCGGAGGCATTTGACATAGTCGGATTATTGATATAATCGGTGTATTCCAACGGTTTATCCTCATCTTCTTTATAATTTAATTGTTCAAGAAATTCTTTAATAGTTTCTTTTTGCTTCTTTGTTGCAGGTCGATTTTTAACATCATAAAACTGTGCCAATCTGATAGCTTCATTTACTGTGTTTTGTTCCGATAGATTTAATGAAGTATTTTCAGAAAGCTTATTTGCCAAATGCAGCATTAAACTTGAAGCATTCGCTCTTGTAGGATTAGCTTCATAAGCTTTGTATTCTTCACACTCTGCACTAAGACCTTTTTCTGTATAGAGATTAAGTAAATCTTTAACAGATACTTTTTGCTTAAAAGTAATCGGTAAATCATCTGCCATATCAATGTTTTTGTCAACAGTTTCCCTTGTACCGCAATACCGTACAAGATTTGCTGCATGCTCACCGCTTAAGGCGTGATCGCTTAGCTTTTCTCCTGGTTTGGCTATATGAAAGTAACGGGAGTTTAAAATAAACCTTGTGCCAACCATAGCGCCTCCGTTATGTTTGAGCTTCATATGCTGATATAATACCTTTGCTTGCCTTAACATCTTCTACAGCTTTTCTACGCATTTTATCATATGAGTCTTTGTCAAGTTCCATCATACTTGCAACTATACGAGTAAGCACATTAATTTCAACAGCTTCTTTGAATTGCAGCTTTGAGGTTCTGTTTGAAGCATTGTTTATCATACCTTCAATTTTTTGTCCTACGATAGAGCATAGATAATCTTGAGTAATTTCAGATGTTTTATAGCCAAAGTAAAAATCAACAGCTGATTCAATTATCTTATTTCTGCTTGTTTTGCCGTCATCAAGTTTCTTTAAGCTCTCAATTTTATTTATCGTTGATAAAGGCAATTGAACGCTTATCTGCTGTTTGTTTACTGATTGCATACGCTATTCTCCTTTAAAACTTCATTACGCTTATTAATTAAAAGTGTAAGGTATTCATCTGAACAAAGATAGTTATAATACTGCTCAATTGCTATTTGCATTACAAATCCTCTTGAAATATAAAGCTCTCTTTTAAGAAACATCAGCATTCTATAACTCTTTTTGGTAATATAAAGACTTTTTTGCTTTTTAGGAATTATATCAAATTTTTCTCTTTCTTCTCGAAAAATACTTTTTATTTTTTCGGGATCTTCAAGATATTTTTGGTATAAATATTCGACAGAAGCGATATAAACGAAAGAAAGAGTGTTTGAATTAAGAATATTTTTGGCTTTAACAGCAGTTTCGTCTATTACTTTTGATGTAAGATAAAAGCAAGAACCTAATAATTTATCATCAGGTATATTATCATTGGTTAAAGTTAATTTGTTAAAAAATCTATCTGACTGTATCATAAAATCACCTCTTAAAAGATTTTCTCGACTGAACGAATTTTACATATATTATCGTAATATCCCATATTGAAATTGTATGTTACATTTGAGTTTGACACTTCATCGTTGTATATGATTGTCTGGCTGCAAATAGCCATAACATTAAACGAACCGTTATCCTCATAGTCAGAAACATACAATTGTACCAAGCCTGTAGCTTGCTCATAATTATCATCGTAGGTGCTGTGACCTATTGTTGTTTGTAATTGATTATAATAATCATCTGATAAGTAATCCTTGAGCTGAGAAATATTATTACTTTGTGAACCAGAGTAGGAGAGATAAAGCTGACAATATTTATCAATGACATCTTTGACTTCAATATTAAACAGTCTGTCATATTTGAGCTTTTCACTTTCCAATTTCTCAATCCTTTGCTGCAAATTTTCTGTGTTCATAGTTGTGGTTTCAACTGTAACAGGAGCAGTAGTCGATTCTGTTTTATTAGTATCGTCTTTCAAACCACACCCTGTTACAATAACTGTTATTGCAGAAATAACGACCGTAGCTATAATAAATTTCTTTTTCATTTTTCTTCCTTTCATATACCAAAGCAGCAACAAGTGTCCCACCGTGGGACACTTGTTAGCTGAAATCTGTGTCAGATAAGCCTTTTAGGTAGTCATATGTCCATTTTCGTCTTGTTTCATAGCTGTAGTTGCTGTCACTCCAAGCCCTTTTAGAAGAATAAACAGAATCAAGAGTTGCGTTAGATACACTGTATAAAACACCGTTATGACCGTTGCCGTAAACATTCTTATCAAATGAACCTGTGCCAAATTGATTTAATATATCTGCACAGTAAACGATAGCTCGCTTATCATTGATATTATTTTCCTGACAAATTGCGATATATTCTTCCGCATTTTCTGTTGATGTTTGATTTTGTGCGTCTATGCCTGCATTCGTAAGCAGCATTGCTTTAATACATGAGCAAGTATAGCTGTCAGGGACATAACTTGACCAATCGCTTCCGTTTGTTATAGCGGCAATAACTTTCCTACCGGTATTTGAGTAAGATAAAGCTACTCGGCTAATTTCTGCATTGCTTATACTGTATGCTTTTCGCAAGAGTGATAATGCGTTATTACCGTGCCAACCGTATGCACCTACTGACAGAGCACCGTTATCATTAGCTATAACAGAACCGAAATCGCTGTTATCAAGTTCGCTGTAAAATACACCTACTTCATTGTGAGTAATAACATTTCTTGTTACATTTGCAAGACCTTTTTCAATTGCTGAACCAACCGCTCCATAGCAAGCTATGCTGTCATCGTTTAATTGTAATATGTATTTATTTACATAACTTACAGTTGCCCAGTTGGAGGTTTGGCCATTGTACTCATTGCCGGCAATTACTGTAACAGAATTATCTTTTACTTCAACAACTATGCCTATATGATCTACATTACCGGTTGCTTTATAATGGCTTCTGCCACCGTAATCGAAGAAAATTAAGTTGCCGACTTGCGGTGTATAGTTATCGGCACTTTTTAATTTTCCAAGCTCTTTTAGGTTGTTTGTCCAAATAATAGTTCCCGGTGCAAAGCCAAAATCTTTGGTTTCATAGCCTGATTCCTGAATACAGTAACCGACAAAATAACAGCACCAATCTGTCACAGAAGATTTAAAATATGAGCAATAGCGTTCACCTTGACAGGATAAATTTTGACTGCCTGGAGTGTGAGTTTGCCAAAAGCTGTACTCTTCTTTTGCTTTTTCTGCAATTGGTGCTGCATTTTGTTGTGTAGATTCATATGTAAACATCAACAGAAATAAAACGGCGGCTATAACACCTATGACTATTCCTATAATTGTATTTCTTGCTTTCTTGTTATTAATGATAAGTAAAAAATACTTAACTGCTGTAGTCATTTATTTACCACCTGCTGTGCCGAATAACTCTTTTTTGTATTCCGGTGCAATAATTTGTAAGTAGTAGCGTTCATTACCGCAGCAGTACAGACAATGACCTCTTTTACTTATTTGTATAAGCTCCCATTCTTCATCAAGCATATTAGTTATAGCTTTGTACTCCTTAATATTGACAGTGCCGGGATAGAAGAGAAAACGGTGAGTAGGTATTGAGAAGAACGGCTTTGTATATTCAACAACCCCCGGAATCATTAAATCCTCAATATTTTGTGAAGCGATAACAAGGTTACTGTTTTTCTTTCTGCCACGCTTAACAAATGATCGCAGATACATAATTACAATTAAACTTTTAATTACCTCGTGCAGCTCGTCAACGATTACAACCGTATTACCTTCTGTCAAAAATTTATTATTCATAAACGAAAGAATATTGAAATACATTGCATTTTTTAAGTTTTCGTTTGTGTTTAATAAATTCTTTACATCAAAATTTATGTGGTCTGCATTCGGAATGTTTGTATAACCGTTAAAGAATGTAGAGTCCGTACCGATACATATTGAACGAATACAAAGTGCAAGATTACGGAGAGTATCTTTTGTAAAAAGCATTTCTTTTCTGTTAATTTTTGAAACTTCATCATAAATATTAAGCTGTCTTTCAACTTCTTTGAACAAATCTGAAAGTATAGGATAATCAACATTTGTAAGCTTGCTCAAATCGGTACGGTCTGTAATATGAAATTTTTTGTACAGTTCTTCAAGCATTATTTCAAGAGTATCAAGTTCAGCTGTTGTAATAGCAGGATTATATGTTTTAAAGAAATCTTTGAGAAATGCTATATGTTGAGAAATAATTGTTTTATGCTTAAACGCAACAGGTTCATCATCAGTATAGCTGTCATCAAGAGGATCATTCAAAAGGCGAGGCTGCATTACATTTATAAAATACTTGCCTGACAGCATATCAATGTTTGTGCCGCCGAGTCCGTTAGTTACATCTATACATTCTTTGTCAGAATCCATACTGTAAACTTTTTTCTGCTGTTGTCGGAAAAGACATATAAGCAATTTTATAAGGAATGACTTACCTTCACCGGAGTTACCGAAAATTGCTATATGACCGTTGGTTTTATCGGTATCTCTATGGTCAATATCGGCAAGAATATTTCCACCGTGTACGGCTCGACCAAAGAACAATCCTTTAGGGTCTGTTTTGCCGGAGTAGCTGAAGGGGAAGAGGTTAGCCACTGAACTTGCAGGTAATACTCTTGCAAATTCTTTATCAAACATATCAAGTCCAAAAGGAGCTACCGAAGCAAAACCGTCACGCTGCTGCATATACAATTCATCGTATTTTACATGATTTTTATTGAGCGTTGAACATACTTTTATTTGCATATCTCTTAGTTCATTAAGAGAATTAGCTATTACTTCTACATAAACAGAGCAATGTATAAACTCTTCTTTTGTTCGGTGCGATTCTTTGAGTATTTTTTCTATGTCTAAAATATTTTCCTTGCTGTCTATTGACTTAGACATAGTTTTTGCCTCTGCAATATCGCCCATATTTTTTCGTTCTGCTTTTTCAAAGATTTTTTCTTGCTCTGACGGTGTAACTCTTTCATTATATATATGTAATGTTACACCGCCCATTTCACCGATTTCAGACAGTATTGCAGTTTGTTCTGTTTCGGTTTTATATCTTCTGATAGCAAAAACTTTTCTGTATGTATTACCTACTATGTAATATCGCCTGTGCTTAAAGTCCATAATTGACGGTGCAATTATATCCACAAAATTTTTAAGGCTTTCATTTTTAGATAATCCGTATTGTTCGCCGTCATAATCAGGCAACTCTTCATCGTATGATGTATGCTCAAGATAAATCGACAACATCTTTTTAATATCTTTTTTCTCTGCAAGCTGTACATTGAAATTTTGCTCGGCACATAGCTGCAATGCGTGATTTACAAGCTGTCTGCTGTCCTGCTGAGAAGCTCTTAAAATAATAAAAAATGATCTGCTTGTTGACATAGCAGATTTTATATTATTCATATATTCAATGTCTTTGATGTCAAGAGCTGCAATGGCTGCGTTATTTTCTTTGCTTTTCAGATTTTCGAGATGTCTTATGTTATTTTCATAGTTTTGTGAATTATTAAGACACAAAATTTCAGATTTAGGCAGTTCAGAAATGATATTTGTAAGTGAGTCAATAATACCAAGTCTTATGGGCTTTGAGAGAACAGTAATATTTTTGGGCTTAACTTCAAGAAAATATTTTTCCTCATTGCGTGTAGTAAGAATATGATCTTCTTTAATCTCAGCTATTTCAAAGAAATTCTGCACTCTTGTATTATTGTTCTTAATTGCTTTGTTAAGTTTGCGATCTTTTTTTGACAAGTTTATCGCCTCCATTTCAAAATAAGTACATCAGTAAACAAGAACCTTATGAACAGCACAAATAATCTGATTACTGAATAATCCACAAAGCGGGCAGACAAAAATGCGTATGCAGGCAGAAAAGCTATAAAAAACCAAATATGCAATGACAAAAACATTATTATTGAAAAAGCAAATATACTTACCATTACAAATAAATCTGTTATAGTCCAGTATTTATATAGCTTTACTGCCGTAAGATTATCGGGATAGTAAAATTTTCTCATTTTTAGCCTCCTTTTAGTGAGCAAAAGATTAGTGAGCAAAAGAGCGGATTATTGATGTAATACCGCTTGTAGCAAAAATAGCTTGAGATACATTAGCTTTTACGCTTGTATCAAGTCCGAATTGCTGTAAAATTCTCGGAGCTTCTGCCGCAGCAAGCATAACACCTGTGGCTAAAATCAAATCCCATACATCTGCACCGTCTTGAGTACAATATACAACCGCACCTAAAACGATTAGTATATTTGATATAAAAGATGTTGCACAAATGCCGATTACTTGTTTGCACCACCCTGAAAACGAATCTAAATATCCTCGTGGTACATTGAATAAGTGCAAAGAACCGACAAACATTTGAATTATTAAAATTCCGCCTCGTTTTATATTTGCAAGGAATACTTTAATTACACAAACAAATGTAATCAGCATAAATATAGCGAATCCCCACCCAGAAAAGAAATTTGCTGAACTTGTACTGTTATCTGAATTTATTTGGACGATAAAATTTATAGTAATATCATCTGTAAATGCCTGACAAATAATGTTACAAATATGATTTGTAAAAATCAGCAAGGATACAGGCAGGGTAGTTATTAGTAATGAAGCTAACAGACCTTTGAAAATATTAAGCAGGAGATTAATAGGAGAAACTCGTTCTCCCTCACCGACTGAAACAGCAAAGTCAAATACTGCAAAAGCTATACCGGACACTAAAAGCAATCCGGCAAAGCTTTCTATAAAAAACAAAAAATTTGTAACCATACTATTATCAAAAAGGCTTGTTGTATAATTATTATTTTGATTGATTATGTCGGTTGACCAACTTGCAAGACCAATAGACATAAACTGAGCAATTGTATAGTGTAAGTCTTTTGTTAAATCCATACAAAATATATCAGCAAGGATTAAAAGTAAAGAATCTATCATATGCTGCTCCTTTTAGCTTAAACCAAACCAACCAAAGAAGCCTGCTCCGGCAACCACGCCACAAACAATAGTAGCACCAAATGCCATTCCGATTCCTGCCCATGGAATTTCAGTTCCCTGATTACGATGGCTGAGCAATCCTTTAACAAGCTTTGCAACTGCGACTGTTAATGCTACAAGTGTCAAAAATCAAAAAATGACTGCGACTACATCCTTAAATTGTACTTTTACTTCATTAATTGCTTTATTAATGCCGCCCGAAATATCAACACCGGCGTTGTTATCGGCAGCATAAGCATTAATTGCTGTTATAGATGAAATCAGTGCTGATGTGATTGAAAATGATAACACTTTGTTTTTGATTTTTTTAAGATTCATAAAAATTACCTCCGTTAATTAACTGTTACATAGCAGGTATATGACCTACCGTTATATGTTGCTGTTACTGTTGTTGACCCTTTTTTCAATGCTTTAAAGCTGCATTGATTTCCACCTCCTCCATAATTTTGAAGAATATACGAGTTACCGACTGACCATGAAACTCCGTTATCTGCTCCGATTAAGTTAAGAAACAAAACATCATCTGTATGTATAGAAACTGACGAATAAGACAAATATATATTATCTTTAGTTGTTTCTTGCGGTTTTACAGTAGGTTTTGAAGTTGGCTTCTCAACTTTTTTAGTTGTTTGAGGCTCTTGAACCTTTGTCGGTTCAGGTTTTGGTGTTTCAGATTGCTGTGGTCGGTAATAGTTGTTATTGCTTTGTGATGAATTATGAGAACTGTTGTTTATGCTGTTTTCGTTAGGTTCTTGTGATTGCTCGTGCTCTGAATCTTCAGATTTACTTTCACTTTTTGATTGCGATTCTGAACTTTCGGAGCGTTCACTATTAACGCTTTGAGAAGATTGTTGTGTTGCTAATTCACTGCTGTTTTGCCACTTAGAAATACTTTGTGTTGTTTCTGCGGCATTAGTGAATTTTATAACTGAACTTGAATAAGAAACTGTAGTATTTACTTCTTCTTTCTCTGTTTTGCCATTAACCGCAAGACTTACGATTATAACAACTGCAATCATTACTACAATAATTCCTGCACATACAATAACGAATACAGGGTTGATTTTTCGCTTGATGATCTATACCTCCTTTTTTATTTGTTATATATTAAAAGCAGTGTATGTTTTAATACACTGCTCCTAAATATCGAAATCAATTTAAGTTATATATGTAGTTTAAATCAACATCACCTCTAATACCGTCAACCTTGCCGTTCCAACTGTACTGATGAATGTCAACAAATGGCGGAAGCTCATTGTACGAATTATTTGGTGCTGCCATCCAAATTAAATATTTGCTTGCAAGCTCATCAGGATAAGCACTGTCAACAAGCATTGATTTTGCACTATACATTCCAACATCAAATCCATAACCCTTTACTCCGTCACAAAAGGTTGAAATAATATCAGTCAATGTTCTGCGTGGCAAAACAGCCTGTCTGTATTCTTCAACATCAAGAAAAACCGGCAAGTCAAACTCTTTACCTTGAATGGTTTTCATACAATTTCTTACTTCTGCTTTTGCCGCATCGACAGATGTAGCGTAGCTGTACCAATACGCACCTACATTTAAACCAGCGGCTTTTGCTTGCTTATAATATTTCTGAAATTCATTGTCCTCTTGGTTCGGGTCTTTTCCGTAGCCTGCACGAATAATAACAGCAACAGCTATCCACGACAGCTTTCGGGCGGTCAGTCTTTTCCGTAGCCTGCACGAATAATAACGCAAGTGACACCTGCTTTTCTTACTTTGTTAAAATTTATATCACCGTTCCATTCGGAAATATCAATACACTTCGCTTTTTCAACTTTTACTTTTGTTGTAATTATTTTATTACATTGTTTTATAGTAACAGTTGCATTGCCGACTTTATTCACTTTTACTTTTGCCAAACTTTTTTCCGTTGAAATAATTTTAGCAACAGAACTGTCAGATGATGTAAAGGTGATCTCATTTACATCATTATTTGTATCAACAGAAATCGTAAAAGTATCACCGACATTTTTGCAATATTCTTTTGTTGATATACTTATCTGCGTATTATTTTCTACGCTCTGATTGCTGATTTCAATTTGTAAAAACGATACATCGTTTACATCAATTCTGCCGTCGCTGTTCAAATCAAGTTTTGTATCTTCTGCAAAATCAGACAAAGCATTTTGCAAATATGTAACATCATTCACATCAATTTTATTATCCGCATTAATATCAAAACCTGTTGCAAGTACAGACATTCCACAATTGATAAGTACAATACTCGTAATTACACCAATTATTATATTTTTTATTTTCATTTATCCATTAATCCTTTATTTAATAAATCATCACATTTATTTGAAGCAATAAACAGTGTGTACACTATAAATGTATCTGCTATTGCTAAAAAACTCATTACTTTGAAAAATAAAGCCATTATGCACACCTCACTTTAAATGCTTGTTTAGCTTCACATTCGCTGAAAAAAGCATTTTTACCAACAGTCCAAAATTCATCGCCTGATGTTTTGCACCTTACGCTCATACTGTTTTCTTCTATAAGAATTGCGGTAACGGTATCACTGCACATTAGCATTTCTCCGTCACCACAATCATCAGTCAAGAAAACTTTTTTACCTATCATATTTTCTACCATATCAGTACCTCCGTTTATCATAACTTGCACTTTTGAAATTGTTTTCTGTTTTTTAATTTCCTTTTGTTCTTTTTTCTTCCCGTAACATTTAAAAACATTGTATATAAAAAAGATATATAATAT
>ULUO01046735.1_pt1 | contig 18563 bp, 18 predicted proteins | sample 1958611 | NCBI WGS metagenome assembly ULUO01 (sample SAMEA4835762, study PRJEB28245) | human gut metagenome | biome: gut microbiome; material: fecal sample | place: Denmark | collected 2008
GGAAATGACACTTTAAAGGCACTGAAAAACAGCATCCGGGACATGATCCTCTGGTGCATGAAGACCCTTTTGTCCCTTTTTACGGCCTATCTCGGCATTACCGGGGTAGTTACGGGGGCCACGGATGCGGCGCTGACCAAGGCTGCAAAGACCACCATCTCCACGATGATCCCAATTGTGGGCGGGATTCTCTCCGATGCCTCGGAGGCGGTGCTGGTGGGGGCCGGGGTGCTGCGCAGCAGCCTGGGGCTGTATGGGATTTTTGCCATTCTGGCGGTGTTTTTAGAGCCCTTCGGAAAGATCGGGGTGCAGTACCTGATTCTCAAGGGTGCCCAGACCGTGTGCGCTCTGTTCGGAACCAAGCGGAGTGTGGAGCTCATCGGTGACTTCGCCGAGGTTATGCGGATGCTGCTGGCCATTACGGGCGGGCTCTGTCTGCTGCTGCTGGTGAGCTCGGTGTGCTTTTTGAAGGGGGTGGGCTGATGGCCGGGAAATACGTGCTGTCGCTGGTGACGGCGGCTCTGATCGGGGGCATTGTCACGGGCTTTTTCCCGGATGGCAGCTTCCGCCGCCTGCTGCGGCTGCTGTGCGGCGTATTCCTGCTGACCGTGGTCCTGGCCCCTGTTTCGGCGCTGGAAATGCCGGATTTGGACAGCTGGCTCGCGGGTCTGGATATGGATGCCTGGGACGCGGTGCAGCAGGGAGAGGACTATGTGGCACTTCGGCGAAGAGAGGGCATATGTGAGCGGCTGGAAGCATATATCTTGGACAAAGCCGCAGCGCTTGGGGCGGATGTCAGCGCGCGGTTCACCCTGGATGAGCAGGACCTGCCCCGGACCGTCACCCTGACAGGCTCCTGCACCCCGGCGCAGAAGCAGGCTTTGGCAAGGGTTCTGGCAGAGGACCTGGGAATTCCGGAGGAACGTCAGATATGGCAGTGAAGGACATCCGTGCGGTTGTAAAAAAGTACCGGGGCGCGGTGCTGGTGCTGCTGTGCGGCATTGCGCTGATGTGTCTGCCCCGGCAGCAAGAGACAAAGAAGGCTGCTGTGCCGGAAGTGCAGCAGCAGACTCTGGAGCAGGCGCTGGAAAAGATCCTTTCCCAGGTTTCCGGGGCGGGAGAGGTTCGGGTGCTGCTGTCCGGGCAGCTTTCGGAGACGAAGCGCTACCAGACGGACGATACCCAGTCCGGCAGCGGGGAGCTGCGGCAGGAGACGGTGATCCTCACCGGGGAGAACCGGGTGCAGACGGCCCTGGTGCGGCAGACCGAGGCGGCCACCTACCGTGGGGCCATCGTGGTGTGCCAGGGTGCGGAGAACCCGAAGGTTGCGCTGTCCGTCGTGCAGGCGGTGGCTGCGGTTACGGGATTGTCAACCAACCGAATTACGGTGCTGAAAATGAAGTAGGGGGGCTTTTTTGTGAAAATCTGGAAGAAGAATCTCATTGCGGCGGCGATCCTGGTGACGGTGTGCGCGGGCATCTATGTCAATTGGCTCTATGCCGGGGACAGCAAGACCCAAAGCCTGGACAATACCCTGGACAGCCAGAAGGTTATGAGCGACGATACGCTGGAGCTCAGCGAGGACATGTCCGCCGTCATGGCGGGCACGGCGGATGAGACCACCGGCGACAGCTATTTTGCTTCGGTGCGCCTGTCCCGCCAGCAGGCCAGAGACGAGGCCATCAACCTTTTGCAGGAGGCAGCCAGCGTCTCCGGAGACAGCAAGGCGGCGGAATCCGCAGCGGACCTGGAGGACATCGTCCAGACGGCCCTCAGTGAAGCTCAGATCGAGAGTCTGATCATCGCCAAGGGCTATGCCGACTGCGTGGCCTATATGACAAACGACGGCATCTCCGTTGCGGTCTCTGCGCCGGAGGGAGGATTGCAGCAGCAGGATGTGGCGGTGATTGCGGACGTGGTCATGTCCCAGTCCGGCTACGGCCTGGACAGCATCCGGGTGGTGGAGGTCCGCTAATCCCCGGAAAAACAGTACGAGCCCCTGCTTTCACTTGAAAAGCAGGGGCTCATGCATTATAGGCTGCTGAGTGCGCCGTCGATGGCCTCTTTCACAAAGACGTAGCGGTGCTCCGGCCGTCCTCTGCCGAGGGACTGGGGCAGAGGCAGGGGCTTCACAAGGCCCAGACCGTAGAGCTTTTGCAAAATTCGGCGGGCGCTGCGCAGGGTAATGCCCATCAGGGGCGCAAGCTCGGCCGCCGTCAGCACGGTATCCGCGTCGTTGCGGTACAGCCCCACCAGGCGCAGCAGATTGGTATTGTCAATGCCCAGCCGATGGGCCAGCTGGGCGGGGGTTCCGTCCTGATAGCTGTAGCGCACGGACTGCCCCCGGCTCAGAGGCCCGGTCAGCACTTCCGGCTCGCCGCTGACGAGGAAACCCTCGTTCAGGCCGTAGCGGGTGCTTTCCAGCAGGGCGCGCTCTGCGTGGTATTGGCTGGTCTGCTCGCTGGGGTGGATGCCGAAGCCCACGGAAAAGGGAAAGGAAAGGCCCTTGCGCAGAATGGTCATGATTTTTTGCAGGTTCAGTGCCGTGCACTCCTCGCTTGGCAGGGTAGCGTGGGCCACAAAGCGGTCAAAGCTGTGGTCAATGCTGAAAGAAAGACCGTGCTCCTTGCGGAAGTCCACCAGAAATTTGTAGAGGGTGGCCGTGCGGTATTCCCGCTCCTCTTCGGAAAGCCCGTCCTCTCCGGGAATGTGGATGATCACGGTGACGACGCTGCTGGCCCGCAGAGTTTTCAGCCGCTCCCGGTTCACGGCCTCGTTGATGGCGCCGAAGACCATCTTTTCCGTGGGGTTCACCGGTTCATAGGGAATGCCCAGCTTTTCCCACTGCTGCAAATTGTTGATACTGCGGCTGACAACGCAGTCGATTTTCCCTGCCTGCCACAGCTCGTTGCCCCGTTGGGTGATGTGGGCATAGTCGTATACGGGCTCCTCGAAAAAATAGGGCAGCTGCTCCGGGGGCAGATAGTCCTGGATATTCAGGTAATTGTTCTGCGGCGTCAGAAAATCCAGGTACAGCCGGTTCAGTGCCACTTCCGGGTGCCGCAGATGAAATTGGAGCAGGATGCTCAGCACATCCGCAATGCTGTAGACCGTAAAAAAGCAGGGAATGGGGCAGTCCGGGTAGTGCCGGTGCATATAGTGATAGCCGAGTTCCCCGGAAAAGAGGATGATGTCGCAGCTATCCTTACATTCGGCATAGATTTCGTCAATGTCCGTCAGGCTGTCATAGGTATAGGAGCGGAAGGCACAGTCGAAGTCATGGTCCGTAATGACCTTTTGAATGGTTTCCAGAAAACGAAGCGGGGTGACGATTGCGACAGTGATCATTTCTGCACGCTCCTTCCAAGATATGGCTACAGTATACCACGAATTGTCAAATTTTCAATGGATTTATGGGAATGCAGCCAGGAAGAGGGTTGCGTTTTGCTGTTTTATGTTATAATAACGATTAAATAGAGATAAAATCGGCGATAAACGCTATGTCCACTCCTATTGTGTTCGCCTTGCGCCTGTGGGAGAAGAGACGGCGTTTACCAATGTGATCGCTGCGGTTTCCTGCGAGGATGAGACGGCCGTTTCGGAGCGGGGCGGCACCCGGGGGCAGACCTGCCGCTGAAAGGGCTGCGCCGCACCATTCTGGTGGTGGAAGATAATCCCATCAACCGGGAGATGCTGGTGCAGATGCTCTCAGAGGATTATGATGTGCTCTGCGCCGGGGATGGCGAAGAGGGCATTGCCGTTTTGGCGGAGAACTACCGCCGCCTGTCCCTGATTATCCTGGATGTGTATATGCCCAAATGCGATGCCAGAGCAGACATTTTTGGACTATGTGGCCCGGTGGCATGAATCCGGCGATGACTGTGGCCTTCAGATCAAACGCGCGCTGCGGGTGTAACCGAATTTTTGAATGAAATTGCATAGAAGCTGCTGCCTTTTTCGGCGGCAGCTTTTTACATAATTGTGAAAAAAGCAACAATTATGTGAACTATTTGACAAAAAGCCCATTGTTTTGTAAAATATCCGAAAAAAAGAAAAGGAAGTTGGCCTATTGAGACGAATCGGAATTTGCGCACTTTTGCTGCTGTGGCTGCTATCGGCCCTGCCTGGGGTTGCCTGGGCGGACGGGGAGATAGAGCTTGCATCCGAGGCGGCTATTTTGATGGATGCCGAGACGGGGCAGATTTTGTATGCAAAGAATGCCAGGGAGCGGCTGTACCCCGCCAGTATTACCAAGGTGATGACGGGACTGCTGGCCCTGGAAGCGCTGGATGCCGGGCAGATGCTGACGGTTTCTCAGGAGGCGGTGAACCAGGTGCCCAGAACCTCCTCCCATATCTCGCTGCAGCCCGGGGAAGAGCTGACCGTGGCGGATGCTGTGTATGCACTGGCCATTTCCTCTGCCAACGATGCGGCGAACGTTCTGGCAGAGGGGGTCAGCGGCAGCATCGAGGCCTTTGCCCAGCGGATGAACGAGCGCGCAGCAGAGCTGGGGGCGCTGGATACTCATTTTGTCAACCCCAACGGTCTGCCCAACAGCGAGCACTATACCACCGCCTACGATATGGCGCTGATCACCGCAGAAGCCTTGAAAAATCCGGATTTTCTGCTGTATTTCGGAAGCGGCGCCTATGAGATGCCCGCAACAAATATCTCCCAGGCCCGTTCTCTGGTCTGCAAGAATCAGTTCATTGACGGGGAGCGGTCCTGTTCCGGGCTCCTGTTCAGCAAAACGGGCTGGACAACCAGTGCTCAGGGAACGCTGGTCACTGCTGCCAGAAGAGACGGCATTACACTGATTGCCGTGACGCTGAAGTCCCCCATGCTGGAGGATAAGTATGAGGACACCCAGGCTCTGCTGGACTACGGTTTTTCGGGCTTTGAGAAGCTGACCGTAGATGAGGCTTTTGTATTTGCCCAGCTCCGGGAGCAGGGGATGGACAGGGATGCGGAGCTGGTGGATTTTGAGCCATATTCCCTGCTGATTCCCCGGGATGGGGAAGCGCGCCTGGTTGTGCCCGGGGGCATTGACCCGGATTCCGGCGTGAGCACGTTGCCTGTGTCCCTCGTGGTCCACAGAGAGGACAGGGCAGAGCAGGTCTTGGCGGACAGTCTGCTGAATCTCTCCTTTTCAGAAGCGGAAGACACATTCTACGCCGTCCAGACCCAGGCCGCAGAGCCAGTAAAGAGAAGCTATACGCTTGCCGTTTGCCTCCCCCTTGCAGCCTTGGCCATCGGCGCCGGGGAACTGGTTCTTCGGAAAAAGAAGCGAAAACAGTGAAGAATGGGAAAACAGATAGTTGTTGACAAATCAACAACTATCTGTTATACTCCGAGATGTTGATTTTACAACAAGGAGATAGCCTATGGAACAGCGGTTTGAAACCTTTACGGTGCTGATCAACAGAATCGGCCGCAGCATCAAGCGGCTAAAGGCCGGGCAGATGGCGCAGCTGGAGCTGAAGGGGCCTTATGTGTCCTGCCTGTATTATCTCTATCGCTGCGGTCCGATGACGGCGGCGGAGCTGTGCGAACGCTGCGATGAGGATAAGGCGGCCATTTCCAGGTCCCTGGATTCTCTGGAGCGGGGCGGCTATTTGCAGCCTCAGGCGGGGAAAAAATACAAGAGCAAGCTCCTGCTGACGGATTTGGGCAGGCAGACCGGGGAAGAGGTCGCCGGCAGAATTGAGCGGATTTTGCTGTCCGCCGGTGCAGGCCTGACAGAGCAGGAGCGGCAGATTATGTACGGCGCCTTGGAAAAAATCAGCGTGAATCTGGAAAAAATCGAAAAGGAGCTATAAAAACGTGTGTGTTCGGATTATCGTGGATTCCTCTACGGATGTCAGTGAAAAATATCGGGAAAAAATCCAATTTGTGCCCTTGACCGTTCGGTTTGGGGATAAGGAATATCTGGATGGAGTGGAGCTTTCCAAGCATCAATTCTATGAAATGCTGGTGGAAAGCGATGTGCTGCCCACTACCAGTCAGGCAACTCCTGCCGTGTTTGCGGACTGCTTTGAAGCCATTGCCTCTGCGGGGGACAGCGCCGTGGTGATCACCCTTTCCTCCAAACTCTCCGGAACCTACCAGAGCGCAGTTCTGGCGGCGGAGGATTACCCGAATATCTATGTTGTGGACAGTCAGTCCGTTGCCATTGGCACCGGCGTGCTGGCCCAGTATGCGGTAGAGCTGGCGCAGCAGGGCATGGGTGCAGAGGAAATTGCACAGGTGCTGACGCAGCAGCGGGAGAAGGTCTGTGTGGTGGCCCTGCTGGATACCCTGGAATACCTGAAAAAAGGCGGCAGAATTTCCAAAACCGTGGCCTTCGCCGGGGGCGTGCTGAATATTAAGCCGGTTGTCACCGTCCAGGACGGCGCGGTTGCTCTGATCGGCAAGGCCAGAGGCTCCCGCAACGGAAACAACCTGCTGGTGGAGAAGATCCGCGAGGCAGGAGGCGTGGATTTTGAAAGGCCGGTGCTGCTGGGCTACACGGGCCTTTCTTCCGCGCTGCTGGAAAAGTATGTAGACGACTCCAAGGCACTGTGGGCGGACCATGTGGATAAGCTGGATGGCTGTCTGCTGTGCAGCGTCATCGGCACCCACGCTGGCCCCGGGGCCGTAGCCGTGGCATTTTTTAGAAAGGGATAAGCCCCGCAACTGCCACTTGATTTTTTTACGGGAAACTGATATACTGTTTACGTTTGATACGTGGAGAGTTACTCAAGTGGTCGAAGAGGCGTGACTCGAAATCTCGTAGGGCGTGGAAGCGTCGCCAGGGTTCAAATCCCTGACTCTCCGCCAAGGCTGGCAAAGGATAATAGAGGATGGAGATTTAGAATGGTCTATTTCTCTGTTATCTGTTGTCCTTTGCCTTTTATTTTTGGAAAGAGGGAACAGTGTGGAAAAGAGAAAAACGACGACAAGAGATATGACCCAGGGCAATATCGTCAAGCAGGTATTGCTGTTTGCCCTGCCGCTGATGCTGGGCAATGTGTTCCAGATGCTTTATAATACGGTGGATTCCGTGGTTGTGGGACAGTTTGTCAGCACCCAGGCCCTGGCGGCGGTGGGCTCTACGACCATGATTGTCAATATGCTGGTGTTCTTTTTCAATGGCTTTTCCATAGGCGCCAGCGTGGTCATCGGCATCCACTTTGGCGCCAAGAATATGGAGAAGCTCCATAAGGCGGTGGAGACCACCATTGCCGCAACGTTTGTCATGTGTGTGGCGTTCACCGTGATCGGCTATGTGGGCGTTGTGCCCATGCTCCGGCTGATGTCCACCCCGGAGGACGTATTTCCGGAGGCGACGGAGTACCTGCACATCTATTTTGCGGGCTTCTCCGGTCTGCTCATCTATAATATGGGATCTGCCGTGCTGCGCTCCGTGGGAGATACCACAAGGCCTTTGTATTTTCTGGTGCTGACCAGCGTGCTGAATATCATTCTGGACCTGGTCTTTGTGCTGGTGTTCCATATGGGCATTGCGGGCGTTGCCTATGCTACGATTCTTTCCCAGTTCATCTCTGCCGGACTGATTCTGTGGCTGCTGACGGCCTCGAAGGACATCTACCGCCTGACCTGGAATGATCTGGCCATTGACGGGGCCATTATGAAGCACATCTTCTCTGTGGGCCTGCCTGCAGGTATCCAGTCCGTCATTACGGCCTTTTCCAATGTGTTCGTGCAGTCCTATGTCAATTCCTTCGGCTCCAGCTGCATGGCCGGATGGAGCTGCTACAACAAGCTGGACCAGTTCATTATGCTGCCCATGCAGAGCATGGCCATGGCCTCCACCACCTTTGTCAGCCAGAACATCGGCGCGCAAAAGATCAAGCGCGCGGAGAAGGGCACCTATATTACCACCGGCCTGACACTGCTGATTACCGGCGTGATCATTGCGCTGCTGGAAATCTTTGCGGCCCCCTCTGTGGAGCTGTTCTCCCAAGATCCGGATGTGGTCCGTTTTGGCGTGTTGTTCATTCGCGCAAACGTGTGGTTCCTGCTGTTTAACTGCGTGAACCATGTTTTGGCCGGTGCGCTGCGTGGCATGGGAGACTCTAAAGGGCCTATGCTGATTATGATTCTGACCTTTGTGGCCGTGCGTCAGACCTATTTGTTTATCATGACCCGCTATATTGTCAATACGCCCTTGAGCGTGGGCGTCGGCTATCCCGTGGGCTGGGTGAGCTGCTGCATTGTGGAGACGGTCTATTTCCTCCTCCGTCGGAAGCGCCTGCTGTACGGAAAGGCAGAAACCCTGGAAACCGTCTGAGTGGGGGAAGAAAACGTGACTTTTTCGTATAAACGGTTCTTGAACCTGCCGAAGCCCACGAAGGAGGACTTCCGGGGGGACCGGGAGCGCATCCTGGATGCGCTGAACGTGCCGGATGCTTCTATGACCCTGGAGGCCCTGCGGTCCCTGTATCCGCTGACAGCCCAGGCAGACTATGCCGTTACGGTGACCCTGTGCCCCGGCCCCCGGGGCACGGATGTCATCCGGGTAGAGCCGGGGGATACAACGCACCGGCTTCTGGGCCTGGCGCTGGACATCGGCAGCACCACTCTGGAAATGGAGCTGGTGGATATGCTGACGGGACAGGTCCTTCGAAATGTGGGCTGCGTGAACAGCCAAGTGTCCTTCGGCCTGAACATTCTGGACCGCATCCTTGCCGTAAAGGAAAACCGGGAGAATCTGGAGGCGCTGCGGCTGCTGGTGATCGGGGATATCAACCGCCTGATCGAAGATGTGACCGTGGGGCTTGCGGAGTCGGAGGAGATTTCGGCCCTGACCGTGGGGGGAAATACCACCATGATTCACTTTTTCCTGGGCTGCGACCCTTGGCTTGTGTTTCAGAACCCCTATGCGCCGGTGTTTTTCGACCCGGGCATTCATTCCGCCCGGGAGCTGGGGCTCAAATTGTGCTGCAATGTGTTCTGCTTCCCGGCCAAGGCCAATTATCTGGGCGGCGACATTACGGCGGGGCTGCTGCTGACGGACCTGGACACAGGGGAGAAGCCCTCTATTTTCCTGGACATCGGCACCAACGGAGAGCTGTGCCTGGGCTGCCGGGAGTTCCTGCTCATGGGCGCCGGGGCGGCAGGGCCTGCTCTGGAGGGCTTCGGCAGCCGCTACGGAATGCGGGCGGAGCCCGGGGCCATCCGGCATATGCACATTGCCGACGACGGCAGTATTCAGCTGGATGTGATCGGCGGGGGAGAGCCCGCGGGCATCTGCGGAACGGGGATTTTCGACCTGATTGCCCAGTGCTATCTCCGGGGGATCATATCCGGGGACGGCACGGTGAATCGGGAGCAGAAGGGCTTTACCACGGAGGTCTGGGATGAAACCGCCGAGCGCTCGGTTCCCGCTGTGGTGTATTACGAAAAGGCGGATAAGAAGCTCTATTTTACGGAGCCGGACATTCGGGAATTCATCCGCTGCAAGGCGGCGGCCCATACCATGGTGGCAACGCTGCTGGAATACTGCGGCCTTGGTTTGGACGATATTGACCATATCTACCTGGCGGGAGGCTTCGGAACCCATATTGACCTGGAATCCGCCGTGACCGTTGGCATTTACCCGGATGTGGATCGGAAGAAAATGGTTCTGCTGGGCAATACGTCCCTTGCCGGGGCAAAAAAGCTCCTGCTGGATGCGGGGCAGATGGCGCGGGTGCGGCATTTTCTGGAGAGCAGCGAGTATCTGCACTTTTCGGAGATGGAGCGTTTCCCGGAGAACATGGTGGCGGCGGAGTTTATTCCCCACACGGACGGTCGTCTCTATCCCAGTGTCAAACGGCATCCGCTGCAAAAATAGTTTGGAAAATTCCATTTTTCCCCTTTACAGGAGAAAAACTTTCGGATATAATGCCCTTATCTATGCAATCTATGAAAAGTGAGATTTTTCTATGAATATTGAGTTTGATACCTATAAGCAGAAGCTGAACGACTGCCGCCCTGCCCTGGACGGTCTGGCAGAATCCCTGAATATGACCGGTATGCGCAATGAGCTGGAGCGGCTCCATGCCATGCAGGAGGCCCCCGGCTTCTGGGACGACCCCGAGAAGAGCCAGAAGGTCGCCATTAAGGTCAAGCAGACCGAGGCAAAGATTGAGCGCTACGAGAAGATGGTTGCCTCCTGGGACGACATGATGACCATCTGCGAAATGGCCGCCGAGGAAGACGACGACTCCATGCTCGACGAGTTGAAGCAGAGCTTTGAGGTCCTGGAGGAACAGATGGAGACCTGCCGCCTGGAAACCCTGCTCACCGGCCACTACGACAAGAACAATGCCCTTATGAGCTTCCACGCCGGTGCAGGCGGAACGGAAGCCCAGGACTGGTGCCAGATGCTCTACCGGATGTATACCCGCTGGGCAGAGCGCCACGGCTTCACCTACAAGATTCTCGACTATCTGGAAGGAGACGAGGCAGGCCTCAAGTCTGCCGACATCATGATCGAGGGCGAGAACGCCTATGGCTTCCTGAAGGGGGAGAACGGCGTCCACCGTCTGGTCCGCGTGTCTCCCTTTGATGCCAACGCCCGCCGCCAGACCTCCTTCTCCGCAATTGAGGTCATTCCCGAGATTGAGGACGACAGCCAGGATATCGAGATTCGTCCCGAGGACTATGAGATGCAGGTCTACCGTTCCTCCGGCGCAGGCGGCCAGCACATCAACAAGACCTCTTCCGCCGTCCGTCTGATTCACAAGGCCACGGGCATTGTGGTGTCCTGCCAGACCGAGCGTAGCCAGTTCCAGAACAAGGAGACGTGTCTGAAAATGCTGCGCTCCAAGCTGGTGGAAATCAAGGAGCGGGAGCACCTGGACAAGATTTCCGACATCAAGGGTGTCCAGCAGAAGATCGAGTGGGGCAGCCAGATCCGCAACTATGTGTTCATGCCCTATACCCTGGTGAAGGATACCCGCACCGGCTGCGAGACCTCCAATGTAAACGCAGTGATGGATGGTGCCCTTGACCCCTTCATTGAGAGCTATCTGAACTGCCTGGCCACGGGAAATTGGGTGCAGAAATAAGCTTCTGAAAGGTTTTTTCCGAAAAGTACCGGAATAAAGCTTGCATTTTGCGTTTCTGTGTGCTATACTTGATAGGCTAATCGAGGTCTGCTGCTGTGCAGACAATATACCGTTCGCATTCCGCGAATCAGCGGAGGGAGGTTTGTCACGATGAATGTTTTGGAGACGATTCTGGTGGTTCTGGAAGCCATTGCCAGCATTGCCCTGATTGTGGTTGTTCTGCTGCAGTCCGGCAAGGAAGCAGGTCTGTCCGGCGCACTGTCCGGCTCTTCCGATTCCTACCTGAGCAAGAATAAGAACGCCGGCCTGGACCATGTCCTCGCGTCCTCTACCAAGTGGATCGCGATTGCTTGGATTCTGCTGGCCCTGGCTCTGAGCCTGGTGTGATTCGAGAATAAATGAACATAAGACCATGGAGTGCTTTCCATGGTCTTTGTCATTTTTGCCCAGTGACTTTTGAAGATCTTCGTGGTAGTATAAAGAAAACGTATGAAGGAGCGTGCTGCTATGTCTGAAAGAGAATTGCAGGGCCTGGAGCCCGAGAGCGTATTCCGTTATTTTGAAGAAATATGTGCCATCCCCCATGGGAGCCGCAATACAAAGGCCATCAGCGATTATCTGGTCTCCTTTGCCAAAGCCCACGGCCTTCGGTGCCGCCAGGATGACAGCAACAATGTGGTGATCTTCGCCCCCGGCACCTGCGGCCTGGAAGACCACGAGAGCGTCATTTTGCAGGGCCATATGGATATGGTCTGCGAAAAGGACGCCGGCTGCCCCCTGGATATGGCTGTGGATGGTCTGGACGTGACCCATGATGGATGCTGCATCTTTGCCAAGGGAACCACCCTGGGCGGTGATGACGGCATTGCCGTCGCCTATGCCCTGGCCATTCTGGACGACAATACCATTGCGCACCCGCCTCTGGAAGTGATCATTACCGTGGACGAGGAGATCGGGATGCTGGGTGCCGCAGCCATGGACCTGGCGGATGTGAAGGGTCGCACCATGCTGAATCTGGACAGCGAGGATGAGGGTATTTTCACCGTCTCCTGTGCAGGCGGCGCAACCTGTACCGTCTCCCTGAACGCCGAGCGGAAGGCTGTCTACGGTCCCTGCGTGCGCCTCAGCGTGGAGGGCCTCCAGGGCGGCCACTCCGGCGCGGAGATCCACAAAAACCGGGCCAATGCCAACAAGGTCATGGGCGATTTCCTGGGCCGCATCCAGAAGCTCATGCCCCTGTGCCTGACCTCTTTCTCCGGCGGCAGCAAGGACAACGCCATCCCCCGGGCCTGCCAGGCGACGGTGGTTGCCATGGGCATCGGCCTGGAGCGCATCAACGATATTGCCGCCCAGCTGCAGCAGGAGATCCGGGAAACCTACGACGAGCCCGAGGCCCTGGTGCAGGCCTTTGACGTGGACGCTCTGGGCGGAAACGCCCTGACAACCGCAGCCACGGCCGATGTGATTTCCCTGCTCTGCGCCGCGCCCAACGGTGTGCAGGCCTATTGCCCGGATATGCCGGAGCTGGTGCAGACCAGCCTGAATCTGGGCATTGCTAAGCTGGGAGACCGGTTTACGGCCACTTTCTCCGTCCGCAGCTCCGTCAATGCGGAGAAAGAGGGACTGATCACCAAGCTGAAAGAGCTTGCAGATTTCTATAATGGCACCTACAGCCAGTCCGGCACCTATCCCGCCTGGGAATTCAAGAAGGATTCCCGGCTTCGGGATGTGATGGTCCCCATCTATACCCGGATGTTCGGCAAGGAGCCCAAGGTTCTGGCCATCCATGCGGGGCTGGAATGCGGTCTGCTGGGCGACAAGCTGCCCGGGCTGGACTGCGTCTCCATCGGCCCGCAGATGCACGACATCCACACCAGCCGGGAAAAGCTGGAAATCGCTTCCACAAAGCGCACCTGGGACTTCCTGCTGGAGGTCTTAAAGGCTCTGTAAGCCCCACAGGCGATCCAGGGGCACATATGCGAAAGGCCCCCGGCTTTCCACGTCATGCGGAAGCCGGGGGTTCTGTTTCGTGAAATGCCGACAGCCTTATGTTTTGCTTACTCGGCGGACAGCCAAACGAGAACGGCACATTCCTGCTCTTGAAGCCTGTAGGCGCAGTCCCCAAAATCCTTATTGTCGAATCGGAAGAGGAAGAAGCCGCCGTCGCCGTGGTCGAAGAGCATGGCGCTGAGCAGAACTTTGGTGTCTTTGGACAGATCGATGGTCTTATCACCCTGCCAATCCAGGCTGTCCAGCAGATAGCTCTGCTCCGGCAGGACGATAAGGGCACCATGGCTTTTTTCCCCGGGGGATGTGACGGCCAGAATCGAAGAGCGGAGGGTAGTGGTGCCTGCATTGCCGAGCTCATGGATGAGAGTAAGCTGCACTTTTTTTGTGTCCGCCGGAAGATTCATAGGAATGCTCTGAGTGCAGGTACCGTTCTCCCAGAGCTCGGCATGGATGGTAACGTTCTGAACAAATGTGCCGGTGTGCAGCTGAATGGATGCCCCTTGCTCCCCAAAAGTGTTGCTCTCATAGCTTGTGACCTTCATGTAGTCGCCTACCCGTACCGGATTTGTCAGAAATACTGCCGCAAGGACCAGGCAAATGGCCAGCGCAGCGACAAATGCATATTTTGCGGGCTTGCGATAGTTCAGAATACTTTTGATGCGCTGCTTGACGCCGATTTCCCCAAAGGCCAGAGGGCAGGCCGTGATGAAGCCCCTCGGCATAGAGCAGGCCAGAAGGGCTCTGGAATAGGCCTGCTTCTGTGCGGCAGCCATTGTCGAAATGACTGCTTCGTCACAGGCAAGCTCCATATCCCGACAGAAGAACAGATAGCCAACCCAAACCATGGGATTGAACCAGTGGATGCTCAGCAGCAGAAAGCCCAGGCTCTTCCACCAGTGATCCCCACGCCGAATATGGGTGCGCTCGTGGGCGATGACGCAATTGATTTGCTCCTCGGCAATATCCGATGGAAGGTAGATTTTTGGCTTCACAAGTCCCAGAACGAAGGGGGAGGGGACATGGTCACAGAGGTATATATTGCCCCTGTACAAGATACGTTCCCGCGTCCTTCTTTGGATGTGCAGGAAGCTCACTGCGGCATAGAGGAGCATAAGGGCCGCACCGATGGACCAGAGGGTCATGACCGTGGGCAGATAGAGCTTCGCTGCGGAGAAGGTCACAGTGGGGCCGTCTCCCGCGCTCTGGAGCAGGGCTGCTGGAATTTCCAAAATGGGTTTCTCTGTTTTCTCGTTATAGCGCACATATTCAAGTTGCCCGTTGTGATAGGCTCCAATGTGGTTGAAAACGGAGAGACTGCTGGAAAGCATAAAGGGGCAGCACAGCCGCAGGGCGACAAATAGCCAGAGAACACACAGATATTTTTTCGGAAGCTTCCGGAATACCATCCGCAGCACCAGAACGACGCCAATGAGAATAGCCGAGGCGGCGCTCATATTCAATAGCTTTACAAATGCACCGTACATGTTATTGCCCTCCCATCCTGTGGATCATATCCTGAATCTCGGCAAGCTCGGTTTCCGAGAGCTTTTTCCGCTTAGTAAAGGCCGCCAGAAAAGCGGGCAGGGAGCCACCGAAAGTGTCCTCCAAGAATTTTTCGCTTTGTGCTGCGGCATATTCCTCCTTGGTCATGCGGGAAGTGACCGTGCCGTTTTCATTTTGGAAAATCCCCTTGTCGCACAGCCGTTTCAGGACCGTATACGTGGTGGATTTTTTCCAGCCCAGCTCTTCTCCGCATAGCGTCACCAGCGCCCGGGAAGAAAGGGGCTCATACTTCCAGATCAGGTCCGCAAACCGCGCCTCTACGGCGCCAAGATGCAAATCGTCCATTGAAATTCCTCCTCTTGGTCTACATCTTGTAGATTTATATAGTCTACATCGCTTAGACCAAAATGTCAAGGGCATTCAAGAAGAATTAAGAACCTTTGATGTTGCGCAGCGCAAGGCTATGCTGTATAATGATATCAAAATCTATGGAAGGGTGTTTGACCATGGGTGAAAAGCACAAGTGGACTCCGGAAGAGGTGCAGTTCTGGTACCGCGGACGGAAAAGCCAGAACTATTGCAACCCGGAGGATACAAACTGGGTGGTTCGCAAGCCCCGCAGCCTGGGATGGACTATGAATCTTGCCAATAAGAAGACATGGTGGTTTCTGGCGGGTGTGGCCTGCGTGATGCTGCTGATCGTAACAGTGCAGAAGAACTGGAACCGCGCCATCGGCATCATCGGTGGTGCGGACGGCCCAACGGTCATCTATGTGTCCGATAAAAAGGAATCGCAAACACCCACCGGCTACCCGTCCGACAGCGTCCAACGGCCCCAGATCATGTATGACGGGGCAATCTATCTATATGGCGGCAGCGGCTTTGACGGTTCTTTGCCACAGGGATGTGTCCAAGTGGGAAGCGTTCAGACCGTGGACAATGCCAATGCGCCCGCAGAAGACTTCGCCGGAAGCCGGGTAGAGGCAGGGCAGAAACTCTACGCTCTGCCCGGAAACAGCGGCAGCATCTATGTGGAATACACAGACGGATTTGCGGAATTTGTCCTGGAAGGAGCCTCAAAATAGCCCCTGCAAAGACTCTTTGCGTGACATTTTTACGCCTCCGTGCTATTCTGTAGCCAAAGGAGGCGGGACGCTATGCGCGATATCGGAAAGAACATTCGCTACTATCGGGAGAAAAAGGGTTACAGCCAGGAGCAGCTGGCGCAGCTGCTGTTTGTGACCAGGCAGACGGTTTCCAACTATGAAACAGGCCGGTCCCGGCCGGATGTGGAAACCCTTGTAAAACTGGCCGGACTGCTGGACATAGATGTCACGGACTTGATTTATGGCCCCCGGCAGATTTCCGTCAGCCGCCGCTCCCTCTGGCTTCGTCTGGGCGCAGCCATCATTCTGTTCGGCATTTATCTCTGGTTGACCCCTTTTTCGATAAACTACGCTGCGTACCATTACAGCAAGATACCCGAGTGGTACCGAATGCTTCTTCTGCTGCCTGCCATGTTCTTTTCTCTGGGCCAGCTGTCTTATGCTCCTGTTTTTCCTGTTCGGGGCCGGGTTGGTGCTGGCGGAAAAGACTTCGTCTTCTGCACTTGAAGAATGATATTCACAGGCTCTCCGTGGGAGGGCCTGTGCTTTTTTGCGGAATCATCTTGCAAATTGGGCCATTTTGCGCTACCATAGGTGTATCTATTTTTTGGAGGTAAGATTATGGACGCAAAGAGCATTATGCAAGTGTTTTCCGATACCGCCTATGTGCGGACCGGCGGCAGCCCTGAGGAGCTGAAAACCGCCAATTATCTTTTGTCCCGTCTGGAGCAGTGGGGCGTTTCCGGCACCCTGGAGGCCTTTGATGTGGACATGGCGGATATTCTGGAGGCGGAATTTACCGTGGACGGCAAAACCGTCCCCTGTAAGGGCTATAAGAATGCCGGCTCCGGGGAAGTGGAAGCCGAGCTCTACTATCTGCGCAATACGGACGACTATTCCCTGAGCCGGTGCAAGGGCAAGATCGTGATGATCGACGGATACCTGGGCTACTGGCGCTATCAGGATCTGCTGAGCAACGGCGCACTGGGCTTCGTGACCTATGACGGCAACGCCAACTATGACAACCGGGACATCGACCAGCGGGAGCTGAGAAGCTACGTCTCCAAGGGTGTGAAAATCCCCGGCGTGAACATCAACGCCAAGGACGCCATTGCCATCATCCGGGACGGCGGGAAGACGGCAAAGATCACCCTGAAGCAGAACGAGTATGTGGGCCAGTCCCACAATGTAATCCTGGACCTGCCGGGAGAAGGGGAGGACTATATTGTCTTTACCGCCCACTATGATTCCACGTCACTTTCCCAGGGTGCTTACGACAATATGTCCGGCTCCGTGGGCCTGCTGGGGCTGGCGGAATACTTTGTGTCCCATCCCCACCGCTGCGGTCTGCGCTTTGTCTGGTGCGGCAGCGAGGAGCGGGGGCTGCTGGGCTCCAAGGCCTACTGCGCCGCCCATGAGGAGGCGCTGAAAAGCATCGTTCTGAATATCAACCTGGATATGATCGGCTGCATTATGGGCAAGTTTATTTCCTGCGTCACCGGCGAGGAAAAGCTCTGCCACTACATTTCCTATATGGCCTCCGAGCTGGGCTTCGGCATGGAAACGGCCCAGGACGTCTATTCCAGCGATTCTACCCCCTTTGCGGACAAGGGCATTCCCGCGGTGTCCTTTGCGCGGATTGCCCCCAGCAATACCGCAACCATTCACAACAGCTATGATACCATGGACCTTATGAGCGGCGAGCAGATGGTATCGGACATTGATTTTCTGATCGCCTTTACCGACCGCATGGCCAACGCCAAGCGCTGCCCCGTGGCAAGAGAGATGCCGGAGAACATGGTCAAGAAGCTGGACGAGTACCTCTGCCGGAAGCGACCGGAGAAGAAATGACGAAACTGTGAATTTTCCGGAATGAAAATATGGTTTTTTGGAGACAATGCCCATATTCTTTTCACGGAATTCATGCTAAAATAAACTTTCTGGCAAAAGAAAATAAAAAGAAAGAGGTCTTCCAAAATGTTTGAAAAGCTCTTCCATCTGTCTGAGAACAAGACGAGCGTAAAGACCGAGCTGATTGCCGGCCTGACCACCTTCATGACCATGGCCTACATCATCGCCCTGAACCCCAACCTGCTCACGGGCTTTGGTGCCGAGGGACAGGACCTGTGGAACGGCGTGTTCCTGGCTACCTGCATCGCCTCCGCCATCGGTATGTTCGCAATGGCCTTCCTGGCCAACAAGCCCTTCGCCCTGGCCCCCGGTATGGGCCTGAACAGCTTCTTTGCTGTGGTCGTGGGGAACATTGTCGCCATGACCGGCATGACCTATGTGGCCTCCTTCCAGGCCGCTCTGGTGATCATTCTGCTCGAGGGCATTATCTTCATCTTCCTGTCTGTGCTGAATGTCCGGGAAAAGATCGTGGAGGCCATTCCTCTGGGTGTCCGTCTGGGCATTTCCCCCGCCATCGGCCTGATGCTGATGAACATCGGCCTGGGCTCCAATGTGGGCATCTACGCCGAGGGCAACGGCTTCACCACGCCCTTCTATGTCATGCGTGACTTCTTCGGCGCTCTGACCCCCAGCGTCCTGCGGGCCAACATGGGTGATACCGGCTATGCCACCATGATTCTGACCGTTGTTACCATGTTTGCCGGTCTCTTCGCCATTGTGGCCATGTCCAAGAAGAACGTGATGGGCTCCGTGCTGTATGGCATGCTGATTGCCTCCGTGATCTACTGGGCAGGGGAGGCCATCTTCCTGCACACCAATCCCTTTGCCTCCCTGGCCACCGCTTCCTTCGTGCCCCCCTTTGCAGACATGGCAAAGACCACTCTGTTCCATTTCAACTTCGCGGGCTTCGTTCAGATCGGCTGGTTCACTGCCATTACCCTGATCATCACCTTCTGCATCATTGATATGTTCGATA
>ULUO01024108.1_pt1 | contig 18263 bp, 14 predicted proteins | sample 1958611 | NCBI WGS metagenome assembly ULUO01 (sample SAMEA4835762, study PRJEB28245) | human gut metagenome | biome: gut microbiome; material: fecal sample | place: Denmark | collected 2008
TTAATAAAGAACCCCGCGTTAAACGCGGGGGTTACTTTTTTGTTGCTAAAATGCCTGTGGGGGCAGAGTAAAATTTTTGACAAAAGAGTGGCTTAATGTTATGCTATTAGTTAAACACTCAGAGAAGCGGAAGTTTTGTTCATGTCAGAAAAATTATCAGAACGCCTGGTCTCACTATTGTCATCCAAGGCTTTGTCCTGGGAAGAATATGCGGATATTTATCAGGTTATGGAAGATTTTGCTGCACGGCATCCACAGCGGACGGCGGAGTTGCTGCCCAGTTTTTATTCTCTGGTGCGCAATCCAGGATTTAATGCAGATGTGGCACCGCGGGCAGCGAAAGTTTATGGTCTATTGGTGCAGGACATGAATCCGGAAACGGCCGTGGAATCGTTCGATGTTTTGTTGGAAAGCGGGCAGAAGCGGTTTGCGCTTAGGGCCGCAGCAGAGGGTGTTAAGCAGCAGCCTCGGTTGGCCTATCCGTTTTATGAAAAAATCCGGCAGCAGGCGGTGGGGGCAAAAGAAAATGACCTATGTGTGTATAGCCGGGTGGCGCGGGATTTGGCGCTTAGCGCAGCTGAAGAAGGGGCGGTGCGGATTTTTGACGATATGATGCGTTCCGAGAGCGAGGAGCATTTTAAATCTGCGATTTATGCGTCTTTAAGCGCTTTTTATAAACGATTTCCGGTTTTACAAGAGCGAGTTTTGCAGGTTTTGGATAATCAGAAAATTGCCGAAAAGAATTTAGGGGCGTATTTCCAGAGTCTGGGGGAGATTGCCGTATTTGATGCCGACAAAAGGGCGTGTTGTGTGGAAATGATTGCCACTTATATCGGCTCAGAGCGGAACGATGCCGCCAGTTTGGTGAAAGCTTATACGGCTTTGGGTAAAAATATGCCGGCGGATAACCCGGTTTTAGCACAAAGGGCTGTTGAACTTGTGAATTTAGGGGTTGAAAATCCGGCGAATACGCTGGCTTCCAGAAAACATGCCTGGCGGACTATTGGTGCCGCTGACAAACTATGCAGTTGCGTGGTGTTGGGGCAGCGGGTGGAAAAGAGCAGGGAAGCCGAGTTTGGCTGGAAACGGGTTGCAGGTATTCCGGCAGACGAGGTTTGCGTTTTGTTTCTTGGCGGTGACGGCACGGTTACGGAAAAAGCCGCCAATGGTTATTTGGCATCGGTGGAAAAGCTGTTGGCGCGGCATGGCCTGGCCGGACGGGCAGGGTTGTATGCCGTTGTTTATGATTTTGGCGACTTTATGAACAAAGAGTTGGCACGGACAAAGATGATGGCCGATTATCACCGTAATGTGAAGATTAATCGGGAGCTAAACGAAGAAACGAAAAATCCGAAGTATGTCGGAGAAATTTTTGACAAGGTTTTGGCACCCAGAATTTCCCGAGACGGCAAACGCCTGCCTTTTGATGAGGCGGCTGCCAATATTCGCCGTCTGAACGTTGTGGCACATTGCCACGGCGCTTATATGTTTCTGAAACTGGAAGAGTTGATGCGAAAGAAACTGGCAGTTCTGGGCTATTCGGCGGCGGAAAGCGAAGGAATCCAGCGACAGCTTCTGGTTGTTGCTCATGCGCCTTATTGCCCGCTCGGAACCGCACGATCAACAATGGTTGCCTTTGCGTCGGCTCGGGATTATGAGGTGGAACATCATAATCGTTTTGAAGCTTCTGTTCGCAGCCTGGAAAAGGAAGGAAAACTGAAGATGGCTTATTTTCCGGCAGAAAAGGGAAATTTGTTTTTGGCTCCGTCTTTGGGCAAGGATGTCGAACAGCACAATTTTTTGGGCTATGATACAGAGATATCCGGGCTTTCTAAGGAAGGTCAGGTTTTGGTCGGGGTAAGCGGCAATATTTTGGCAAACGGCGTTAAAAGTTCATTGGAGGGAAGCGAACTGCCCGGCATCAGGGAACTGGTTTGCGGCGGAAACGCCGCTGCGGAACGGTTGTTTGACCGTCTGGTTGAGAACGGTATGGCGGCATATGGGCAGATGGTGGCAGACAGCCGCCGGAAGCATCGGGCTGTTTGCTGTGGCGGACGTTAAAAAAATAATGAAGATTCTGCTTGCTTTTCAAATCATTGTATGTTAGAAACGGCAACGAATGAGGTTTTTCCGCGCATGAGCGCTTGCGAATCCGTGGCGGGAAAGTTGTTTTTATCCGCTTTGCCCTGCAAAGCACAGAGAAAAAGAAAGGAAATATGTCATGAGACATGGAATGGCACATCGTAAGTTCAGTATGACCAGCAGCCAGAGAAGAGCTTTGTTCTCTAATCTGACCAATGCGGTTTTGACCCACGAGCAGATTACGGTTACGCTGCCGCGCGCTAAAGAACTGAGAACTTTTGTAGACAACATGATTACCTTGGCCAAAAAAGGTGAATTGAACAACCGCAGACAAGCTTTGTCTTTTCTTCGTGACAATGAAGTTGTTTCCAAACTTTTCTCTACTTTGGCGGAACGTTACAAAAACCGCAACGGCGGATATTGCCGGGTTTTGAAAACCGGTTTCCGTTACGGCGATTGCGCTCCGATGGCGATTATCGAGTTGGTTGACCGCGATGTTAATGCCAAAGGCGCCAAAGACATTGCCCGTGTTGCCGCTGAAAAGGCCGCTGCTGAAGCTGCTGCCAAAGAAGCCGCGAAATAATCAGGCAAAAGATTGGTAAAAAGCCCCGGAATTTTCCGGGGCTTTTTTGTATTGCGAAAACCCTGGCTAGGCCGGGGGGATATTATGAGCGGGGATTTTCTTCCGTGTTAATGCCGCGGGTGATTATTCCGATCATCAGACCGAGCAGAATATAGCCGGTCAGACATTCGGCGGCGACGATTATCCGGGCCAGGGGCGTATGTGGGATAATATCGCCGTAGCCGACGGTGGTGATGGTAATGATGCTGAAGTAAACGGCATTGATAATCGCGTCTAAGCCTTGACCGAAATTGAAGGGAGCGATTGAGCCAAAGTGGTGGTACAGGCTGTCAACGGCAAGATTTATGACGGCACAGCTGAGAATCAGGTTGACGAAAAAATTGGCGAAATCTCCGATATCGGAGAGGGTGGCCATGACGGCGGGGCGGAGGAGTTTGGAGATGCGGGCGATGAAATTGCGGATATAGCGAAAAGCGATATAAGTGACAATCAGGGCGATTATCCAAGTGGCAAAGACGGAAATGTTGATATAAACGCTCATGAAACCGGCGCAGAAAGCAACGGCAAGCAATTTATAACGAGCCGAGACGTCGTAAAAAATCGTAAAATTCCGGTTGGAGAAGTAGCGGTTGAACATCAGCGCTTCAAGGGCGGTTATCAGACCGTTGGCTGCCGGTGCGGCCAGCCAGAGGAGCCAGGGGTTGATTTGGGCAACGTCCGGATACAGCGGAGACAAAAGTGCCGGCGGCAACAGGCTGATGAAAAAGCAGAAATTAAAGTTGCGGCTGATGATGCGGGGCAGATTCAGTTTCAGGCCGGGCATGATTTATCTCCTCTGAAAGCGTTTCCGGTATGGCGGCGGTTTCTTCCGGTGCGGGGACGTCTCCGGTTCGCAGGCGGAGAAGGCGGGCCAGAGGCGCCAGGGTTTGTCCCTGAACCAAAACCGAAACAATAACCAGGAAGAAAATGATGTTGAACAGGAATTGCGAGTTGGGAAAGCCGTAAATCAACGGGTAGGTTGCCAGAATAATCGGCACGGCACCTTTGAAACCGGCCCAGCCGATGAAGATCTGTTCCTTGAACGAAAAGCCGCTTTTATACAGGCAGATAAAAACGGCAAGCGGCCGGGCTGCCAGAATCAGGAATAAGGTACAAGACAGGCTGACCGGCATAACGGCGGAGAGCTCATGAGGAAAGACCAGAAGGCCCAAAATCAGAAACATGCTGATCTGCATAATCCAAGCCAGGGACTCCTGAAAACGGATAAAATGCCGGCGGTAGAGGTAGCGTGTATTTCCCATGATGATGCCGCAGAGGTAAACCGCAAGGAAACCATTGCCGCCGACCGTTTGGGTGAGGCTGTAAGTGAGCAGAACCAGGGCAACGCCGAAAACCGGGTATAAGCCCTGATAGGAAAACATCCAGCGGCGCAGGGTTTTGCTGGCGGCATAGCCGGAAAGGAGGCCGAAGGCGGTTCCCAAAAACATTTGCAGAAAGAAGTCGGAGGTAATGCCCCAGATGTTGAGACTGTTGCTGCTGATGATGCCCATGGCGCCCATGGAGAGAAAAACGGCCATCGGATCGTTGCTGCCGGATTCAAATTCGAGAATGGCTTTGATGCGCGGCTGAACATTCAGATTATGAGAGCGCAGAATGGAAAAAACCGCAGGGGCGTCGGTAGAAGAGACGATGACGCTGAGCAGCAGCGAAACCTCAAAGCTCAGGCCGACGATATAGCGGGCGAAGAGATACAGAAAAACCGCCGTGAGCAGGACACCCAGCGTAGAAAGGATACTGCCGCGAAAAATAATGGGGCGAACCTGCTGCCATTTGGTGCCCAGACCGCCGGAGAACAAAATAAAGGCCAAAGCGACGGTACCGGTGTAGTTGGTAAGCCGGGAATCGCTGAATTCGATACCGCCGGGACCGTCTGAACCGGCCAGCATTCCCATGCCCAGAAAGAGCAATAAAGAAGGAATACCGAAGTTGTCGGTGATTTTGTTGGTAAACACGCACAACATCAGCAGAAATCCGGCAACGGCAAGTAGGGTTTCCAAACTCATCGAATTATCCTTATTTTTTTCAAGTTATATAATTATCCGCAAAGCATATTCTAGCGTATAGTCATTTATATTTAGTAAAACTTGAAAGGGAAAAACGGCGAGATATATTCAATTAAAATGTTTTTGCGGGGAGAAGTAAGATGCCGACCAACGGATTTGAAGTTCAGTTCAGCAATGTGCCGCTTATCGGAGACGAAGCGCCGGAATTTTCGGCAATGACGACTAAGGGACCGGTTAATTTTCCGGAAGATTATCGAGGAAAGTGGGTGATTTTGTTTTCTCATCCGGCAGATTTTACGCCGGTTTGCACCAGCGAGTTGATGACGTTTGCGGCCATGCAGGAGGATTTTCGCAAACTGAACACCGAGTTGCTGGGAATTTCGGTTGACAGTATCAGCTCTCATTTGGCCTGGATTAAAAAGATGGAGGACGAGCTGGAATTTAACGGAATGAAAAACATTAAAATAGATTATCCGATTGTGGCGGATGTAAAGATGGAAGCCGCCAAAAAATATGGGATGATACAGCCGCGTTCCAGCGATACAAAAGCGGTGCGCTCGGTGTTTTTTATTGATCCGAAGGGAATTGTCCGGGCGTTGATTTATTATCCGATGTCCAACGGGCGGAATTTTGAAGAAATCCGGCGCCTGTTGCTGGCCATGCAGACCAGCGATGCCTTCGATGTGGCGACACCGGCAGATTGGCAGCCCGGCGACAAGGTTTTGGTGGCGGCGCCGACGACAATATATGCAATGGAAGAGCGGGCGAAGGACGAAAATTCAGAGCTGCAATGTGAAGACTGGTTTTTTTGCATGAAGGATTTGCCGTCGGATCGGATTTCAGCCAGGCTGAATGCGCAAAATTAGGCAACTGTCGCTAATTCGTCCCAAGAGGTTGTATAAGAGCGGGAACGACGGTTCCGGCGGATATAATGGCAGATGCCGCCGGCCTGCGGGGCAAAGCGGACGGTTTTTTTGCCGAAGCGGTGGTTGAGACTGTCAATGGCGGACATGAGTTCCCGGTCTTTTCCGGCGGCTTTATCGTTGTCGAAGAATGTATTTTGCAGACGGTTGAGCGGCTGGATTTCGTTGAGAATAACGCCGGCGGATTTGTAGGCGACGCCGGGCCGGTAAATCTGCCGCAACCCTTGTTCCGCAGCGCTGATAAGCTTTCCGGTATGGGCAGTAGGAGCCTGAAGAAGGACAAAGGCGGCGTTGTTGTATTGTTCTCCGGCGGCAAAGCGGTTAGTTCTCAGAAAAACGCTGAGGGTTCCGGCAACGGCGTTTTGCCTGCGCAAGCGGATAGAGACGGCATCGGCGAATTCGGCAAGAATTTTACGCAACAGTTCATAATCTTTAATCTCATATTCAAAACTGCGGGAAGTGGTAAGGCTTTGGGCGGTTTCTTCGGTTTCCAGTTCCAGACAGGGCGTACCGTTAAGCTCAAGGACGGTTTGAGCCAAACGAAGGTTAAAACAGCGACGGATCTGCTGCAGAGGCGTTTGGGCGAGTTCCCAGGCGGTAAAAATTCCGAGATAGCCGAGTTTGGGGCTCAGATGCCTGCCGACGCCCCAGATATCAATAACGTCCAGTTGTTGCAAATGTTTGCGGATTTGTTCCGGGTCTTTAAGGGTGAATGTTTTGTCGGCGGTTTTTTGTTTGGCGCAATGGGCGGCGATTTTGCAGAGGGTTTTGGTCGGGGCAATGCCGGCGGAAACAGAGATGCCGGTTTCACGGAGAATCCGGGTGCGGATTGCGGCGGCCAGTTGCTCAAGGTTTTGGGAATCCGGCAGCCGGGCAAAGGCTTCGTCAATGGAATATACTTCCAGGTTGGAAAAACAACTGCGCAGGACGGACATTACCCGGGCAGACATGTCGGCATAAAGCTCGTAATTGGATGACAAGGCAACGCCGCCGCGAGCGGTGAAAAAACGTTCGATTTTGAAATAGGGCGCGCCCATGGGAATACCGAGCGCCTTGGCTTCGTACGAACGGGAAACGACGCAGCCGTCGTTGTTGGAGAGGACGACTACCGGGCGTTTTTTGAGGCCGGGGGCAAATACTCGCTCGCAGGATACGAAAAAATTGTCGCAGTCAAACAGAAAGAACATTTCAATAGCTCCGAAAGCTGCCGGAAACGACACCCCAAACGGCGAAATCGTCTTCCGGACGAACCCAAATCGGGCTGTAGTTTTCGTTGGCCGCTACCAGAAAGATTTGTCCGTTTTCGCGTTTGAGGCGTTTGACAGTCAGTTCTCCGTTGAGTTCGGCAATGACGATGCTGCGGTTTTGCGGGGGCAGCGAGCGGTCGACAATCAGGATATCTCCGTCAAGAATGCCGGCGTCTTTCATCGAATCGCCTCTGACGCGCAGAAAATAGGTGGCGGCAGGATGGGAAATCAGGTATCGGGAAAGGTCGAGCTTCTCTTCGCGGTAGTCGCCGGCCGGAGAGGGAAAACCGGCGGAAATGGTTGAATTCATCAGCGGTATGGCGGGAAAGTCTGACATGGCGGTTCTCATTATTGTTCTTGTTTTGTTCTGATAATACGCAGGGAAAAATTTAAATGCAATAGAAATTTCGGATAAGTTGATTTATGATAAAGCCGTTTTGAGAGGAGAATTCAAATGGAAAAAATCGTACCGAACAAGTTGAAACCCGGCGATGAAATCAGGGTGATTGCGCCGGCCCGCAGTCTGAAGATTATCGGGCAGGATTCCCGGGAGATTGCCCGCAAGCGGTTTGAGGAAGCCGGACTAAAGGTTACTTTTGGCAGGAATACGACAGATGAAAACTGCGATTTGTTTGCTTCGGCTGCGGTGGAAAAACGGCTGGAAGATTTGCATGAGGCTTTTGCCGACAAGCGGGTGAAAGCGATTTTTACGGTTATCGGCGGGGCCAATTCCAATATGCTGCTGCCTTATATCGATTATGAGCTGATTAAGCAAAATCCAAAAGTTTTCTGCGGTTTTTCCGACATTACGGCTCTTTTGAACGGAATTTATGCCAAAACCGGAATGGTTACTTTTTCGGGGCCGCATTTTAGTTCTCTGGGAATGCTTAAGGGGGCGGAGTATACGTTGGATAACCTGTGGAAGATGGTTATGGGCAGCGGGGAGAATGAAGCAGCTCCTTCCGCGCAGTGGAGCGACGATGCCTGGTTTATAAACCAAAACGAGCGGAATTTTATTGCCAATGAAGGCTGGAAAATCTTGCAGCCGGGTGCGGCTTGTGGTAAAATAATCGGAGGAAATCTGGGGACTTTTGATTTGTTGCTCGGAACATCTTTCCGCCCGGCGTTCAATGAGCCGACAATCCTGTTTGTTGAGGATTGTTTTACTTCCGGCGGAGATGCCGCGACTTTTGAGCGGAATTTGCAAGCTTTGTGTTATCAGGAAGATTTCGGCAATGTTAAAGGCGTGGTTATCGGGCGGTTTCAGAAGGCCTCGGAAGTCAGTTCCGAAAAGCTGGCCTATATTGTGCGGAACCAACGGGCATTGAAAAATCTGCCGGTGCTTGCCGATGTTGACTTTGGGCATACAACGCCGCTGCTGACGCTGCCAATAGGCGGAACGGCGGAGCTGGATACGGAAAAACGGCTGCTGAAACTTAAGATTTAGGACGATGGCCGGGAATATTAAAAAATGAAAAATCAGGTTGTTGATTGTTTCGATTCTTAAAGTTTTGTTTACGAAATCTTTTATATATTGCCCCGATTCCGTCCGGATTTGGGGCATTTTTGTTACAGAAATGTGACATATTGCCAAAAATGGGAGAAAATTTATTGTTTTGACAAAAAGTTGTTGAAATAATAAAAAAAAAGAGTTATTATGCCTCAAAATAAGAATTTAGCGTGGGAGAATTTGATTATGGCAAAAGCAACTAACGGTATCGGCGAGTTTGACCAGAAACTGCTTGATATTATGAACGGACGCATGACGGATGTTTCAGAGATTGCCGCCGTTTTGGCGCAGGCAGATGAGGCGCGTTTTGTTGACGTTTTGAATCATCTGGACGGAACCGTATTGTCCGAAGTAATGGACAAGCTTCCGGAAAACAAGCGGGTGATGATTGCCGAGTATGTAAAAGTTCGCCAAATGGCCGGAAATATTCGTCAGGAAAATGACGTTTGGAGCGTTAGTGCCGAAGAGTATGTCAAAAATTCGGAAAACCTGAGCAAGTGGAAAGTTGACTTAAACGGCGAGGAATTTAAATCAGCCCGTGAAGTCGTCGATTGGATGAATGTTTCTGACGACGAAAAGAAAGTTTTGATGGAAACGGCGGCTAAAAAAGTTTTGGAAGAGAGCCGCACGGTTAAAGGGTTAACCGAAAAACAATATAAAGAAGCCATTAATTATGAAATTCAGGTTGCCGTTTATATGGCAGCTACGGCTACTGCTGTGGTGAAGGAAGGCGTTAATCCGAAAGTTGCCACTCAGGAGGCGGTCAATAAGTTTGTGGCAGAAGGGAACAAAAAGAATTCTTTGGACGTTAGTGTTGATGCGATTGCCGCTTATGCCGCTTCTACCCATGAATGGATTGAAGAACGCAAAAACCGGGCTTTGGTTGCCTTTGCAGATACCAAGTTTGGCAAACAGGTAGAAAACATTGCCAAGGCGACCGAGAGAGAATTAAAAGCCTGGGATACTGCCTTGAGCAACAACAAAACCATCGGCAAGGCATATAAAGTTGCCCGCAAATACGCTCCGGTTATCGGGAAAATAGCGCGCGGCGCGGCAATCGGCGCCGGAATGCTGGCGGTAGCACATATGGCTCCGGCCGGAATGGCAGTTTATGCCGCTTATGCGGTGGCAACTTCAACAAAGCCGCTGTTGGAAGGATATAAGAAAGAAAAAGATCAAGCTGCTGCTAGAGGACAAACTTTGGGCTTTAGCGCATATGCCAACCAAAATAAAATTGATGTTATTAAAGCCTCCGTTGGGGCAGTTAATATGATTGTCAGCGGTGTGGTTGGTTATGGCGCTTTAGGTTTGAACAATTTGGCGACCAGAGGGGGAATTGCTGCTGGTATGGGTATCTTGAATACGTTAGCCATTCATCACCGCGATGAAAAGGCAGCTGCAGCAGCGGCTAACCCGAACGGCAACACCAATGCCCCCAAAGCCAGCTGGACAAGAGCTTTTGTCCGCGGTATGGGCAACTCAGCTTTTGGTTTTGGTCTCGGTATGCTTTTCCGTAACTGGGATAGCTTGTTTGGAAAAGAAACAACAGCAGAAATTACGGAAAAAACAATAGATATGCCGGGGGCTGCGGAAGCCGATTCGACGAATGTGACAGACAGCACGGTTGTAAAACCGGATTTGCCGGAAGGTATCAGCGAGCAAGATAAGAAAGATATTCTGGCGATGCTGGAAGATGACTGCAACTGTGATGAACCGGGAAAAGTTAATGCCAACGACTGCGAAGCTAAAATCAAAATCCAAGAAAAAGCTCCTGAAACCGCTGCGGATTTGAAATTCTGGGCCAGTCGCGCCGATATGTTTGTTGAGGATTGCGACCAAAAAGACTTGGATTTGCTGTTTAAGGCCGGAAAGCTGAATATGGACGACTTTCCGGGAATTAACTCCATGGAAGAATTTACTTATAAATTCGGTTTGATGCGTAAGATGAATCTGCCGCATCAGCGTCCGTTGGTGGAAGAAATTGAGGAAATGCTGAAAAAGGTTCAAGATGTCCGTTGCGGCGAAGGCGACAGCAATGCCAAGTTTGAGGAACTGATGAAGATGAAGGCGATGCATCCGGATTTTGCCCATGACGTTGCCAACGGCATGAACTCTTATGACAATCGCGGGCATTATCTGTGCGAAGAGCCGAAACCGGTTGTTCATGAAGAGGTTAAGTCGGCTCCGCAAAAGGATCCGGAGCCTGTCAAAACGGAAAAACCGACAGTTCCGGTGGTGGAGGAAGAGGAAGTTCAGCCGGTTCGTACCGCAATTATTGAAGAACAACCGGTTTATGATCAGCCGGCTGTTTACCAAGTCTCTTTTGAAGACGGCGAAAAGGCGCCTCAACTGGGCGGAAAAGATTATCGCAATGCATCTTATGATTATAAGCCTGGTCCGGTTTATGAGAATACGGTTTCTCTGGGCGGCAATAATGTGGTTGAATATCAGTTCCAAGACGGTGTTCTGAATGTTACCAGCGCCTCTATTGAGAGTGATGAAGGCGTTCGGGCTTTGGCTGAGCAGCTGCGCGGTTTCCCCGATGTGGCCGATCCAGAACAGAAAGCGGCGGAAATTGTGGCTAAGGCCGGCGTTTATATGGATTTGGCCGAAAATACCGAACATCCGGAAAAAATACATGGATTGAATCAATGGATTGCCGGTTATTCTAAGGATTTGGAACGGCATGGTATTGAATTTAAGGATGATGGGCTTGGCGTTAAAGAAGGTTTTGACAAGCAAGCTGCTATTCAAGAAATGAACAGCCGGGCCGGTCAGGAAAACCTGAAATTGCAGAAAGAGATCGGCAACGCGATGCGTCGGGCTGCACGCGGCAAAGATTATTAACGGCTTTATCTGCCTAAAAAACCGGAACAAGGTGTTTTGTTCCGGTTTTTTGTGGCCAAAATCGGGAATTAACGAATATTTTAGGGATTGGGGCTAAGATAATATCAGGTTTTTGAGTATTGCAAATATATTACAATTTTAAGAAAATTGACAAAACATGTTGATGTGTGGCTATTTTTCTGCTAAACTGTAGTTATATTTAGTAATTTGGCCGGCATTTATTTTTGTCCGCCGCTTGGGAGTATTGAAAATGGCTAATATTTCGGAAAATGATTTAAATAAATATTCTAAGGCAATTGAGCGCGGGGACATCAGTTTCTTGGAAAATCTGTCTCATGAAGACATGGCGGAACTCTATTCCAGATTGGGAGAAGCCGACCTTAACAAACTGGCAGAATATTTAACGCCGTCTCAGATTTTGGCGGCTGAAACGTCGGTGCCGGAAGCGGGGCGGGCAAATTTTGCCAAGGTTTGCGATGCCAAGTTGAATCATTTTGCCAAGCAGGGCCAAGCGGTATTGGACAGCAACGGTGAAGAGAATCTGGGGCTGGCGACGATTGTAGAACAAGCAGCGGAAATTGAGAGGCTGGCGTCGCGTTCGGGAACCGATGCGCAGACGGCGGAAACGGCACGAAAGGTTGTAGATGCCGCTTTGCAGCAATATGACCAGGAAAACGGATTGGCAGGTGGTGACGGTACCCGCTTGGCTGCCAATATGAAGGCGGTTGAAAGTTACTGGGATTTTGATCCGTTTGCCGAAAGCCGGGTTGCAGAAACAGAAATTCCGGAATTGCCTTTGAACAAAGCCGTTGAGCTTGTGAAGAAGGACGAGTTGAGCCTGACCGAGCTGGCTGCCGTTGACCGGGCTTTTGAGAAAGCGGCGTCGGCGGAAGGTACGGATGCGGCAGCTTTTTATGAATCGATTAAGGAGCAGAAAGCTAAGTTGGCGGCAATGAGCGAATCGGCGTTGTCGAGTGCCCTTAAAGCCAAACCGGAAGCCGGTATTGGCAAAGAAGGTCCGGCGGTTGAATATTTGCTCAGCCGCAACAGCGTTTTTCGGGCAGAACACGGCGAGGCATTGGAAGGCAAACTGGCCCAAGCGCGCAAAGGTCTTGAAAAACCGTTGGAAGATGCCGAGTTTGAAGATATCCGCAATATGATGAAAGCAATGGATATTCAGGGTAAGGCGACAGCTTTCGGCCGGGAGAAGCTGAGCGGTTTGCAGCAAAAAGACGCCAAGGAAACAATGCTGGAAGCGGCCAAGATGAAAGCGATGAAAAAGCTTGCCAATAAGGAAGGCGGCGTTTCGGGAGAAGACTGGAAATCGGCTTTGAAAGAGAGTTTGAGTGAAGTCTTGCTGGAAACTTATACGGCAGACCAGATTTCCAAGGGGAATACCAATCAGGATAAAATTGCCAAGGGTTTCGGTAAGCTTGCCGAGGTTGGACGCAAGGGCAAAAGCGTTAAGGTCAACGCCGACAGCGTTGCCGGAATGGCGGCTGCGGTTTATTTGACCAACAGCACTTATGCAGCCCGTTTGGGGCAACTTTACGGCGCGAATAACGAAGGTGTCGGCAAGTTTGCCTCGAAGGTTAAAGATATTGATGCCAAGTGGAACCGGCGGTATGGCGAGAATTACACCTTGGCCAAGAACGGATTGAAGCAGTTGGGCATGAGCGCTATCGGGTTTGCCAAGTTTTATGCTCTCGGCGAAGTGGCAAAGATGTGCGGCCCAATAGGAATGGCCGGGTTGGGCGTTTATCGGATGAGCAAGAGTATTCAGGGAATGTCTAAGACTTATAAGGCGATGAAAGAACAAGACAAGAATTTGACTTTTGGAAAATTCATCCGTTCCAAAGAAGGTATGCTGGGAGCCGCCGGGGTGGCTTTGTCGGCAGTTTCGGCGGTAATACCCGGTATGAGCGGGGCCGAAAACCTGGGGCATGCCGCGCAGATTTTGCGGTATGGGCAGAGTTTGGCCGGAATGGGGCTGGCGCTGGGGCCAAAAGTCGGCGCCGTGTTGGCTTCGCCGAAAGGAAAACGCAAAGCGGCGGCGGTTGCCCTCGGAGTGGCGGCGGCCGGATTTTTGACTTCCTGTATGATGCGCGGCGGCGGGGCAGAAGAAGAAAGCGTTGAAACGCCGAAAGAGCAGCCGGTGGGGAAAACGGTTGACGCCGCTTTTGATGAAAATGACATGTCGGCGGTTTATGGGCATAATCCGAATCAGGCAGCGTTTGAGCGCGGCGAATTTGATGCCGAGAACCGAATGGCGGGTATTGCCAGAGTGGCAGAAGAAGCCGAGAATCGGACAAATGAGATTGTTGCGGAAGCAGAAAAAGCAGACGCTGATGTGCATATAAACGCAACATCTATGGAAACGCCGTCGAATGTTCATGACGATCAATCCGCTTATAACGACGCAGCTTCATCAGATGTTCGCAATATTACGATGGACGGTGTTATGATGGATTATACCATTAATGCGGACGGTGTTGTGCAGCCGGTCGGTGTTGCAGGGCTGGAGGCTGATAATAATGAGCTTTTGACTGCAAAAATGCTGGCGAGCCTGCAGCCGGATGAGAACGGAACTTATTCGGTTCCGGGAGAATATGGTATGGTTCACAGCGGCAGCCCGGAAAAACTGGGAGATGATTTGGAGCAGTATTCGCTTCCGAATTTGAAAATACATGAGGCGGTTTATACGGATTTGGTTGAACGGCAGAATATGGGAATCGAATTGTCCGAAGGCGAGCAAAAGTTTATGTCGGGGCATGAAGCAGATTTGAAAAAGTGGGGGCTGAGCCATGACGACTTTGGCTATATGGGAGACTATGCCCCGCATGAGGACACGCCGGAGCAGATTAATCTGGTGGAAGAAGAGGCGGTTCGTCCGGCGGCAGAAAATACCGAAGGCAAGAGCGATATGCAGGAAACGGCGGAAACTCTGGCTGAAACACAACAAATCGGCGGAGTGCAGATTATGTCCGAGACGGTTGACGGGGTGCAGAAGATTAATGCCGTCATAACCGAGCCGAATATGGAATTGCGTCAGGCAATGATTGAAGAAGCCAAAATGCAGGATGCCGAGAAAGGCATTACCGGAAACCAGTCCAGTTTCCATCGGGATCAGGCGATTAGCAATGCCAATGATCTGCAGACGAGAGCAGCGGTTTGCGTCTATCTGCAACAGCAGAATCCTGACGGGAATTTTTCGGAAGAAGAGGCCGCTTTGATAAAATCGACAGAAGCCGAGCTGGCAAAATACGGTTTTGCGCTGGACAATGAATCTGCAAACCAGTCGCAGCAAAATGAACCTGCGCAGCAGACAACGGAAACAGGCAACAAAGCTGATGAATTACGCGCCAGAATACATCAGAATCAAGTGGAGCGTGAGGCAAATAATCAGCAGTTGTCCGGGGCTGAACGACAGGCTTATGTAAATGAACAGCTGGGCGGCAATGAAGCCAAGGCAAATGCTTATCAGGATGATATTTATTATAAGCCAGGCCGAGGGGGCGGACGGGCTTAATCCGAAACAGGCGTAACAAAAAAACGCTCCGTTTTTGCCGGCGGAGCGTTTGTTTTTTTTAGCGAATATATTCGATGATTTCGGAACGGATTTCCGGTTTGTCGGGGCTGACAGCAACGGCCCGGCGGATTTCCGCCGCGGTGCGGGTAAAGTCTTCTTCGGATTGGGCATGAATAACGGCCAGCGGTTTTTGCGTATCAACATAGTCGCCGATTTGGCAGAAGTCAGAAAAGCCGGTTGCATAATCCAGCTTTTGGTCCGGGTGGACGCGTCCGCCTTTAAGCCCGATGATGCTCATGCCGATATCCCGGGTCTGCATGGCGGCAACAAAGCCCGCCGCAACCGGGAATACCGGGCGGACGACGGCAGCGGCCGGAAGGTAATCCTTATGTTTTTCAACAAAATCGGCAGGGCCGCCCAGTGCGGCAACCATGCGGGCAAAAATTTCCAGCGCTTTTCCCGAATCCAAGGCCTTTTGCAGTTTTTCTGCAGCTTGTTCCGCCGTTGCCGCCAGTCCGGACGACAGAAGCAGCTCCGTGCAAAGGGCCATGGTAATCCGGTGCAGGCGTTTTTCACGTTTTTTGCCTTGCAAATATTCGACAGCTTCGGCCATTTCGAGCGCATTGCCGACGGTTGTGCCCAGAACTTGATTCATATCGGTCAGAATTGCGGTGGTTCGGGTTCCGGCCAGATTGGCAACCCGGGTTATGCTGCGGGCAAGTTCACGGGCAGAATCCAAGTCGGGCATGAAAGCGCCGTTGCCGCATTTCAGGTCCATAACCAGGCAATCGAGTCCGGCGGCAAGTTTTTTGGAAAGAATCGAGGCGGTTATCAGCGGTACGGATTCAACCGTGCCGCAAACGTCGCGCAGGGCATAGATCTTTTTGTCGGCCGGTGCCAGGTTGCCGGTTTGTCCGATAATGGCGCAGCCGATGTTTTTAACCGTTTGGGTGAACAGTTCGTTGCCGGGGAGAGTTTGGTACCCGGGAATGGAATCAAACTTGTCCAAGGTGCCGCCGGTGTGGCCAAGACCGCGGCCGGAAATCATCGGAACGTATCCGCCGCAAGCCGCAATCAGCGGCGCAAGCATAAGGCTGACTTTGTCGCCGACGCCGCCGGAGGAATGTTTGTCGACAATCGGGCCGTTAAGGCCGCGCCAATGCAGGACATCGCCCGAATCGCGCATGGACAAGGCTAGGGCTGCCGTTTCGTCCGGGGTCATGCCGTTGAGAAAAACGGCCATGGTCAGGGCGGCGGCCTGGCTATCGGCGATGCTGCCGTCGGTGACGCCTTTGATGAAAAAGGAAATTTCTTCCGGGGTCAGATTTTGTTTGTTACGCTTTTTGCGGATGATTTCCTGGGGGAACATGATTAATATCCTCGTTCAATGACTTCTAACAGATTGTCTAACAGCGAACTGGCGCCAATACGGAAATTTTTGGGGCAGATCCATTTATAGCCCATAATCGAATTGGCCAATACCAGATATTTTTTGGCTTCTTCCAACGTTTTGATGCCGCCGCTGGCTTTGAAGCCGGCGTTGCGCCGTCCGGAAGCAATGGTTTCCAAGATGGCGTTGGCGGCTTCCGGCGTGGCGGAGATTCCGGTTTTTCCGGTGGAAGTTTTAATAAAATTTGCTCCGTGGGAAATACATAGTTTGGCTGCCGCGGCAATCAGGGAGGCGGATTTGAGTTCGCCGGTTTCCAAGATGATTTTAAGCGGCGTTTTTTTGCCGCAGAGTTTGACGGCAGTATGCAAAAATTCTTCGCAAAGGGTGATGTTGCCTTTGAGAAATTCGCGATAGGGCAGTACGGCATCGATTTCATCGGCTCCGTATTTGAGGGCGTTGGTGATTTCAATTTCAAGCCGCGCCAAATCATCGCCGCCGTCGGGGAAATTAACGACAGTTGCGGTTTTGATGCCGGTGTTCGTCAACAGGTTTTTGGCCAGGGGAACGAATTTCGGACAGATGCAGACGGCGGCAGCATTGCCGTACGGCGTTTGGGCACGGCGGCAAAGGTCAATGATTTCGTCTTCGGTGTCGTCAGGATTAAGTGAGGTCAAATCCAGACATTTGATAATGATTTTGGCGGCACTGACATCATCCATTATTGTTTCTCCTTTTGCAGATAAGCCGTAAGCAGGCCGGTGAGGGCTGCGGAAGCTTTTTGTCCTTGAGCCAGCGTTTCTTCATGGCTTTGGGTTCCTTGGACCATGCCGGTACCGAAGTTGGTAATGACCGAAATGCCAAGGACTTTTATGCCGGCGTGAACGGCGGCGATAACTTCGGGGACGGTTGACATGCCGACGGCGTCTGCTCCCATAATCCGGAATGCGCGGATTTCGGCCGGCGTTTCAAAATTCGGTCCCAGAACCATGAGGTAGACACCTTCATGGAGGCGGATATTCCGGGCGGCCGCCAATTCTTTAATTTGGGTGCGGGTGTCGGCATCGTAAGCATTGCTCAAATCGGGGAACCGCGGACCGAAGCCTTCGTCATCGGGGCCGATTAAGGGGTTGCGTCCGCTGAAGTTAATATGGTCGCTGATCAGCATCAGGCTACCCGGCGGCATGTCAGGATTAAGCGAGCCGGCGGCGTTTGTAACAATCAGCTCGGAAATGCCGAGCAGCTTGAACATGCAGAAAAGCCGGTTGATAACCTGCGGGTCGTGTCCTTCGTACAAATGAAAACGCCCCTGCATGCACAGGACTTCCCGTGAACCCAGTTTTCCGCAGATCAGGCGGCCGCCGTGGCCTTTGACCGTGCTTTGCGGAAAGTCCGGAATGTCTTTGTAATCCAGCGAAACGGCGTTTTCGAGCTTTTCGCCCAGGCTGCCCAGCCCGCTGCCGAGAATAATCAGGGTTTGGGGCAGGCGGGGGACGATGCGGCTGCGGATAAAGGCGGCGGTTTGTTCAAGCATTTATCACCTCCCCGGCTGCAAAGGCATGCGGCAACAGTTCATTTATGGAGAGGATTTGCCGGATGCCTTCCGGGCCGGCAAGGAGAATTTCGGTCTCCGGGGCAGAAAATTCTTTAATCCGCTGCAGGCAGGCGCCGCAGGGCATAATCGGTGCTTGGGTGTCGGCAAGGATTAAGATTTTGGAAATTTTCCGGCTGCCGCCGGCAATCATGGCCGAGATTGCCCCTTGTTCGGCACAGGCGCCGCAAGGATAAGAAACGTTTTCGACATTGCAGCCGGCGTAGATTTTGCCGTCAATACTCAGAATCGCCGCCCCGACGGCAAACCGCGAATAGGGAGCATAGGCTTTGGTGCGGGCGGCGGCGGCTTGTTCAAATAGTTGTGATGATGTATTCATTTTTGTTGGCAACCTGATAAAAACTTGTTAACAATTATATTCTATAATATATATTAAAATACTTAATCAAAGATTAGTTTTTAGAATTTTACCGGGTGAGGTTTGTGTGAAGAAATTTTTGCTGATAGTTGTCTTGCTGATTGCTCTTGCGGCAGGGGGGG
>ULUO01084789.1_pt1 | contig 18251 bp, 13 predicted proteins | sample 1958611 | NCBI WGS metagenome assembly ULUO01 (sample SAMEA4835762, study PRJEB28245) | human gut metagenome | biome: gut microbiome; material: fecal sample | place: Denmark | collected 2008
GAGAAGATGAGAGCCCACACATTGCCCGAATGGTTGTCGATCTCCTGACTGACTTTTGCAAGGTCAACGCTCACGCCTTCGTCCGAGAACAGCCCGCAGGAGCCTTTGCGCTGACCGATATAGTTCACCATGCCGCCGCGCAAAAGCTCCACGCCTTCGCGCGTTGCGATATATTCCGCGTAGCCGCCGCGACCTCTCCCGTCCTCGGTTTTGTGGCCTTGCTTGTAATACGGTGCTTTCAAAATCAGTTTTGCCATCAGAGTTCTCCTCCCTTTGGGAAAACATGTCCGCCGATTATTCGGCGGTGCCGGTGTTCAGCCGGCAAATGTTTTTCGGGCGCGTGATACCAATATAAAAGATTCAGACAGAGTTTTCTCACGCACCTATCACCTCTTTGTATTCAATATTTCATCCGTGCGGATGGTTCCGTTTGTTTCTTTGACCTCGCGCACCGAGTCATTACGCATGTTATCAATCTCCACGGGACTGAACTCAAAGCAGTCCGCGACCGCGTGCGCGAGCAGATTCTGATCGACCGCCAGCTTGAAAAGCAGTCGGGCAAGCCGTTCTTCACTGTCCCGCACCTTGGCGGAAATAACCGACTCCAGCGCGGGCGTTAGGAACTTCACCGAGTTATTCCGCCGCAGATATTCCAGATAAAAATCAATGGCATCGCGGATAAAATCGTTCCGTGATGCCATTTTGAGTGTTTCGGAGAACCTGTCGCAGTCCTCCCATTGATCGACGCGAAGCCGGACGCCTTTCGACGGCATCGCGTCATTTTGCTTTTCTTTTGTCATAATTTCAACCTTTCTGTTTTCTTTGTCCTACGGTCTGAGACACGGAAAAAGCCCGATTTTCCAAGGGATTTTCGTGTTTGAGACCCGAAGACCATCTTTTTCGGCATACGCGAGACACGGAGCTGTTTTTGCAAGCCCGCAAAAATCCCCGTATTTCGCCGTAAAATCCCCGCCCGGCGTTGCCGTGCGGTGTGAATTGCCGCGTCCGAGACACGGCTTTATCCTGCTACCAAATAATCGACCGTCAGACCCTGTCATAGCGTGTCTGTTCGTCGAGCCATTCGAGCAGTCTGTCCCGCGGAATAATGATGCGTCCCGTCACGATTTTCAGCTTCGGGAAGTTCTGCTCCCGCACCAGCTCGTAGGCACTGGCACGGGAAATGCCGAGCAGGTCTGCCACATCCATCACGGTCAGGTACATCGGCAGTTCCTCCCGCGTTTTGTAAATTGAGTGCTTCATCTTACGCGCCTCCTTTCTTCTTGTTGTATTTTTCAAGCGCGGCTTTGAAGTTCATCCGCGCGGATGCCTCCCGTATCTGTTTCTCAAAATATGCCTGCTCCACCGGAGCGAGCGGGCAGAGCGTATAGAGCAGGCTCCCGTTGTGCGTGCGACCGTCACGTGTTTTCACGGTCGTGTGTTCAGTGGTAATCATCCCCTTGCGCACAAGCCCCTCCTCATGCTTTGCCACCGTGTTGTTGCTCATGTTCACCGCCTCGCCGATGGTGGCATAGCTCGGATGGCACTGAAAGGTCGTCCTGTCCTCGCAGTACATCAGATAGGTGTACACGAGAATTTCACCCGCGGTCAGCCCCAGACGAAAGATGCTTTTCGGCATCGGAAAATATTCGCCGGGAATGTCGCGGGTGTTGTGACTGTAAAATGTTCTATACTGTTTCCTCAATAAAAATTCCTCCTTGCAAAAAAATAAGAGTGCCGGATGTCCGACACTCTTGTGTATTGTTTCGTTATTTAATCAGCAGATGCGCATGCGGAAAACCGTAAATCCATTCCGTGCGGTAGCCTTCGGGAACGAGTTCGGGTTCGACGCGGATCAAGTCGTAAGGAATGAAGTCCTCAACTGTTTTGAGCTTTGACAGGAGCCTTCGGCTGTCCTCGTATAGCAGGCTTGCGAAAAGCAGATGCCGAGCCGACTTGACATCGTATTTCGATTTGTCGGGATGGTCGATCTCGTCAATGAGCATGCATAGGATGTGATCGTTTGCAACATTCCGCGAGACCGTTTTGAGGCAGGCTTGGTAGACTTCGTTTGCCTCCTCACAGAGGATCATCTTCTCGTCATCCGAGGCATTTTTCATAGCCGTTTGCATCGCCGTGATCTTTGTGTGTGCGTCCTTGACCGCTTTTATGATATTCTGCTTTTTGTGCGTATCGTTCTGACCTGCGTCCGTGGGATCAAGCTCAAACAGCTCGGACACGGGAAGCGTCCTTGTGTAGGCTGCTCTGCCGGCAAAGGCATCCGCCGCATCGTGAACGAAAGCCATAGGCGCTTCAAGGTGAGCGTTGTTCTCGCCCGCATCGGGGCTTTCATCGCCCACGATATATTTGTAGAAGGCAGGCAGATTGCCGCCGTGATTTTTCTTGTAATCCTTGCGGTAATGGCGCAGGCGGGAGAGCACCTTGCCGGAATCGACGGAGTATAAGCGCTTTGCCTTGTCGATCTCCATTCCCGACAGCACCGCGAGAATGCAGATGTCGTGATAAATATCCATCGGATGATGCTCGCCCTGTCCCTCGCTAAAAAGCCCGTCCCACAGCAGGCAGTTGAGAAACTGCGAGAGATTGACAATCTCCCCAATCTTATTTTTCGCGATGGTCTGATCGAGCGCCGCAAGGCTTTTCGGTGTGTTCTCGTAGTCGGTCTTGCCGACAGGCTCTGCCTTGCAGACGGGGACTTTAAGGATATCATAGCAACCGGTCACGCCTGCGATGATCAACTCGTCATCCGTGACGAGCATGGAGTCGGAATCGTAATCGCATCCGTTAAGCCTTTGCTGAATATTGCTTTCAATCGCATTCACGCAAATAATATTGGGCGTGAGATTAAAATAACGCAGAAGGTCATAGCAGTGTGCATTCTGCGCGAGGTAGAGGTTGCCCATGGTGATGTGAGGACTGCGCGCGCAGAGCACCATTTCACCGTGAGCAAAGCCCGTGGTACAGACCTGTCCGTCATCCAATGAGAAGGAGAAGGTCGGCTCGTAGCTCTCATCGGTGAGCGCCCAGAGAAATTCGTAGGCGTTGCCGAACAGCACCTGATAGTTACCGCTGACCGCGATCCGTCCTTTTCTCAGCCGTTCCTTAAAATACCTGACGGTGTCGCTGCGGAAGGATTTGTAGAACTCGGTCTGCTCAAACAGCGGCGTGCGACAGCTCATATCAAGGACGGTATCCCGGCGGTATTTGGCAAGGTCGGGGACTTCACTTTCCGCAATGGTGGCGTGGTCTGTGGTCATATTAATCTGATAGCGCAGAAAGGGAGAACGGTTCAGCATATCCTGCAGATACTCAAAGGACGGCTCAAGGAGCTTGCCGACGCCCTCGCGGGTAAGCCCGATGGTATTGAGAAGCTGATAGTTGGTATACGCCATCATGCCATCCATCAGCGGGGCGTCGTGGTCAGCCTTGACAACACCGAAGACAGAGCTGTTCTTGCCTTCGTAGAGCGCATCGAGAAAGCGTTTGCACTTCTGCTCAAAGGGCATATCCTTTGGCATGAACTTGAAGTACTTCACGCTGCTCTCGGTGATGACCAGCTTGATATCCTTGATATCGCGCGCCGTGGTATAGCCCGCAAGCCGGCTTACCTGCGTAATATCGTTATCAAAGAACCAATCCTGCAGGTTGGTGTTGAATGCGCAGGTCTTGAAGAAACGGTTGCGCAGAAGCATCATGCCGTGCGCACCGTATCCGTTCACATTGAATATCTCGGCATCCAGCAGAGCCTCGCCGTCCCAGATGACGTTTTCGATCTCGGTTTCTTCCTCCTCCGCCCGAAGGTCGTGCGTGTCGGTTTCCTTGACGCATATCACATTTTCGGTAAAGCGGCTGACTCTGTCGCGAATGATGAGGATGGATTTTTTGGGAAGCCTGATCGTGCTCTCGATGCTGCTGAGCGTAAGCGCGATATACGCCTGCCAGGAAGCCTGGTCGGAGGCGGTGTCGGCAGAAAGATCGCAGGAGCTCCACGCCATCATGTCCGCATACAGCGGTTCGGCAATAAAAAGGCACCGCCCGTCGCGGCTTGCTCCCGCACTTCGCTTGTAGCGGACATAGTGGATGCCGTCAATATCGAAGCCATGGGTGTAGAGATGCTCACGGATCTCCCGGCAGCTGATATCCGTGGGGATGGTCTTGTCGCTTCGCTTATACGAGCGCGTGTCGGCATCATATTTGAAATACTTGCCGAGGATTCCTTCCGCAATCGGTTTATCCACGGGTGCATAGCCGCTGTTCTCCCGGAAGGATACGTCTATGGCGATCAGCGTCGGCTTGCCGCCTACGGTGCCGATACAGACGTGATCCTGCATATCCTCATCGGTGACGCTGTAACCGTTCAGAACGTAGCGGTTGCCGTAGGATTCATACAACTTTATCGCGCGGTTGAAGGAAAGGCTCACAACGGCGCGGCAGAATCGCTTCTTGCCGTCGAGATAAGGGTAAGCAAGCTCGCTTTTGTGCCGATCGTACACCTCTGCGAGCTTCAAGGTGTCAAGGCTCTCATCGAGAACGCCTCTGAACGCCTTGGGATCGGGCTTGCCGTCTTTGGTGGCGGTAAATCCGTCATTTTTGAACACTACACTGCCTTCGAGAGACATAATGCGCATGCTTTCGTATCGTTTTGTCGCCATTGTAACACCTCCTTCTGCTCTGATGTTTTGACTTTACCATGTTTTGCGACTTGATCGAGATACTCTTGCGGATTGAATTTCGGACAAAGGGGGACATTGACTATCAAGGCCTCAGAATGAGGCCTTGCTTTGAAAACAGCGTCGGTACTGGGCTTCACGCCTTCATCCTGAGGGCATGAAGGCCGAAAGCAGCACAACAAAAAGGCGCTTTGATGAAAGAGCCGATTTTTCCGCTCGGATAGTATCTCTACCATTTATCCGAAATCACGGTTTTGCACGAAACGGCACAAAAGGCGCTGTTTTCGAGGCTTTTCCGGCTTTTTTGAAACCTTTTCACGAAATGCCGAAAAAGAAAACTGTAAATTTGAGGCGCAAAAATGCAGTTTTGTGTTTCGGAGTTGTATCCACAAACAATCTTGCGTCTCGGTCGGGGGCTTTTTCTTTGACTACAGCGAGGGAGATGTTGGGAGATGAAATTGATAGGACATTGAATTTAATCACAAGTGATATCATGCATAGCATCATATCCTTCAACTTCATCCATATGGTCAAGCTTCAGTTCGTTCAGCAATTTCTTGGTTTCTCTCCAATATGGCATGTACTGATCCATAATAGCGATAAAATCCTTGCCGTGGTTGCGTACTTTCAAATGAGCCAATTCATGCAGAACGACATATTCCAAGCATTCAATCGGCTTTTTTGCAAGTTGCAGATTCAACCATATTTTTCGGGTGTTTGTATTGCAGGTTCCCCAACGGGTGGTCATGTACTTTGTTTGCCAAGAGTCGCAATAAAGTCCGGTAATCTTCTCCCACTTCGGAAGATATATTTCTATCTTCTCCTTAAGCAAAGAACGGTACCATTCATTCACAAATGCTTCCCGTTGCTTTGCCGTACTCTCTTTTCTAACGGTGAGTACAGCCTCATTTCCGTTCAAAGCAACAGAATTGCCCTTATAGCTGTGCTCCACACGCAAAAAATACTGTTTTCCGAAGACATACAGCGTTTCCCCCGAAACATATTCACGCTCTGATTGCCGAGGCTGATTTTGAAACTTTTCCTGCTGTTTTCTTATCCAACCGAGTTTGGTTCGAACAAACATATTGATACTCTCATCGGATAAGTGCATCGGTGCAGAAACGCGCACCTTGCCATCCGGGGGGGCAACAACAAGATGCAAATTCTTTATATTCTTTTTTTGTAATTCAATTTTGATACCCGAAATCTCTATTTGCATCAGTATTCCTCTTGTTCAACCACAATTTTATATAACCGCTCTACCATATCGTCATCTTTCAAGATTTGATACAGCGCTCTCTTAATTCTGTTCTCTTTTGTTGGATTGTTTCTGAAACCATCCATTTTGGACCTCATCACCGCCTGATGCAGACGAATTGCCAACGCTTCATTTTCGCCGCAATTGTCGTAAAACGCCCTCATGGCACCGCTTTTGCGGATCGATTCGGGGTAGCGATCATTTTCTTCGGGAGTGCTTACATTTTTGGCGAGTTCCAAATACCTTGCAAGCAACTGTTTATATGCTACAACGCCGCGCTTGCGATCAAGAATCAGCTGCTCAAGAACCTCTGACATCTTGCTGTAATATGCGGGATTGATAACAATTTTTTGAACAACTTTTTTGCGAATATTGTTTTCAATCGCCTCTGCAGCACTTTCCTGTTCTTTGTCATCGCCGTCTTTACTCAGCTTCTCTTCTTGTGCCAAAATAAAATCGAGCAAAGTGAAATCATCAAACATCGCAACCTTTTCGGCATCATCCGCAACGATATAATTATCAATCAAATATCTCATTCCGGGCCCAAACCGCTTGAAATCCAAGAAGTCTCCGCTAGCACGTCCGATCACTTCCCGGAGTTTAAGATACAGATTGACGTGTTCCTCATACTTTGCCTGATCTGCCGCTGAAAAGCCCGCGTCATCCATCCGCGGCTTGAATTCGGCAAAAGCGCGAATCAAGCGGGACACCAGCTTATATAACTTCTCGCGGCTACGTGCGAATGCTTCGTCACTGTCAACGTCAATCCCGTTTTCTCCGCAGAAGTAGTGAATATAATCAATTTCCGCACGGGGCATGGAAACACCTTCGCACAACTCGTCCAGCGCGTCCAAAGTCTCAAGAAAGTACTTTTTCGCTTCATTTGTCCGATCTTTGAGCAAACCGGCAACATCCTCCGCATCATAATCTTCAAATGCGCCGGATGTATAGGTGTTGATTGCATCTGCGAGTTCTCCGAATAACTGTTTGTAATCAACAATGTATCCGAAATCCTTACTGTCACCGTCAAGGCGGTTCACACGGCAAATTGCTTGGAACAATCCGTGGTCATGCATTGCCTTATCAATATAGAGATAGGTGCATGGCGGCGCGTCAAATCCGGTCAACAGCTTGTCTACCACGATCAGCAGCTTCATATTTGCCGGTTCATCGATGAATTTACGTTTCGCCTCTTTTTCAAAGTCTTCTACACTCTGACCGTCGAGCATTTTCTGATAAATTTCGTGCTTTTCAAAAGTCTCTGTCTCCTCGTCATCGCTTACCGTATCGGTGCGAAGGTCACCGACCTGCGGCTCATAGGAAGTAATGATTGCGCACTTTTTGAATCCGATCTGCTGAAAAATCTCATAATACTTACACGCAGAATAAACAGAACCCGCTACCAACATCGCATTTCCGTTTCCGTCCATCAGGCGGGGCTTTGTTTCAAAGTCAAACTGGATATCCAGTGCGATTTTTTCCAGACGGGAGCGGGAGGAGAAAACCTTCTGCATGGTCGCCCACATGGATTTCAACTTTGCTTTTGCGCGAGGAGTCAGCCCTTTGGTTTTGATTTCAAACCAAGTGTCAATTTTATCCTGCGATTTGATTTCCTGCGGGACATCACGGTACTCGTAGCGAAGATCCAATACAACGCCATCCCGTACCGCTTCGTCGAATTTATATGTGTGTATATACCCGCCGAAGGTTTCAAGGCTCGTCTTTTTGTCCTTTTTCAGCAGAGGCGTGCCTGTGAAGCCGACAAAAATTCCTTTCGGAATAATGGTTTTCATAGCGGTGTGCAGTTTGCCGGACTGTGTCCGATGACACTCGTCCACAAATACGACAAAATCACCCTTGGCAGAATAATCCGATGGCAGGGCTTTTTGAATTTCTTCAATGTATTTGTCGATATCCTTGTCGGTTGTCTCGCTTCCTTTTTTGCCGAATTTATGGATCAGTGAACAGAGCAAGCGATCGTCGTAAGCATTCAGTCGTCTCACCAGATCATCTCCGCTTTTTGTACGGATAATTTTCTCGTCAACGCCTTTGTATGCCTTTTCAATCTGATCATCAAGTTCCTCGCGGTCTGTGACAATCAGCACACGGGCATTCGGATGATTCGCAAGAATCCACTTGGATAGCCATATCATGGTCAGCGTTTTGCCGCTCCCCTGCGTGTGCCATATAATTCCGCCGCGCTTTTCCTCGGTCAAACGGTACTGCGCCCGCTTGATTGCATAATACTGATTGTAACGGCAAACCTTCTTGATCCCCTTATCAAAAATGATAAAGTTATGGATCAGATCAAGGAATCGTTTCTTATAGAACATGGCAAAAAGCTGCTTGTCCAAAAGATTCTCGATATCCTTGCTTTTTTCCTCGATCAGCACATCCGTTTCACAGCGTTCCTGCGGGAACTCGGTAAAGCCATCGTTCTGCCATTCATAGTAGTGCTTTTCTGGCGTGAGGAGTGTGCCATAACGTAAGCCCTCGCTGTCGTTGCCCGCCATGCAGAATTGCATGGTTGTAAAGAACTTCTCAATGCAATACGCCTTTTGGTTGGTCAGATTCTGACGAATGCCCTCAGAGACGGAAATGCTACTGCGCTTCAGTTCAATAACCGCAAGTGCAATACCGTTGACATAAACGACAAGATCGGGACGCTTGGTGTTTTCCCCAACAATCGTTACTTCCTCGGCAATTGCAAAATCGTTTTGCGCAGGATCGGTGAAGTTGATGAAAAACACCGTCTGGGGCGCTTCGCCGGCTTCTTCTACTACCTTGGCACCATATTTCAGCAGTCGGTAAACCTCCTTGTTGGCATCATACAGACCGTGCGCAAGGTTGCCCGCTGTGCGAATCAACTCATCCATTGCCCGCCGAGCCAGCTTGTCCGAATATCCGCCTTTTTTCGTCAAATAGGCATAGAGACGCTCCTGCATGATGTTGCTGTTTTCGCTGTCATGCAGGTCACCAAGATATGTATAATGGAGTTTGTCAACAAATAATTTTACAACACGGGATTGTGTTATTTTTTCTGTTGGGTCAATATTCTGCATTGCTTCCTCCTCTGTTCATCGGCTTGGTCTTTGCATCATCGTTTTTCTTTGTACTGACCTTTAACTCATTTCGGATAGACATTATAAGACGTTTGCAGTCTAACGAATCACCGTGCAGTAGTTTTAAGAATTCCTGATAGGTATTATCAGAAGAATTTACTGCAAAAGCACTATGAAACTTTAACAGAATGTCTTTTCGTTTTTCTTCAGTTGCCTCATTGAAATCCTTCAAAAAAAGCTCATACTCCTTTGTCATTTTTTCTTTTGTACGAATGAATTCCTGATTCTTTCTCTCTGAATGCTTCGAAATAGCATTTACAATAATCGCACCTAAAGCAGATATGATAGCAACAGCAATTGTCGGCTCAACGGTTTTTGTTTGATCTCCAAAAACTTTGACCATTGAAGTAAAGAGTGACCATGCAACCATAATCAATGCTATTAGAAACACCAATGAAAATATGAATTTCAATGCCGTAATCAGTATATTTTTAAATTTCATATATTCTCCTTTACACAAGTCTGATTTTTCCCGTCAACAATTGTTGCATCATACCTTGTTTGATTTTCTGTACTTTTTCCAACTTACGTTGATGAAGGGTGATAAGGCTATCGAGTGCCGTAAAGTATGTACCAATAGCAGCCTGCTCACTAATGTTTGACGGGATGGAGAACACCGTTTTGGACACCAATTTCCAATCTGCCCTCGGCATTTTCGTCCCGGTCGATTGATTAGCTACTTCATCGAATTGCCGGCTCTGAATCAATCGATATAGAAAGCTGCCATCAGCATTTTGAGGCTGCAATACCCAAAAATCGCCCACAGCAAGCCCATCAAATGTGGGCAAAAGCCAGTTTTGCAAGTATGGGCGGAGTTTTCCGTAAAGAACATCACCTTGATGAAATGCGATGCCTGATTTGCTACTTTGCTTGGCGTAAATGTCTTTGTTGAGCCGACCTGTACCTGACACTATATCCTCATATTCAACTCTTGGAAGGGTATCATCGGAGCATATTACCGATGATCGCACAGCGATTTCTTCAAACTTACGCTGTTCCCAAGCGTCCGTAAATCCAGGCAAACGCATACGCGGGACTGTTTCTCCATTTTGCGGGAACATATGTTGCAGGCAAGCCTCTTTGATGGATTTATACTTTGCAATCAGTTTTTCAAGCGAAGAAATCATGCCGTCCACATCCGAAAGCGCTTCGGCAATGCTATATTGCTCTTTTTCATCTGACGGAAACGGAATAAATATCGTTTTTAAGTCACCGTTTGTAATTTGATTTATGGTCGCCCCGCTATTCTTACTTATGTGCTTTTGAATTGTCCCTTGTTGCAAAAGTTGAAAAATGAAGTCATTGCAATTTCCCCGCAAAACCGCCATAAATGAGCCAAAGGTTGCAAAATAATCATTCTCTGCTTTTGCACATTTTCCTATAAGCGAAGCACTTCCATTCCTCACGCAAACGATAATATCATCCTTTTTTATTAATTTTTCACTATCTACCGAAAGATCAACATAAACATTATCCGAAAAGACGAGATGACTGCCTTGAATATTGGATGACCTAATAACAAGTAAACCATATTGGGAAACATTCTCTGGATTATATGTAAGTCCATTTAACAATGAGCACTTTGAAAGTAGCGGGACACACTTCCAATCCTCAGGAATCACACCAACCTCGGTCTGTTTATAGCCATATGGGATCATCATCTTTCACCTCGCCTTCTGTAGCCATTCTTCCGAGATTTCCGAGAGCAAGTCTATCCTCTCTTGGTATTACTACCTCGCTTTTTTCTCCACTTGCAAAATCATAAAATAACAATCCCTTGACATGCAATATGTAGACAAAATCGTATTTGTCTGCACAATCTTTCTGAGCATCTATCAGCCATTTGGGGAAATTATCTATAGTTTCTGTAAAAACGGGCTTTTCATGATAAATCAAAAGTCCTATATTTGCAAACCCCATTTTTCGATACTTAGAAATTTTGGACAGCTTCTGAACAAAGGCATTTATAATTTCATGTCTTTCTGTTTCCGGGCCACGGGATTTCCCAACTATCATCCCGTCGCCAAGAAGGCGAGCTCCATTCTGAATGATTTTTTTGCGACATTTTGCTTTCTGTTTTTCCGAGTTTACCTGCGACAGTTTTGTGAACTCGCCAATGGTTTGTGCATCATTAGGCGTAACAGAATCCGTTACCTCAATAGCAACCGAATTTTCAGCATCTTGCAAGTCCGGTGCTTCCGCTTTTCTTAAGTATCTATATTTTTCTCCGAAGCAATATTTTAAGCACGCAAGTGCCGTGTACTCGTTACTCGTTTTCCAGAAATGAGAATCAAGAACATAGCCAAAATGCCTATTCCGGATCTCATCATTTAATTCCATGCAAATCCCATCCTTTCGAGATGCGCCTTCACTTTGGCTTCGTATGACTCAAGTTCCGATTCAAGCTCGGGCAGGGTGTTTTCGTAACGCTCGGCAAGTTCGGTAATGCGTCCGGCGATCTCATGGGAGGTGTTGATATACAGGGCTTTGATACCTGCAAAAATGGTGTAATACCACTTGCGGTTGACAAGCAGTTTCTTGATTTCGTCCATGGACAGAAGAGGGTATTTTTCTTTGCAGGCTTCATCAAGTGCGATGTTCAGTTCTTTGACTATCTTTGCATACTGCTTTACTTTATCGCACAGCTTCGTATATTCGCAAAGTATTCTGTATTCTTCACTGTCGGGCGCAGACTTCTTCAATTCTTTGATCCGGTCATTCACCTTTTTTGCATCTACGGCATTATTATCATTCAAGCAATCGAAAAGAGCGCCGTCCTCTGCGGTCTGTTCATCGACCATTTCCTCCAATTTGCTTTGCGTCTCGTCAACAACAGCCTGCGCTTCGTCAATTTTCGCGCGCTCTGCCGCAAAATACTGCGTCTCGATCAAAGATTTCGGAATGAGCTTGCCGTCCCACCCTTTATATTTTCTTTTTTCCTTTTTCGTCTTTTTGTCTTCCGTAACTTCATACACATCTTCGGTTTCACGCCCTGCTTCATATCCGTCCTGCACGAGGACAAACACATCATCCGCCATTGTTTCCAGCCAATAGGACAGCAACACCTGATAGACATCGTATTTATCCACAAGAGCGATATTCTCAAATTTTGATATAAGAAGCTCCGAAAGCTCGATAATGTATTTCTTACTCTCCACGGAGTCGTCTATCGTACGCAGTCCGGCATCGACCTCCTGCCGCCAAGAATCAAACGCCGCGTCAATCTGTTCGGCATATACGGAAAATTCTTCATCGGCATATACGGTACTGCGAACATCGTTTTTGTCGATATTCAGCTTATAATATCCGTTGCGCAAGGGAGAAAACAGCTTTTTCTTGAGGTTCTGGAAATGTGTCCAATACTTTTCCATAGAATCCACATCCGCCGTCGGAATCCCGCCATGGAGGTGTGCTTCGAGATTCTGCAAATCCTCCGGTTCGGAACTGTCAATATAACGCGGAATATTCAGATTGTACGCATTTTTGATCTTTATCTCTTCATTGGGCACAAAACGAGCATACTTCGGGTCTGTTGTAATCTGCTCGTTGAATGTGGTTACGATTTTGTAAATATCCCGTTCGCGCAGGCGGTTCTTGTTTCCGTCTTTGATATAGTCATGGCTTGCATCGATCATGAAAATGCCCTGACGGTTATCGGCATCGGATTTGTCAATAACGATAATACAAGCAGGGATTCCCGTACCGTAAAAGAGGTTGGCAGGCAAGCCGATAATGCCCTTTATATAACCCTTGTCGATAATATGTTGGCGTATGGTTGCCTCGGCATTCCCGCGGAATAGCACACCGTGCGGCAAAATAATCGCCGCTTTACCCGTGGATTTCAGGGATTTAAGAATGTGCAGGAGCCATGCATAATCCCCGTTCTTTTCGGGCGGCATATCACCGTAACCCGTAAAACGTCCGTAATCTTTTACGCCGTCTGTCCAGTTTTTGAGTGAAAACGGAGGATTGACAACTGCAAAATCGAAACGGCGAAGCACGGAATCGTCTTTGTCATCCTTATAGTGCGGATCGGAAAACGTATTGCCAGCATAGATTTCACCCGTTGCTTTGTTGTGCAGGACAAGGTTCATCTTAGCAAGACCGGCTGTTGTGATCTCCTTTTCCTGACCGTAGATTGCAACATCAATCGGCGCTTCATCTGCCGCACGGATAAGCAATGAGCCCGAACCGCACGCCGGATCATAGACCGTTGTATCGGGGTCGGTCACCTTATCAATCCCAATGACCTTTGCAAGGATGCGTGAAACTTCGGCAGGCGTGTAAAACTGTCCCTTGCTTTTGCCGCTCTCTGTTGCGAAATTGCGCATGAGATACTCATAGGCATCACCGAGGATATCATCACCGCCGGCTTTGTTACTTCTGAAGTCAAATTCGGGACGCTGAAAGATGGAAATAAGCCCGGTGAGCTTATCCACCATTTCATCGCCTTTGCCGAGCTTGGATTCGTCATTAAAATGAGCGTTATCGATAACACCGCGAAGTTGATTATTTCCCGCATCGGCAAGTTTGGCAATGACTTTGTCCATTTTTTCGCCGATATTTTTGTCTCCCTTGATCGCAACAAGATCATCAAAGCTTCCGCCCTCTGGAATTGTAATATCCGCATATTTTACGCCTTTGAACTTGTCAGTTACATATTTGACGAACAAAAGCGTCAAAATGTAATCCTTGTACTGAGAGGCATCCATACCTCCACGAAGCTTATCGCAACTCGCCCACAAGGAGTTGTATAATTCATTCTTTTTGATTGCCATAATTTTATCCCTATCCTACTGATTATTCCGCCGTGATCTGAACTCTTTTCCCACTGAAGGCAACGCCGTATTTGAGAATGTTTCGGACACCTTTTACGGTGAGTTCCGTCTCGTATTTCCGGTTGTCGATCTGTGCCAGTGCCTTTTCGGATAGCTCTTTCAGCTCGTCCTCCGGGCAATCTTTGGCGGCTTTAAGTTCGATCAAAATACCGGGTAGCTTGCCGTCCTTGGGACAGAGGCAGATATCATACCGTCCTTCACCCGATTCACGGTTGGAGGTGATATAAAAGCGGTTATCCAAAGTCGCGCAAAGTCCGAGGACAAGTCCGTGATAGAAGTTTTCGCCGACAGTATCGTAGCTGCTGACCGACTGCATCAGGAGTGTGCCGAGATTTTTTTGCAGTGCGGCAGTATCTCCCGAATAAATAGCTTCCTGAATCGAGATTGCCGTTGCCTGCGGCACAATGTTGTTCAATTTTTGGAGAATTTCTTTGTTATAAACAAATGTGATCTCCTTGTTCGGCAGGGCAACCTCACACATGAAATCCCCGCTGAAGGACGGCTCGGATTTAATGACTTTCAGATATCCCGCAACAAGCAGGAAGCTATATACCGATGACGGATTGCTTTTGACCTGCGGATAGATGACCCCGGTGTCGATATAGGTAAGGAACGACTCGCCCTGCAAAAGGGCATTGAGTTTTTCGTATATCGTTTCATCCGCTCCGCCGAGAATTTCGCCGATAATGTCGTTGCTGCCCGTGGACTGCCAATATGCGCGTGGCTGACAACCGTTGCGAAAATAGTTGATGACCGACCAAGGGTTGAAAATTTCGGTGTTGCCGAATTTATATCCGTCATACCATTCGCAAATTTCGTCGTACTTATCCTCTGCATGATAATAGCGTGCGATTTCCTTGACTTCATCAGCCGTGAAGCCGAAGTATTCGCTGTATTTCGTATCCAGAATAGAATTGATTGCAAGGTTGTTCAGTCCGCTGAAAATGCTTTCTTTTGCTATGCGGAGAATGCCTGTAAGGAAGCCGTATGTCAGGTGCTTATTGTCCTTTAATCCGCCGGAAAACAGGTTGCGCATAAATCCGATAATTTCGTCATAAAAGCCCTTGATATGTCCCTGTTGGATCGGCGTATCGTATTCGTCGATGATAATAATCGGCGCAACACCGTGATATTTGTGAAGCATCATAGACAGATTGGCCAAAGCGACCGACAGCTCAACAGGTGTTGCCGTGCCGGAAAGTATTTTTTCTATATACGCTTCTTCGTACTCGTTGAACACATCTGCGCTTTTCAGCTCGCTGTGACGTGACGCTTCTTTGGAAAACAGGTCTTTGATAGCATCAAAGGTCTCCTCCCATGTATCGCATTTTATATCCTTGAAGCTGAGAAATATAACGGGATATTTTCCCTGATGGCTACGGTATTTTTCGCCGCAAGCCCAGATATTTTTGTTTTTGAAATACACGGAGGTATCCTCGTCCGTTTTTTCAAAAAATGTTCGGAGCATATCCATATTCAGCGTTTTGCCGAATCTGCGCGGGCGCGTGAAAAGAGAAACCATCGGACGCTCATCAAGAAAATCCTTGATCATCATGGTCTTGTCAACATAATAGTATTCGGTTGATGCCAGACGGTAATCGGAAATACCGATGGGCAACGGAAGATTCGGCTGTCGGAGGGACGATGCCGGCTTAACTCTTCCGTCTGTCGGTTTTTCCGTTCCGAAAGGAATAGCCCATGTGCGTCCTTTTTTAACCGCGCCCTTGATTTTTCCTTCTCCGCAGAGCTTGCTGACCTGTCTGTCGCTGATATTCCAAAGGCTTGCCGCCTCTTTTGTACTCATCATTCTTTGCATAACGATCCCCCACATACATTTTTACAGATATAGTATAGCACATTATCGGAACAATGTCAAGAACAATATTCGGAACAATGTGCGGAACTATACCGCCGTATTTCTTGGTATTGTTCCGATAGAAAAAGGGCAGGCGATTTTCACCTGTCCCTCGGGCGCAACATCTGATAAAAAGGTGTAAATACGAATTTTTGCCGCATGCTATGCCGACATTGAGAAAGTCTTACTTGACCTGTCCGTCGTTTCGTGATGTGCCGACGGAATTTGAAAATCGTTTTCTTTGCCTACTGCACCTCAGCCTTTGCGTTGTGAATGAGTTGACTTCCAAGCGGTTTTATGCTATACTGAAGGCAGAAAAAAGCAGTTTGTGCGATTACCTGCGAGCTTCACGATATGACGGAAATCTATGCGGGTTTCGCTGCTGACCACACCTTTGACCACTTACGGCTTCGGACTACCCGGATTTTATGCCGCGAAGAGCACACGAAAGCAGTCAATCCGGACTAAAAAGCCCCGAAAATCCCGTAAAATCACGCAAAAAATCAGGATTTTAGCGTTTGGGACTTCGATGCCGTCGGTTCAAATCCGGCCACTCCGACCAAAAATCAGCCGAAAATGAGGTTTTATACCCCACTTCCGGCTGATTTTCTGCTTACAATTGATGTTTTACCGCCACTTCGGTAAATTTGCTGACGGCATAAAAGTGGCTTGTGCCATAGTTACAGCACAAGCCGCGTTCTTTTTTTCGGAAAACCCTTTCTTTCCCTACTGCAATGCAAAATTTACTCTGTGTTTTGTTTCAGCATTACGATGAGTTTCCTGAATGCGTCTTCCTCTCTGACAAAATCAAATTGTCTGTTCTCCAATGCTTTTAATCTGAGATTACAGGCGTTCCCTTTGTAATTCTTGAACGTGTTTGCTTTTTTGTACTTCAATCGATTCACCATGGGTGCTGTATAATTCATGTCTTTCAGATTCGCTTCAATAACCGCATAGCGACAGCTCTCCGACAAAGCGTCAAGCGTTTTTTGCGAATCGTGCATTTGTGCGTACTCAAAAGCTATCATAGAGTAAAAATGCGACAGGTCAAACGCATAAAATCCCACGTTTCCGTCTGCATATAAACGCTCCAGAATGTCAATGGCAAACCGAAATGCCTCGATTTTTTCCTCATGTGAAAAAGAAATTTTTGATGTCATGCGCAAAGCAGTCATTGCTGCCGTGTGGATCAGAGAGTCTATATAGCTTTGGCACGACTCGACCCCATCTTCACCGTCCAAAATAGTTGTCCGGAGTTCCTCCCTTGTCACATCAAAACCACCGCACATATCTGCATAATAAAGAGCTTTTTCTTTGTCAATGCCATCATAAGTGTAACAAAGGCACTGAAGTGCGTTTTCTCTTTGCCTTGCGTCCGTGGTTTTCTGTAAAAGCTTCTCTCCAAGTGAAATAATACGTTCTGCCTTGTCCTTTGGGCACGGATAGACCGCCTCTCTGTTTATCGCAAACATCAATCCTTCGATCACACGGCAATCGTTCGGAAATTCCGCATATGCCTGTTCCCATAATTCAAGATTCTTTTCGTTCTCACCGTTATTTTGATAGATGGCGGCTTGCCGTTCATATTCAGCAATTGCTTCTTCCACTCTTACCTGATCCACGCACAAAAGTTCATCCACCGTTATGTCAAAATAAAATGCAATGCGCGGTAAGAGCGTAATGTCGGGAAAGCCTTCGCCACGCTCCCATTTTCCAACCGATTGCGGTGTAATGCCGAGATGATTGGCAAGTGCTTCTTGTGTGATATTTTTCTGTAAGCGCAATGAACGCAGTTTGTCTTTCAAATTTATTTGCATATTGTGTTCCACCTTTATTCAGATTGATAAGCGCTTATCTTGGTTACATTATACCATGCTTCACCATTGATATCAAGAACCGCAATGTTTATTTTCCAGTGTAATATACAACCGGCAGTTGTTTCGACCGCTTTTCTTTGCCTACTGCACCTCAAATTTTAAAGGCTGACCGACATGGTCAGCCCTTATTCGTTGCCTTCTCTCCCGCCTTGATTTCCGCAATCTCCTTCTTCATCTCCGCAATCAGCACCTTGAGCTTTTCCTCGCACTCCTCCCGCGTGGTGGCGTAGATATTCCTGGCGATTCGTTTGCCGTTTACACGCGGTGAGAACCGCCCTTCATACAGGTGATCATTTATCATCGTCACGCAACCCGTGCCGGGTTTGCGTATCTTGCCCTTATACGGCTCAAACCTCGTCACACAGCTGCCATCTCTGTTTTTACGGGTATTTCCACGCATTTCTTCATCCTGCTCCTTACGTACGATTTTGCGGTCGATGTTTTCTACCTCTTTCCTCTGCATTTCATCCGTCACATTACTGTAAATATCAAGCGTTGTGTCTGCCGATATATGCCCAAGCAGAGATAATAAAGTTTTTATGTCCATTCCATGTTCAAGCGACATGGTCGCAAACGTGTGCCCTTACGGTATAATTACGACAAACCGGAAAAG
>ULUO01002308.1_pt1 | contig 18197 bp, 21 predicted proteins | sample 1958611 | NCBI WGS metagenome assembly ULUO01 (sample SAMEA4835762, study PRJEB28245) | human gut metagenome | biome: gut microbiome; material: fecal sample | place: Denmark | collected 2008
GATTTATTCAGGAAAAGTTCTCGAAAATGCACGTGAATTCATTGGTAGAAAAGAACTTGATATTTATCTTCCTGAATTAAAACTTGCCCTCGAATATAATGGAGAATACTGGCATAAAATACATGAAGAAAAAGAACCTGGCTATCATGAAAATAAAAGGCAACTTTGTAAAGATGCCGGAATCACTTTAATTGAAGTTTGGGACAGCCAATGGAAAACTAATGCAGAAACCATTAAAAAAGAAATATCTGAACACCTCCAGAAAATTAGAGAAAAATTATAGTAATTTTGTTATTGTAATTTAAGCATGAAGGTTTTTGAAGAGAATAAAAGTATTTGCGGAGGTATAGCCGAACAGGTCAAACAGTCTATCTCGGCCGAGCGCGTAGGAATGGCAATTTCTATTTTGCGCGATAGGATCTATTCAGACAAATTTAAGGCAACACTTTTTGAAACGTTAAGCAATGCTTTGGATGAACATGTAAAATATGGCATTAAAAGGCCTGTTTCTATTCATCTTACAAAAAATGAACTTTCTATTCGTGATTTTGCCAGGGGTCTTAGCAAAGAAGATACTTTTCAAGTTTTCTTTCAATATTTTGAATCTACCAAGAATCAAGAAAATACATCCATTGGAGGATTTGGAATCGGGTCTAAGGCTCCTGCGGCATATACAGGCCTTTATTTGGTAATTTCTCGATTTGAAGGAACAAAATATACATTTTCTTCAAGCATTGATGGTAATGATTCTATTGCTTCTTTGATTCATTCTGAACCCTGTGATTTGAATGATACGGGTATTGAGGTAAAGATTCCTCTTAATAATTCTGATGATTATTACAAGTTCCTTGATTTAATCAAGGATGCGTATATTACTTTTGGCTTCAATAGTGATGAACCTGTCATTGAACTTAGGAGTTATCCGGAAAAAATAGACATTGAAGACGTACCGGAGGATAAATGGGAAAATTATGTCCCTTACGAAAAAACCCCAAGATTTGCAAAGTATCGAGATAAAGAATTTCTTGACAAATCCCGAGTTCTTTATATTAAAGATACAGTTTTGCTGATTCCGAATAACTGGTCTTCTAATACTTTTTATTCTTCATTTTTTAAGAGCTGTAATTATTATGCTTATGATGGAGATAACATTTACAAAATTGATATTCCTAATGAAATTTTTAATGAGTATAATATCATTAAGAATGCTTGTACTGTTCTTTTATTTTTTAAACGTGGTGAAATTCCGATTTCTCCTACCAGAGAATCGATTGAAATAAACAATTTCACAAATGATTGGATTAAAGGTAAATTTAAAATCATTAATAAAAATTATGAAAAGACTATTAATGATTATGTCGATAAACTTATTGACAGTGATTTACTTTGTTCAGATATTATCAATAAAGCTAATTCAAAAAGTACTTTATTTTATCGAAATAGTTCAATTATTAAATGGCCGGATTATTATTTGAATACTGTTTGTTCGGTTGCAAAAAATTATTATGTAAGTTCAGGCAATATTTCTAATATTAATCTTAAAACGAAAAGTATTTATTCAAATCCGACCATTAAGAAGTTTGACGGTGAAATAATCTTTATTGTTCAAGATAAAGATCCCATTAAGCTTCCTTATGGTGAAATAGTTAATGCCCTTTATAATTATCTTGTTCACCTTAGGGGGAATGATTATCGAACGGAAGTCTTTGATTTGCGAAGAACTCATATTTTTTGTTTTGTTAAAGATGAAGAAGAAAAAGCAAATTTCCTTGATTTAAGGACAACATTTACTTTCAACGACAAGCCTTGTTTTAGGCAAAATATCGATTGGTTTAATTATTCTGATATTGTTAAGCATTCAACATATGTCAGGCCTAAAAGAATAAAGTCTTCAGATAGTGAAGCGGTAGTTCTCCGAGATTATTACACTGGTGAAATCATTGATGAGAAAGAATACAAAAATACGTTAGTATTTTATCCTTCAATGCTCATGAATAATGATAATTACCTTAATTCTTATTTGGGCTTTTGTACAAATTTTGTTAATTATAACAGTCCGACACAGCTTTATCAGTCTCGTCTTTGTACAGATTTTGGCATTAAACGAATAGCAAAGCTTTATAAAAATCATTATGATAAATTTGTTTCTCTCGGATGTATTCCAGCCGCAGAAATTAAATGGAAAGAAAAATATACTGAATATTGTAAAAAGCATAAACTCGTTTATCTTCCAGATCAAATCATTAATATCTGCAGGATTTATGATATTGATTTTAAATCTGTAACAGGATATACAGCTCCAAAAATTTCTGCATCGACTCCTGATTATCCTGTTATTTCTAGGAGGTATGAAATTAATATTAATAAAGGAGGATTTAACCGATTCATAATGGATATGTTTGATCTTTCAATTTTGTCAAATCAATGTTATAATATTCAAAGAGAGTTTGATGCTGAAATTAAAAAGCTTTCAGATAAAGAAATATTGAATTTCTTTTATACTATGTCATCAGTTTGTTTGAATAATATTTCGACAAATATTATGACCGCTCCTGTAAAAGAAAAAATACAAGCTGTTTTAAATGGTGCAGGATTTCAAACAAAAGATAAAGTTAAATTAACATTTAAGCGTATTCTCAAAAAACTCAACTATAAACTATATTAATTAAACAAAATATGAATTCTATTCCATATATTATGAACGCATCAGGCTGGACCTTCTTTGTTGATGGTCGAGCAATTAAGATTACTTCCGATGATATTCGCTATACTGATATTGTCGATGCAGTGATGGCCAATGATGAAAAAACTCTTCTTAGGCTTCTTAAGGAAAATACTACTTCTTATATTATTAATTCCGTTTCTGAAACAATTAAAGATTACGATAATCTCCAATTTGTTGAACGAGATGAAAATGGTGTAATTACTACTATTGCTTCTTATAAGACTCAGATTCTTCCCAGCTGTCTTCAAAAAAAGCTTATTTCTCTTTGGAAGTCAGGTTGTACTGATTTTACCCATTATTTTAAGTTTATTGATAATTTAATGGCTAATCCTTCTGAAACTTCTAGAGAAGAGCTTTATGATTTCCTTTCTTATCGGGAATTGCCTATTACTTCCGAAGGTACCTTTATTGCCTATAAGGGTGTTGGAGAAGATATGTATTCGCTTCATGGTAACGCCGAAACCAGAGTGCTTCAAGGTAAAGTAAACGGGCATTACCAAATTCGAAATAATCCCGGTGATGTCATTGAAGTAGTAGTGGCAGATGTTGATGCAAATCGAAATAACTGGTGCAGTGCCGGATTGCATGTTGGATCTTATGATTATGCTAAGAGTTTTGGTAAGCGCGTAGTTGCAGTAGAAGTTAATCCTCAAGATGTTGTTTCAGTTCCTACTGATTGTGAATGTCAAAAATGCCGTGTAAGCAAATATAAAGTCCTTAATGAAATTAAGGAAGCTTATACTTCTCCTGATGTAGAAGTTGATGGCATTGATGTTAAGGAATGTTCCAATGATCGTACCCCGGTTAATATTAAGGCTTCTAATCAGGGAATAGTTGATGAAATGTGCAGTCCTGCTAATATTTCTAAGGCTCGGGAAGCCATTGAACGAAATATTCGAAATCATTATATTCATTCAGATAGTGGGATTCTTTCTGATGGATCATGGTCATCTGATATTATTATAGGAACTAATATTGCTCAGCTTTGCAGCAGTGTTGGTCGAAAGAATAAAATCTCTCGAGCTGCCATGCTAGCTTTGGTCTTACGTTTAGGATATTCGGTGTCTACAGCTCCAGGTTCAATCGGGCGATTTATTGTATCTTTTTAATTTTTAAGCAAAAATCACATGCGTGTAGTTATTTGACACGCATGTGATTTTTTATTTATGGTAAAGTTTACAACTGAAAAGTTTATTGAAAAAGCCATAAAAAAGCATGGTCCTGATAGATATGACTATTCTTTATGTGTTTATCAAGGTTCCAAAGCTAAGCTTAAAATTAAATGCAATAAATGTGGTCATACTTTTGAACAAGCCGCATATATGCACTGGTATGGCCAAGGCTGCCCAAAATGTGCAATAACAAAAAATGCAGAAAAATCAAGATTAACTCTTCAAGAATTTATACAAAAAGCTGAATCTGTTCATGGCAAGGGGATTTATGATTATTCTTTTGTCAATTATATTAACAATGATACTAATGTTAAAATCAAATGTCTTTATCATGATAGTATATTTGAGCAAAAAGCTGGAAATCATTTAAATGGTGCAGGCTGTCCAGAGTGCGGAAAGGAACGCCAGCATTTGTCAATAAATGAATTTATTAAAAAGGCAGAAGAAATTCATGGAAAAAATCGATTTGACTATTCTTCAACCCTTTATAAAGGTTATTTTATAAAAGTTACTATTAAATGTAATAAGTGCGGCCATGTTTTTAAACAAACACCTAAACAACATCTTAAAGGTGCTGGATGCATTAAATGTCGAAATTTAAATCGTATATCTACTTTACAAGCTTTTATTAAAAAAGCTGAAAAAGTGCATGATAAAGATAGGTATGATTATTCGTTATCTGTTTATAATCATTCTCATAAGAAAATTATAATTAAATGTAATAAATGTAATTATATTTTTAAACAAGCTCCTTATGCTCATTTAAGCGGAAGAGGTTGCCTTGAACCTCTACTCAGCTGAAGACTGAGTAGCTTCGGCGGTAAAACCGCCTTCTTTTAAGCATTTCATAGATGATACGTTCTCGTCTTTTTAGACGATTTTAGTTTTACTTCATCTCCATGCTCGTAATCGGACGTTCCATCCGATAGAGTAATCAACTGCTTACCCCAAGCAAGAATGTTTTTAGCTGCATTTAAGTCTCTGTCGTGGTGAGTACCGCATTTGGGGCAAACCCATTCATGGTCTTTAAGCGTTAAATCATTTTTCTTCCAATTACATACCGAACAAGTTTTACTACTCGGATAAAACTGGTCTATCTTAACAACATTAACACCTTTCCATTTAGCTTTATATTCTATTTTTGAAATAAGACTATACCAAGCGGCGTCTTGAATAGAACATGCTAATTTATGATTTCTCATCATTCCCTTAACATTTAAAGATTCAAGACAAATTAAAGAATATTTGTTCGTTAAATCGTTAGAAACCTTGTGATATAAATCTTCACGAGAATTGGTTATCTTCTCATAAGTTTTTGCGACTTTTAAACGAGCTTTTTCTCTTCGCTTTGAACCTTTCTTCTTTCGACTTAAATGTTTTTGAAGATTTTTTAACTTCTTTAAATTTTTCTTATAAAATTTATGATTTGTATATTTCGTTCCATCTGAACATATCAATAAATCTTTTATACCCAAATCGATACCAACTTCAGAACCTTTAGTTTGCTGATGATAGTTTTCTAATTCACAACAAAAAGAAATAAAATACTTATTTGTTTTTGATTTAGAAATAGTGATAGAACAAATTTCTCCTTTTATTTCACGATGCTTAATAAATTTTAATGGAGTTTTTAATTTAGGAATTTTAACAGTATTATCATTTAATTTCCAATGTTGCGGAATTTCAAATGACTGTTTACCATTCTTTTTCTTAAATTTTGGAAACTTTGATAATCCTTTAAAGAATTTAATATAAGCACTATCAAGATTCATTAAAGCACATTGAAGGGATTGAGAGTTTATTTCTTTAAGCCAAGATGTTTCTTCCTGTTTTTTAAGTTCAGGAAACATTCTCTTCATCTCAAAATAATTAACTCTTACTCCTTCATTTTTGAATTTAGAATCTCTATAATTTAAGAAATAATTATAAACCCATCGAGATGCACCAAATGATTTACATAAAAATTCCTCTTGCTCCTTTGTTGGGAGTAATCTGAATTTATATGCTTTATGAATCATTACATATATTTAACCTTTAATTTATTTAAATTTAGTATTTTTTAATATTTTTCTAAATTATTTTTGTTTGCTTTCATATGCTCAGCTAAAGGCAGAGCATGTTTCCTGCAAACTTATTCCAAAGGTGAAAAAGAGCTTTGCCAATATATTAAATCTCTTTATTCTGGCGAGATTTTAGAAAATACAAGAAAATTTATTGGTGGTAAAGAACTCGATATTTATCTTCCCGAGTTAAAGCTAGCTTTTGAATATAATGGCGAGTATTGGCATAAAATACATGAAGAAAAAGAACCAGGTTATCATGAAAATAAACAAAAAGCTTGCGAAGAAAATGGTGTCAAATTAATTGAAATTTGGGAAAATGACTGGAAAAAGAATAATCAACAAATTAAAGATTTAATTTCTAAGCACTTACAAATATAAAGGCTATTTTTATAATATAAATATGGATTATCGTTATTTTACTTCAAAAAAACATATCAATCAAATTAGAAATTTCCTTCACCGCCGGTGTAGTGAAACTTATAGTTGGGAATGTCTGGGTACAATGTCAGATGCCGAATGTTTTAATATTTTGGAAAATGTTTTTGGTTTAATTCCTCTTATTGAGTTTAAAAATCAAATCTATAACAATGATATTAAAAAGATTTATTTGATTGATTCACATGGTAATATTGTGCTTATTTTGAATTCAGATAAATAGTAAAAACCTTTGAGGATTCGGTCATTTATCCTCATATTATCCAGTTTGCTATCGTATAGTTTCTGGACAATCGTATTATGACTACACAATCATTAAAAAAGACGGCTGTTGTCTTTATACTCAGCTTTTCCATCGTATCTGGATTTGCTTATCATAATCAAACAACAGGTTCGCTTCAGGCTCAAGTTTTGGAAACTAAACTTGAACTTAAAATGAAAGAAGAACAATATAAGAAAGAAATTAATAATCTTAAAAATCTTCTTCTTTCCAATAAATCTACCCTTGCTCAGCGAGATAAACAAATTGATAAAATCTCAAAAGCTAAAAAAGAGCTGGAAATTAAACAAAAAGACTTACTTGCTTTAGAGTCGGAGGTTTCTGCCCTTAAGTCTGAAATTAAGAAATATGAGTCCAAAATTACTAAAGATGATGCTCCTGATCTCAAGGACACTTCAGTCATTTCTAAGATTGATGTAAATGTCGTCAATGAGAAGTTTAAAGGAGGTGTTCTTGAAGGTAAAGGAGAATTAATGGTTCAGATTGCAGAAGCTAATTCTATTTCGCCTCATTTTTTTTGTGCCCTTATCGCTCTTGAATCTGGATATGGAAAAAGCAAATTAGCAAAAAGCAAGAATAATTTGGGCGGTATTAAAGGCTCTAAAAATGCTTACAGGTCATTTGAATCTGTGGACGAGTGCCTTGTATATATGGGTAAGCTGCTTCGAGAGAAATATCATGAAAAGGGTTTGATTGATATTAATAAAATTCAAAAACGATATGCTCCAAGCTGGGATGCAGCCGGAAATCGTTATTGGGTAAAAAATATTCAGTCCTTGATGAAGAAAATTCATCTGGACGCATTGAGTTAAAATAGATAATTTCTTTCTTCATATTCTTTACAATATTTCAATTTGCTGGAAAGCTGAATGTACTAATGAAACTTCGGCAATCATTTATGCTTATAAAAACAGGTTTAATAATCGCTCATTTTATAGATTATTCGCAACCATGCCCCGCACCAATGTTAGAGCAGCCTTAACCCTAAAAGACTTTTCTGAGGTGCAACAAACAATTCAAGATATTAAAGATAATAAAACTTGGGTTAAATTAAAAACTTATTAAGTTCAGAGACTTTACCATGAGAAAAGAAATTACTAAGGAAGAATATAAATGTATTGCTAAAGATATAGAAAGTCTTATTAAAAATATCGAAGCAAAGATAGCTAATAGCAAAATGGTTATTGGAGAAAGATTTGAAATTAATATGGCATTGGATAAGCTTAAAGCAGCTTCTGAATATGTCAAATCAATTATTATAATGAAAATTTAATAAAAAACTCACCAGATTAAGTTCTGGTGAGTTTTTTATTTTTAAGCACCCATTCTTAAACGATATACAAGCTGGGATTCGGCAGCTTTAATATCATCAAAAATTGATTGAAGCTGTGTAAATTCTCCAGTAATCTTTGCGACTTCATTATTAAAGTTTACAAATTCATCTTCCACAAAAGAAATCATAATATCTTCAGGAACAATCTTGTTATTAATGGTTGTAGTAATCGCAGATTCCCTTCCATAAATTCCAAGGGCACATTCTACATATTCATCAAAAGAATCTTTAAAAGCATCATAAGCCTGGTCCAAAGCCATGTGCTTAGAATAGGAATGAGTACTCCAGTGCAAGACTTTGCACATATTCAAAATATTATTGAATAACGATAAATTAATTCGTTTCATTATGTTTTGTATTTAGGATTCCATCTGGCGTATTAATAAATATCTTTATGAATAGCACAGACGGGTATTTTGATGTAACGGCAAATAGAACTAAGATTGTGACTGTTCCGGACGGATATGAAGTTCGTCTTCATAAGATTGGTTCTTCCGAGGATATTTTTCCTGATGGCCTTAGTACAAAAGATATTAAAGATTTAAACAATACGTTAGTTGTTGATCTTAGTACTCCAGGTACAATTGATTTAAAGGGTACTTTACTTTCCAATGGTCAGCCTCTTCCTACCATGGATGGAGTTGATACAGAAATTGACAGAAAGATTACTGCTCTTAATCTTTCTGGAACTTATGCTACCAAGGCTGCCCTAATGACTGTTGAAACAACCGCCAATGCGGCTGCTCCTCAATCCACAACTTATACTAAGACCGAGGTTGATACAAGTCTAAGTTCTAAAGCTAATTCAGCAGATGTTTATACTAAGACCGAGTCAGATAATAAATATGCAACTAAGACTGAAATAACCGCTATTAAAACTACTGCAGATGCAGCTGCACCGCAAGCTACAACCTACACAAAAACTGAATGTGACGGTAAATTTGCTTTGCTGACTACTGCTTATACAAAAACTGAGTCAGATAATAAATATGCCCTTAAAACAGATCAGTCTATAACTTCTACATCTGATAAAGTTCAGATATGTAATACTAGCCAGCAAGTTGCAGACGCATCTGCTGTTACAGTCGTTAACGGCGGCCTGATATTCCAAACTGATGGTAAAGTTTTTATCGGGGTTAACGGTACCTGGGTTCAATTAGGAGTTCCTATTTCTTAAGATTTTCTGTTTCAGTGATTATATGAATCCCGGATTTCGTTAAGAGATTCGGGATTTTTTATTATAAATCTTCTAAAATTATTTTTATGAACTCTTTAATTTTTATCCTTATTATCCCTCTAAGTTTATAAAAATAATTTATAAAAATTAATTTAAATTATATGTCTAAACACCTTCAGGAGTTAAGAGTAAAGGTATTATTAAGATAATACCAATATCGATGATGTTAATCATGTTTAAGAATTCGTCTCAAAAACCTATTGCTTAAGTTCGGTTAACTTCAACGATTTCATTTACTCAAAGAATATAATGAAGATTTATAAAATTCCAGAACCTGTTCTTCTTTACTATTACCAAAATGGAAACTATGATGTAAAAATTTATTCAGATGGTACTAAGGTCAGGACTACTGAAGATGATGAATTTATTGCGCAATTCCCAGAGAATATTGATTGCAAAATCACCAACAAATGCGATATGAGTTGCGCTTTCTGTCATGAAAATTCAGTAGTCGACGGACTTCATGGAAATGTCAATCATCCAATTTTGTCTACGCTTCATCCCGGTCAGGAAATTGCTTGTTTAGATGGAGAAACTATAGTTTATACTGAATCTGGAAGTAAATTAATTAATGAATTAAAAGAAAATGATACAATTTTTGATTCTGACCATAAACTTAGAAAAATTATTAAAATTCAAAAATCTATCAAACCTTGTTTTGAACTAAAGACAACTAGAAGTCTTAAAGTAAAATGTTCTAGTGACCATCCATTTATTAAAAATGGAAAAATCATTCAATTAAAAGATTTTAATATAAAAGATAATATCGATATTCTTAAAGAATGTACTGATACTAATAATGATTATCCTGTAATAGATTTAGCTCAATTTATTCAACATTCTACTAATCAAAAAGGTAGTAGAGGAGGAACTTACAATAAAACTCATGTAAGAATTTCTAACTCATGTAAGTGGATCCCTAGATACTTGACAGTAGATGAAGATGTTATGTATCTTTATGGTATATTTGTAGCTGAAGGAAGTACAAAAGGCTTATCTCTTCATATAGATGAATATAATTCTATTTTTAAAAGAGTAGAAAAAATTTGGGCTAAAATTACAGGAGGATTAAAATCAAAAACATATATTAAAAATAAAAGTTTAACAGTTGAATTGCAAAGTACTAGAATAGTTAAAGCTATTTTTAATGACGCTTTAAAAATTCAAAAAGGAGCAAAAAATAAAGGATTTGATTTTCTTTTTCAACTAAAAAATAAGTCTTTAATTCAAGCTGCTTTTGAGGGTTTTATTGATGGAGATGGCTGTATTCATTACAGAAAAAATAAAAAGCAACAAAATTTATCTATTAAAACTAGTAGTAGAAAATTAATATATGATTTTGTATATCTTTGTAAAAAATGGTTTGATATTGAATTAACTTTTAGTAAACATACTAATCCAGAAACATTCTTTAAAAAAGAAACAGGCTTTAGATATGTAGCTCCTCGTATTGCTTATCGAGCTGAAACTGGACGTATTAAAGATATTAAAAAGTTTTATAATTCTTTTAAACTTCAAGAATTTACTGAATTGCCTTTAAAAACTGCTAAAACTAATTTTATTGTAAAAGAAATTGTAAATTTAAATGAAACAAGAGAATTATATGATATTACCTTAGAAGAAGGAAGTCATATTTTTCCGATTAATGGTTATATTTTAACGCATAATTGTGGAGGTGGCAATATTTTTGAACATCCTGATTTTGAAGAATTTCTTATTCGTTTAAAAGATCTTAAAGTAATTTCAAATATTACGGTTAACCAGCATCATATTGAAATTGAAGAAAACCTTAATAAAGTTCGCCAATGGCAAAAGGAAAAGCTTGTTTATGGCGTAGGTATTTCTTATAATGGTTCTGTTGATTACCTCAAGAAAGTAATTAAATCTCTTTATATTCCTGAAAATGCAGTAATTCATACTATTGCCGGTATTCATAATCTTGAACCTTTGGTCTCAAAAGAATTAAAGGTTCTTATTCTTGGATATAAATCAATTCGACGGGGAAAAGATTTTATTAATTGTCATGGTGCGACTATTCGTAAAAAGATTGCCGAACTTGAAGCAAAAATACCAGAATATTTAGAGTCTTTTAAGGTTCTATCATTTGATAATCTTGCACTTGAACAACTTAATATTAAAAAGTATGTTTCTCCAGAAGATTGGAAAGCCCATTATATGGGCGATGACGGCAGTTTTACTATGTATATTGATCTGGTAAAGGAAGAATTTGCAAAAAATTCTACATCGGTTGATCGATATAACTTGAATGATTACAGGTCTATTGAAGAAATCTTTAACAAAATTAAAAACTAAAATGTCTACTTCCGCTTGTATTACAGTATTGGGAACAGATGGAATTTATCGTTCTGTTTATAATCATTCTGACGGTTATCCGGACTGGCTTTTTAATCAGCTTAGAACATATTTTAATAGCCAGGAGCTGGCTGACTGGATTGTAAACCATGGTGATGTTTCTTTTTTGAATCAACCCGTCGGTCTTGCCATTTGGGATAAAAATTATGATTCTCCTTATAAAGGTGAAGAGACTGACGATAAAAATGCTTCAAGGTTTTATTGTAATCGTCCAGGTGAAGAATGGAATAATATCAAGGCTCATGAGCATGCTTCAATGGAAGATGTTTATATGAAATATCTTGGAGAATATTTTGATGATTACCATTATTTTTGGGATGGTTCCAAATGGAGAATTGTAAAAGTTAATCATGTAGATCCTCTTAAAGTAATTTGCAATGAAAAAGAAAGTTAGAAAAAATATATTTGAAACAAACTCATCTTCATGCCATACTTTATCTTTGGCACAAGATGACCAAAATATTTCTATTGATGAGGAATTTAATAAACTATTGAAAGATGAGAAATTATACATATATCCACAATCTTATGAATGGATAGGTGATGATGTTAAATCACTTCAGCAAAAATTAAATTATCTATATTCTTATTTTATTGTTAATGAACATTCAGTAGAACATTTTTCTGAAGTAGTTCATAATGCTTTTGGTAATAACTTTGAAATATATATTAAGCAATCCTTTGAACCTCCTACAATCGATCATCAATCAAGTAATTTATTAGACAAAGAAGGAATTGATTATGTTGAATTCTTAAGGCAACATTATGTGATTGTAATTGATAATGATAATAAATGGAATTAATTTAAACACCTTTTAATCTTAAGATATTAATTTCAATTAAATTGAATATAAATTAATTTATAAAATGGCTAGAATTTATAAAGAAGATATTCAAGCGGCTAAGAATCTTTCTGAAATATTTCCTGTTGAGGTTGTTACAAATATATTTCGATTTAATAAAAATCAGACTAATATGCTTAAAGGTAAAACTAAAGTAGAAATTAGTTCTATTAATAATCGAACAAATAAACTACTTGATGGAGGACGTAAAAGTAAAGTAGTTGTTACACCTCGTATGGTTGAAGTTGCTGCCACTTTGAATTATATGGGGTTTTCTCAAGCTGAAGTTGCAAATATTTTTGAATGTGATACCACCACTATTTCTAAGCGCCTTCAAAATTATCCCGGTTACAAAGCCTGGTTCAGAATAAGTTAAAATGAAACAAGTGATTCGTAATTGTGTATTTGAAACGAATAGTTCTTCAGAACATGTTCTTTCTCATACATGCCAAGTAGGAAGAGTTCCAGGTTGGGAATTTTTCTTTGGAAAAGTCAGTCCTCTAGATAAGGAAATTCAATTTAATTATTCTGAGTTTGAAGGAATATGGACATTTTCTGATAAGTTTTTAGCTCTTTGCCAGTCTTATTATCCTTTTTATCAAGATTGTTTTTATAATAAACATGATCAAAATAAATTAGATAAATGGAGCACCAATGATTTCAGTGATTACTATGATATTAATGTAGGATTTTGTTTAATTTATAATAAATTGATTAATCATCCTGATTTTATTCAATTCCAAAAAGATATTAAGAAAATTTATCAACAGGAATACGGTGATAATGGATTTGAACTAGGCAAAATGTTCAGAGAACCAGAAAATCCTACTGAAATACTAGGGTGGATTCCTATCAATAATGGTTGTTATGGAGAAAATCCATTTATCTTTCCTGAGTTATTTGATAAACATTGTACAACTTATATCAATTTAAAAAATCTTATTAAACCATTCCTTCTTGATCGGTCCATGATTATTAGAACGGAATATTATTCTTGCTAAATTATGAAAATTGTAACTCGTTCTGAAGTGTTTGAAACTAATTCATCGTCTGTTCATTCTTATACTAGACCTATTAAGGATAGTTCTTTATCTTTCGATGATTGGGCTCATTCCAACGCTGATAAAAATAAGGTTGTCAATATTGATCTTGATTGGTGGATTGAAGAAACTGGTAATGTTAGTCCAGATAACAAACTTGCTTTAGTTTTAGCAGGAATTCCTGCTTTTTGGCAAAATACGGAAGAATATGACAGATATATTTCTTGCACGGAAGTTCAAGAAAATGAAATTTATAAAGAAATTATTAGGCGATTGGAAATTAGATCTGGATATACTCTTAATCTGGATTATTCAATGAAAGAATTTTATATTCAACGTCCAATGTATTGTAATGAATATGATGATGATGAAGTTATTTTTGATGATGATTTTTATGCAGATTTAGAAGATGTTTTGGATTTTATCGAAAATCCAAAATGGAAGATGGGTGTTCATGAATACAGAGATGGTTAAAATACATTTAGGCTCTGTCCTACCACAGTGTTGATTTCTGATAAACCTATGGTATAATATATACAACAGCGAATGCAAGAAGAGGCAATCAGAGTTGAAACGCACCAGATAAAAGAAGGGACATCCTTCTATGGTTGGGCTGTGCAAGAATGCTCTCTGAATACATCTCTTTACAATAGAACGTTATACATTCTCCGCCAAGCGTTTAGTGGCAAACACGAGAACATTCCTGAATACACAGACATAATCAGGAAAGAGAAATTTATCTCTGTGTTTGACCTAATCACCAGAATGAGGAAGTTAAACGACAAAGATTTTAGATCGTTGTTAAAGGATAACGAAGCAGCACAAACTGTGAAGAAGTGTGCCGAATCATTCTCTACTTGGTTCAGGTCTCTTAACTCATACAAGAAGAATCCACAGAAATTCACTGGGAAACCAAGGATGCCCAGGTATAAGAAAGAAGCAAATGGCGATAAGTTATTTTCCGTTGCCTTCTCTTATAATGACGCGAAAATCCAGAAAGACGGAACGATAAACATTCGCAAGGACTTTAAGCTTCCAATTAAAACGAAGCTCACCTCCTTGCAAGAGCTTCGTCTTGTGCCAAAGCAAGGATGTATAGAGATACAAATCTTCTACAAAACAAAGATTTCTCCGGTTGACTTAGACTACAACAAAGCAGTAGGGATAGATATTGGTATTGATAACTTAATGGCTGTAACTTCAAACGAGGGGTCTATATCCCACCTTGTTAATGGCAGACCATTAAAGAGCATCAACCAATATTATAATAAGACTTACGCTGAAATTGTATCTAAGTTGGCTGAGAGAGATATGAATACATCAAAGAAACTCAGGAGACTTACTAGAAAGCGCAATAACAAAACAAAAGATTATATGCACAAGGCTAGTCGTTCAGTGGTTGATTTGATGGTAGAAAACAAAATCGGAAACTGCTTTATCGGTCATAATGATGGATGGAAGCAGGAAGTAAACATTGGTAAACGAAACAATCAGAACTTTGTGAGCATTCCACATTCTCAACTCATTTGGATGTTGTCTTACAAAGCAAGTGAAGCCGGTATCAATGTGGAAACTCACAATGAGTCTCACACCTCCAAATGCTCATTCCTTGACGACGAGGATATTTGTCACTATGATGAATATATGGGTAAGAGAAAGAAACGTGGGTTGTTTGTAAGCTCTGTTGGATGCATGTTAAACGCCGACATCAATGGTGCCGCTAACATACTGCGTAGAGGTCTCGGCAAAACATTCTCACCTCACAAATCAATGTTTAATCCAATTAAAATCGATATAGAAAAGAAGCACCCGATGTCGGTCTCCGACCAAGGTGTAGAGGGTGGGGCTTCACCCATTGTCTTGATGGTAACATCAACACATTAAGTCTTACAGCATGAAAGATTCCTTAAAAATCAACACTGTGGTAGGACAGAGCCTTGAGTATCTTTGGATTCAATCTCAGGATGATAAAGAATATTTTATATACTGGTTAGGCGATCCAGTTATCAAAAGACACCTAGAAGAAGAAAATAAAAAATATGATTCTGAGACATAATATCATTGGCCCGTTGATTAAAGAATTGAATGATAAGAATATTTTTATTGTTTCTGATCTTCATTTGAATCATGACAAAGAATTTCTTTACGGGGCAAGAGGATTTAACTCTTGTGCTGAATATACTGATTATTGTCTGGACCAATTATATAATCTTGCCATCAATAATAAAGATTCTTATTTGATTTCTCTAGGAGATAATTTTTTTAATGATGCTTCTGCGGATATTATTAAAATATTTTCTACTTTTCCATTTAAAAAGATTTATACATTAAGCGGTAACCACTGTTCCGGATTGAATACTATTTTTGGCGGTACCAGTAATAATGAATATGAAAATCTTGCCCTTTTAGGTTCTAATATTCCATTGAGAATTTCCAAGAAATGTTATGTCTGGCTTTCTCATTTTCCAATTATGGATTGGGATCATGCCGCTTTGGGAGTTCTTTGCGGGCACTGTCATGGGGGTAGTCCTCATTTAAATGCAGATGATTCTTCATTTGGCAAAATTTTTGATTGTGGAGTTGACAATGCGTTGAAGTTAAAGAATCGAATTTATTTTACTTTGGAAGAGTGCCTTGATATTTTAAGGAAAAAAGAAAAATATAATGACTTACAACTCCATGCAAAACGAAAAGCTGAAGAACATTTTAAAGATGATCCTGACAACGAAGGCACCTTGTCTGATAATCATTCAGGGATTACCGGGTTCTGGCAAAACGACTTTGGCGAAGGAGGTTTCGAGTCAGTTTAATATTCCTTATTTTGAAGCGGACCAATATTTTGAAGATAAAGATGGAAATTATAATTTTAATCCAAAATATCTTCATAGCGCCCATATTTTTTGCCAAGCTAGGACATTTTCTAGGTTGAAAGCTGGTCATAGCTGTATTTGTTCTAATACTTTTCTTGCAGATAAAGAGTTTAAAGCTTATTTTCTAGCAGCCAAGCAATATAATGTAAAAGTATTTGTAATTAAGATGACAACTCAGTATGGGTCTATTCATGATATTCCAAAAGAAACCATGCAAAGGATGAAGAATAGATTTAATACTTGCACAATTAAACCTGATTTTGAATATGCTTGACCTTGAAGGTGACATTTATCTCATTGGAGATATTCATGGTAAAAAGTTTCAACTGATTGAAAAGATAAAAAATCTTAATATCGCTGATGCTCATTTGATTCTTCTTGGAGATATTGGAGTAGGTTTTAATGATAATAATTATGCTTTTGACTATGGCTGGCTTAATGATGAATTAAAAAAGCTTAATTGTAAAGCTTATTTGCTTCGAGGAAATCATGACAACCCTTCTCATTGGAAAGATGATTTAATTGATGAAGAATATGAGAATATTATTCATTTAAAAGATCATCAACTGCTTCTATTAAATGATGATCTTTTCATGTGCATAGGAGGAGGGACATCTATTGATAGATGTTTTAGAGATATAGAAAGATCTTACTGGGCTGATGAAAATATTAGTTTTCCCAAATATAATGAACTTGAAAAAGATATTATTAAAAATAAAGGACTTCATGGTATTCTTAGCCATTGCGGTCCCTTACCTCCTAAGTGTTCTAATAATCGCCTCGATTATTGGTATTTGCAGGATGCTGACTTGCGTAATGACCTTCAAGAAGAACAGCTAATAATTAATAAGATCTTTGATATTTACCAGCCAAAATTCTGGTTCTTTGGACATTATCATGTAGATGAAAGTTTTGATTTTAAAAATTGTAAATGTATTTGTCTTAATGAACTTTCAATGACATATTATGAGCAATATTGTCCCAGACGAGAAGATTCTATGCTTTAATTGTGATAAAGCATTTTGATTATTCGTTAGTTTCAAAGAAATAAAATGAATTTATAATAAAAACTTTCATTTTTCTTAAAAAATATTTAAGTTCTAATTTTACCTTACTTAATTGCGTATAAAATAAGATAATGATATTACGTACTTCTTCACATACAATTAAGTTTGCCAATACCGGTAAAAAGGTATTGTATAAGAAGATAGTATCTGATTATCAATGGTTACTACAGAAATATATCGACCTCATTTACGAAAAGAAACTGCCTCTTAAAACTAATCTTTCGAGTAAAGAGTTACCAATTCTTAATGATATAGTAAATGCTAACTGGAGAGTTGATTGTTATCGTGAAGCAGTACAAACTTATCGTTCGGTACTAGCAAAATATAAAGGTAAAAAATGTCACAAACCATTTACTAAACCTATAATCAAATCTCATTCAGTTAATATTAACTACCATTTATGGGATATTGAAAAATGTGAGGAAGGTGAGTTTGATTATTTTATTCGTATTTTTTCTCCTTATCTTAAAACAAAAACACGTTATCTTACATTCAATATTCCTATTAAGTTTCATTATGCTTGTAACTGTTTGAAAGATCAAGGATTCGAGTTTAATAATCGAACAATGATGCTTCGAGATAATGGAATGTTATGTCTTTACTGGGAGAAAGAAGAAGTAGCGAAGCATGATGGTAGACCGATTGGTGTCGATTGCGGTTACAAGAAACTACTCGCATGTAGTGACGGAAAGGTTTACGGCAAAGAATTAGAAGGAATCTATGAAAAGATTTCTCGTAAGAAACAACGGTCTAAAGCTTT
>ULUO01006548.1_pt1 | contig 18167 bp, 12 predicted proteins | sample 1958611 | NCBI WGS metagenome assembly ULUO01 (sample SAMEA4835762, study PRJEB28245) | human gut metagenome | biome: gut microbiome; material: fecal sample | place: Denmark | collected 2008
CCCCTTTGACAGTGTGTTTTCCTAATAGGCGCTAATCATAGAAAGAGAAAATAGTATAATCTGCCAATTGCTCATAAGCACCATCATAAACATCGCCACGTGGATACGCAGCAATCTGGGAAAGATAGTGCGTTATTGTTTCAGAAAACTCATCTTTTGTGTGCATCGAGATAATGAGTTTAATTTTAGCTTGTTTACATTTCTTTAAGAATGCTTCAACAACTCTCTGCCTGGAAACGCCATCTATACCAAGTGCTCTAAATATAATGTTTGTATCCAGATATACTTCGCGTTTTCGCATGATTCCTTTCAAAAAGCGGTTAGGAGAATCCCCGTTTACCAAAAGGCAGTATTCCAAACAGCAATAAACGATATTGCCGAGAGCTACATTTTTATCGCTATCCTCCCAAGAAAGGAAACCGCGAATCAGCTCTTTTTCGTCTGGATAAAGGTCTTCTACATCAACAGATAACTCCTTGTCAGAAAATTCAAATCCCTTCTTGCCGTTGTACAAAATGCGGTAGGAGTTTATGTTTGTGGTAGTCAATTCGTAAAGGTATTTATGGATTGCATCTCGACAGTACTGCTCATCTGAGATGCCAAATTGTAAAATATACTGGTCGATGTAATAATCGATGCTTTTTTTCTGCGACTCTACAGTTTGGGTATATACTTCATCAGTTAGTTTATATACATCCCGTTCATCAAGTTTAAGTTTCAAAAATGTTTTTTTGCTTTTCCGAATTATTGATTCAACTTCATCCTCTGAAATATGATACCGATAAACTCCCAATAATTCAGAAATGATCTCGCTCGTCTCCATACATTGATTGTTTGCAGATGCAAATACACATTTGACCATTTGCAACTGGGCATCATCGGTGGTATACGTATCGCTTGTTTCAGAATAAAGCATAGCAGCCAAACGAAAAATGTCTTTTTGCAATGCAACGTCATTTTTTAAGGGAGCTGATAATACGCTCATCTTTCTCTCTCCTTTACACCAGCCTAATCTTCCCCGTCAGGAGCTGCTGCATCATGCCTTGCTTGATCTGACGGTATTTTGCGAGTTTATTTTCCAATGCTGCAATATCAGAATCCATTTCGAACAAAGCCTTTGCGATGGCTTTTTGCTCCGCAATGGTAGGGGGAAGCAAAAATTCAAATTTACCTACATCTTTCTGATACAAGTGGATAATTGTTGAACCCGCAGAGAGCCTATCCAAAAAATTCTTGAATACGAACGAAGACAGAATTTGGTACACAAAAACGGGATCATAGGCATCCTGCAATGGTCGAATTACAAAAATGCCACTATTCAGAGTAGCCGGTTTGGTTAGCCCTTGCACCAGAGCAGCCTTACCCAAGGAACCATCTTTGGTGATGAGAATATCATTGTTTTGGAGCTGAATATTGCGGTCTTGCTCATAGCGAGACCGGGTTACATAATGGCATCCATCCCATAGAACCCTACCATCATCAAAATCTGTTCCGGTAACCAAGAGCGCATATCCGCTATCCAAATATTCGGATTTCTTCAACCCTTGCCAACCAATTCTGGCCTTAACTTTGGAGTTCTTCATAAGATTGAAGTATCGCCACTCTCCAGAGAATCCCGGCAGGCGGCGCTTGCCAGTCAGCAGTTCCTGCATGGTGCCTTGTTTGATGGCTTTCTTCTTAGCAATAATTGCTTCGAGGTTAGTAATAAGATCGGTAATATCTGCCAAGACTATGCTGATGTTCTTTTGTTCTGGCATAGGAGGAATAGGGAAAGGGGTATTACGGAAGACATCCATTCCTACCAGATTTTTCATGGCTCCACCCTGTGTATCATCCACGATTCTTCTGGTAAAAGAATCACAAGAAAAGTACAAATAAAAATACTGGGGGTTAACTACAGCATCATTAATTGTTAGCTTAAGCAATGCTTGGTTAATTATACCTTTGGGTGCATTTATCGGAATCTGAAAAATCATCCCGATTGTTCCGGAGCAGCTTACAATGAAATCTCTCTCCCGGACGGAAAAACGCAACATTTTATTGTATTTTGCTGCATCTATATAATAAGAGCCTCGTGTTACCGTCTTATATATAGCGTTACCTTGCTCGTAAACTTTATAACCCTCAGCAACAAAAATTTCTTTTTTTAGTGCACCACCAAAGGGACCACGTACAATTCCGTTTTGAATACATAAATTTTGGAGCGAGATAACTTGCCATGTATTTGGAATTATACCAACCTCTGTCTGCTTATATCCCGGCTTTACCATACAAACCCCATCCTTTCCAGATGGGCCTTAACTTTGGCCTCCAGCACCTCCGCTTCCTTAGCAAGGAATGGCAGGTCATATTCATACCGTTCTGCCAGCTCGATGATCCGGTTTGCCATATTGTGGGATGCGGTGACATACAGCGCCTTGATGCCCTCAAAAATGGAATAGTACCACTTCCGGTTGACCAGCAGTTCCAGAATTTCCTCGTCCGTTAAAAGGGAATACTTTTCCTTCATCTTTTCTTCCAACAGGGCATTCAGTTCCTTTACCAGCTTGGTCTGCTTGGAAATTGCATCCAGGAGGTCCGTGTACTGCTTCAAAACCGCATATTCTTCACCGTTGGGATCCGTTTTCTTCAAAGTCTTCAGTCGCGCAGCAACAGACTTGTTATCCACCTTATCCTTATCATTCAGATATTCTTTCAGATAACCCTCGTCCCCGGTCTGCTCTTCCACCAGTTCATCCAGACGGCTCTGGGTCTCTTCCACAACAGCCTGGCCATCGTCAATTGCCTTGCGTTCAGCGGCAAAGAACACCTTTTCAATCAATGCCTTGGGCAGAAGAACACCTTCCCAGCCAACAACACGCTCCTGCCCTTTCTTCTTGCCGGAGGTGTATACACCCATAATGTCTTCTGTCTTTCTGGCGGCGGCGTAGCCGTCAACAGAAACCAGATACACATCGTCACCCATGACTTCCTGCCAGTAGGACAGTAGGACTTCGTACACATCGTGCTTGTCCACCAGTTCCAGCCCATCAAAGGCTGCAATCAGTCGTTCTGCCAGCTCTGTGATATACTCCTTAATGTTTATATTCTCGTCAATACTGCGCAAGCCAGGATCTACTTGGGTACACCATGCGTCAAAAGCGGCATCGATACGGTCAGCATAAGCGGAAAATTCCTCGTCATTGTAAACGGTATTGCGCACATTCTCCTTGGGGATATTGAGCTGATAGTATCCCTCCCGCAGAACAGAAAAAAGCTTTGCTTTCAAACCGGGGAACAATGCCCAGTATTTGCCCATGGACTCCACATCTGCCGCAGGAATGCCGCCGTGCAGATGGGCTTCAATATCCTGCAGGTCTTCCGGGGTGGAGCTGTCAATGTAACGGGGAATGTTCAAATTATACTCGTTCTTGATCTTGATCTCGTCATTGGGAACAAACCGGGCATACTTGGGATTCGTGGTGATTTGCTGATTGAAAGTGGTCACGATCTTGTAGATATCCCGCTCACGCAGGCGGTTTTTGCTGCCGTCTTTCACAAAGTCATGGCTGGCATCGATCATAAAGATCCCCTCGCGCTCGTCTGCATCGGACTTATCCAAAACGAGAATGCAGGCAGGAATGCCGGTACCGTAGAACAGGTTGGCAGGCAGACCGATGATTCCCTTGATATATCCCTTATCGATGATCGCCCTGCGGATGGTTGCCTCCGCATTGCCACGGAACAGAACACCGTGGGGCAGCACGACTGCAGCTTTACCGGTGGACTTCAAGGATTTCAAAATGTGGAGCAGCCAGGCAAAGTCACCGTTCTTTTCGGGCGGCCTGTCCCCATAACCATCAAATCTTCCGTAGTCCTTCAAGCCATCAGTCCAGTTTTTGAGAGAAAACGGCGGGTTGGCAACCGCAAAGTCGAAACGCTTCAGCACTTCATGATCGGTACCGGGTTCAAAATACTTCGGTGCAGAGAAGGTATTGCCTGCCTCAATTTCGCCGGTAGCTTTATTGTGCAAAACAAGGTTCATCTTAGCAAGACCGGCGGTAGTAACTTCTTTTTCCTGACCGTAGATAGCGATTTCAAATGGAGCTTCATTGGCAGCGCGGATCAGAAGCGAACCAGAGCCGCAGGCGGGGTCATAAACAGTGTAATCTTCGTCTCGTTCTTTGATTTGGTCAATTCCAATCACTTTTGCCAAGATACGGGATACCTCGGCAGGGGTATAGAATTGGCCCTTGCTCTTGCCGCTCTCCGTGGCAAAATTGCGCATCAAATACTCGTAGGCATCGCCCAGAATATCATCGCCACCGGCTTTGTTGGTTGCAAAGTTGAACTCTGGGCGCTGGAAAATGGCAATCAGCCCGGTGAGCTTATCCACCATTTCCTTGCCGGTGCCCAACTTGGCCTCGTCATTGAAATGCGCATTATCAATGACACCACGGAGCTTGTTGTTGCCGGCTTCGGCAAGCTTGGCGATCACCTTGTCCATTTTCTCACCAATGTTCTTATCGCCCTTCAACGCAACAAGATCGTCGAAGCTGCCGCCTTCGGGAACGGTGATGTCCGCATATTTTACGCCTTTGAATTTGTCTGTCACATACTTTACAAACAGCAGGGTCAAAATATAATCCTTATACTGGGAGGTATCCATGCCGCCTCTCAGCTTATCGCAGCTCGCCCAAAGGGAGTTGTACAACTCATTTTTCTTTATGGCCATATTGGTTTACCACGCTTCTCTTAATTTGTTTTTCTGTCTTCCCGCAAATCGGCTCTTTGGGAACCGCACTGTGTTATCTTTTCAACTTGTATACGCGGTTCTTATTGCTACCTTCTGCAACAATAACATCCTCATCCAGAAGCTCCTTTAACAGCTGCTTTACCCGCGTACTCTTAACGCTCAGCAGCTCAGCAATATCTGCATTCTTTGCAGAAGCATGATCTGTAAGATACATGATGATTTCATTCTTCTGCCGAGCGGTTTTTATCGTCACTTTTTTATCGTCACTTTTTATCGTCACTTTTTTATCGTCACTTTTCTTGAATGCCAGCGACAACATAATGCGGTCAGGCTCAAAGCTTTCAGAAATTACAGGCGCAGTCCATCCCTGCTCACGCCACACCCGGAAGATATTCGGAATGCCGCTGCCTGCGCGCTCACCAATATCAATCAGATTGAACATTTTCAGCATGGTACCGTTGCGGGGATCGGATACGCCGCCGCTCTTTGCGGTGTCGATCTCGATACGGAAGTTGCCTGGATTGGACATAATGATGGAATCCCGCTTTTTAATAATTACCAAACCCTGTCGCCCATAATAGTCAGCATTGACCAGACAATTGGCCAGCGCCTCCCGTAGAGCCTGATGCACAGAGGTATCATCCACACGGGTACCGCCCTCCATTTTGAAAGGTACTTTAATATCCTGCGTCAACTTGTTATAAACGCGGAAATAGAAATCATATACATTTCCGCTCCAATCGCCGGAGGAGGAAATCATGCGGTCAGTCCAGCGGGTATCGGTATCATACTGCTCCTGATAATCAAGAAAATAGGAATTATATTCCCGCACAATGTCATATTCATTACCGAACATGAGCAGCCCAGCCGAGGTGGGATGCTTCTTACCATCGGAGCCAATGCCTACAGCGCCGAGCTTCAGCAGAAAATCCTCATCCTCCAAAGCCTCCCATACATGACCGGGACGGGAAAGGCGCATTCGCTGACGATAGCTGCGGACGCTTTCTCTGTTGAACACACTCATGTCCATTTCGTTCAGAACCAGCATATCCTGCGTCTTTACGGATGCATCGCGCACCATGGCTTGATATTCCTCTTTGGTGCATTTATAATCACCCTCACCGTTGCGGCGATAGGTAGACAAGGGATTCCCATCAACGTAGACTGGGCGATAGGAGCGCTCAGCACGGGGTACGTTGATGACCACAATATGATTGCCGTCCACCTCTTGCATAAACACATCCTTGGAAGATAAAATGTTCACGCTGGTCTTGTTTGGATTGTTGACAACATTCCAAAACTCCTTGATAAGCCGTTCTGGGTCAGGGAGGTCAACAGCGTGCAGCGTCTTGTCGGGCCATTCTTCCACACCCAACAGAATAATACCGCCAAGCGTGTTGGCAAAGGCAGAGTAAGTTTCCCAAATACTTCTGGGTAGACCGCCCATGGCCTTTTTCGCTTCAATGCGGTTATTCTCTCTATATTTTTCGAGATTGTTGAAGTCGATCATACCGCACCCTCCTGAATTCGATTCTCACGCCAGCTCTTTTCAAGCGGCTCATAGGGAAGACCGTGCTCTTCACAATACTGCTTCAGGGCTTTCATTGCCCTAATATTAGGGCGGGCCTTTCCATTTTCCCAACGATTCACAGTCGTAAAAGAAACGCCGAGGGCGTTGCCGAATTCTGTTTGATTCATCAGACAAGATAATCTGAAATTCTTAATTTCGGAGTTGAACGGCATCTGCAACTCTCCTTTACTAGATGATTGAATTTATTATATCACGAATATAGCGTTTTTACAACGTCAAGCGCACTCTTTAATATAACAAATGCCCATCGGTTAATCCTTGACCGATGGGCATTGCAACATTATTCTGTTAATCCCTCAACCGATGCTCCGGGGTGCCGTTCAAATACTCTTCTAATCCACCGCCCAATACCAGCTGCGCATATTCCAGCGGCTTATTGTAAATCAGCCAGTCCAGCTCCGACCGCTGATATGTACTGTCGGCAACCTCGTTTTCCACAGCGATGGTATCAATTGCAAGCCTGCTGCCGTCAGAGAATTTCAATTCTACGCAAGCGGTATCCATGTTAAACCTGCAAGAAATCAGCATTTTCATGTCCATAATCCTCCTAAATCGTAATTGAAGCTATGTACCGCACACTGACCTCATGCCCGATTGCGGTACGAGCCGGACGGGGATAATTCGCACTTCGTACGGGACACATCTTCTTGACCATCTGTCCGCCCACAGAGCCGGCCTCGCGGGAGGTGAGGTCGCCGTTGTAGCCCTGTTTCAGGTTGACGCCCATCTCCTGGGCTGCCTGCATCTTGAACTTGTCCATAGCCTCCCGGGCCTGAGGAACGTTCAGCTGGTTGGTATTCTTGCTTGCCATAGTAAATCTCTCCTTTTCCGTTTCTTTCGCGGTTTTGTCCGCAGGGATAGGTTATGCGGAAAAGTTTCGATAATCCGTGGCTTTTTGCGGAAAAGGTGGGGAATGGTGGAAATGAAACGAAATTAAAGTAGAATTTCCGCTTCAGCGGGAGACTGAGAATGATGGAAAACAGCCCAATGGCCTTGAGCGACAGCTGGGTATCCCGGAGATGATGGATGCTCATGACGGTAAAATCCTTATCCTTTGTTGCCCGAATCACCGGCAATTGGAAATCCCTCCTTGTGGCAAAGGGAGTCGCGTTTCACGACACCCTTTGAATTTTTGCCGGGTGCAGACCGATTCTGGAAAGGCAAACGCCTCCTTTCGGGGAGGGCACCCGGCAGCTGTCCCAAAAGAAATAGAACGTATGTTCATATATTATATAGACAGGGAGATGATTTGTCAAGAGAAATACGGAAAATAGTTGGAAATGGATAATTTTTTCTGGGGAAAAGTGGAAGAGTGTCGCATTTCACGACACCCTTGAAGGGGAAATGAGTTGCATACGGTGGAGTAGAAAAGTATGGGACTGCATGGAGTGAAATCTGGTTCGGTGGAGGAAATTTGCCCGGTGGAGAGGTGAAATGTAAGAAATATATAAATGAAATGTAGCTTCATCTGGGCTAGAACTTGCTCTATGCTCCGGATGTTGCTTTGCGACGCTAGAACAAGCAGTACCATTTGATAGCATACGAGGCATGCTACTGGGCGACGTAACTCACAAAATCGAATGCTGTTTTACTGTTAAAATTTTTGATTTTCTAGAAGCAATTGTTCAACGTATGTTCCCTGTGCGCAAGTTTTGCAAAGACGTGTATACCCGTATTTCTGTGCAATGTCAATAGGCACTAAACTGTTGATACCAGTCCCACAAGAAGAACAGGCGTGTATAACAGAGCCTTTCTCTGCAACATAAACAAAGCCACAGTTTTGCAGCATTTTTTCTGTAAGCAATCGAATTTTCCAACCTAAATTGTCTTTGCTGATGAAATCACGGTGGTAAAATGCTTGAATTTCTTTAATCGTGTTTTCAGAAAGTCCATAAGCCATAATAAAATCTCCTTTTCGGATAAATCATTTTGCCCACCAACCTGGGGCTCCTTTGGTTGCCTTTCCACCAGCTTCCTTGAAATGGAATCGAATGCCAAGCTTTTCGGCCTCTGAAATGATTGGCTTGAGTTCATTTCCACCAATCAGCCACAAAGCACCGCCATTGCTGCGTTTATCGACAAAGTGTATATCTCGCCTTTTTAGAAAATCAATAATATTGCTGCTTGTATTCATACTTTAGGGCGGCTCTTGCTCCATACCTGGAATGACTTGCTGTTCAACGGTCTCAGGCAGTACCCTGGGGCCAGATACACCTGGAATAAGAATTGGCTCACGCAGAATGGTTGGAACCTTTTTAGTGTCCACAGCAGGCTCTTTCTCAGCAATTTTGACTTGTGGCTTGGCGGCGACATCGGGTTTTGCTTTGGACTTGAACGCAGGGACTGCTGGTACGGGAGAGGAGGTGCGGTCTACAGTTTCGTACCGGGTATCAGATTGAGCGTCAAAGTTTGGCAGCGGCTCCAGAGATTTTGAATTCAGTGCGGTTTCGATTATTACAGAATCATCATAGGAATTCTCAACGACATCAGACAAAATTTGAGCAGCCCTTTCTTTAACACGGGACAATAATTCGGATGCTCGACCGGTAGCAATGGACGCATTTGTATTTTCTGGTTCGATTCCGAATTCAGTTAATTCCTGAATGACCCGCTCAATTGTCTGGGCTGGGGCATGGTAATATTCACTCCCGCGGATGCGGATAAAGCGCCAGCCTAGACGCTCTAAAATGGTCTGCCGTTCCATGTCTTCACGAATTTTAGCATCTCCGCTGTGGAATTTTTCACCATCGCATTCTATAGCAACTGTTTGGTGCCTGTAAACAGCAACCATGTCGATTCTATAGCCTCCGACTTTCCATTGCTGTACGAGATGATAACCGCGATCGGACAGAGAAGTTGCGACGGATACCTCAAATTCGGATTCGGCGGCAGATCTAATTTCTTCATGTTTGTACTCAAAAGCCTGAGGATTGGCGGAGTAATCCAAAAGCTGTTTTCGTATGTCTCCAGGCTTTAAATCATTGGCAGCATCCAAAGAGTGAACGACCCAAAGCTGATCTTTGGCGCGGCTTGCTGCGACATTGTAGCGTTTCCGATTAGAATCATCTACACCATAGTTCAGCAGATGAAGTGGGCCAGGAGTACCAATATCTTTGCTGTCAACCAGGCTCAGGAAAATAACGTCTCGCTCATCGCCCTGGAAATTTGCTGAGTTACCGCAAAGAATATTCCGCCGGATGATTTCTTTTGGGGGAATGGATGCGTCAATTTCTTTTTGAATCAGCTGGTATTGTGCATCACCCAGCAGAGAGATGACACCGAATGTCTTTCCTGAATACTCTGGCTGTTCCATGCAGGCACGCATTAAGGCAACAACAGCTTGGCTTCCGGGATATTTACCTTGTTTTTCCCGTCACGCTGACCGGCATCCACGCGATAATTCACCACGGCGGGGAGAAGATTGCTGCTGCTGGCTTCCCGCAAAGGTTTGATTTGATACTCATAAGACAGCATATTGTTGAAACCGATAATTTCCGGGACACAGCGAAAGTGCTCGTGAAGCATCAAAGGCTTAAAGGTTGTTGCGGCGATGTCGTAAATGGAAGTCTTTGCATTGTAGAGCTGTGCGTTGGGAATTTTTCCATGAAGATACATCTGTTCCAATGCGTCCATTTTCAGACTGTCAACACCAACTGCCATTGGACTGACCTGCTTATCATCACCTACAATGATTAGTTTTTTGCCCATATACAGGATTGCCAGAGAAGAAATATCGGATTGGCTGGCTTCATCAATGATAACAATATCGAATTTGTTTTCTTTGGGATTCAGGCTTTCCAGTGCCTTGTTGATCGGCATGATCCAGGCGGGGACTGCGGCCTGGCACTGACTCATCAGTTTCCTGGCTTCGGCCTTTAACTTTGGCGCGGTTTTGCCAGTGCCCTTGCCAATCCGTTTGACGGTAAGCTTCCAGCCCTGCAGCGCCTGGTGCATGGTGATATTGCTTTCTGTGCGGCGCAGCAAATGATACCACGCACTCTTTTCGGCAAAAAGCGCGGTAACCTCGCGGTATTTCTTGCTGAGAGAAAGACTCTTTGCTTGAAGTTCCTGGAAAGGTTCTGCCGCGATTTCTTCGATGATTCCTTGGAGTTGTTTCCATTTCCAGGCATCCTCAATAGAGGCGGGAACACTGCTCTTCCCATGAATGTCTCTGCGCTGCCGGATGGCATCAGCCCAGTCTGGGGCAACAGGCTCCAGCTGTTTGAGGAGGTTTTCCCGATTGTTTTGCAATGTATACTTTTCATACACCTGTTTCAATGCGGCGTAGTTTTCTGCATAGGAATTTCCATCTAATGATTCGATGGAAACTCGGAGATTTTTGCAAAGATGGCTGCTGCCTCTTTTGCCGGACATGAGGATGGCGGTTTCATTGTCTAGCGCTATGCGGCATTGATTGCTTTGATGAATAGCTTCACAAAGGTCGCACAACTGCGGGAGTGTTTTTGCAATGGCCGAAAACTGCTTTTCGGCAGCGACGTAATCGGAATCCAGAGGATTTGCGGCAAATAGAACATCTCCGGGAATGCCAATCATTTCCATTTTATCCGTAAGAAGCGTGAAGTCTTCTTGATACCAGTCGAGAGCACGCTGGATTTCCGGAATCAAATTATCCGCGATTGCTTCGGGACACTCGCGGTCTAAATCGAAGAAAGCGGGCATCCCGGTATTTGCCATCAGAACATCCCAGTATTTAGCACACTTTCCGCGCAGCTCCAACAGCTCCAGTTGATGGAGCACTAGGTCACAGTCCTGCGCTGTTTGAATGAAGTGGCCGCTGATTTTTGCGCACTCCAAGGCAACAGCATACTCCTTGTGAAGCATCTGTGTCAGTTTGCTGATCTTCCCTTTTTCTGCAAAAATTCCCCTTATTGTTTCCAAAGTTTCTTTTTGTACGCTGGATACATCAAGAATTTCAACATCTTGTCCGAATTGTTCCGCCAAGACGGACTCGGAGCATTTACAGACGGCTTGGATCTGGGCAATGAGCGTCAGCCAGCGCTGCCGATAGGCTCCACCGGCTTTCCCGTCAACAGCAGCCTGCTGCATCCATTTATCAATTCTTCCAATGGAACGAATATGATCCTTCAATTCCCGTACTTCATTGATTGGCGGCTGTGTCAGCGTAACTACACCAAAGCTGCCAGAAACCTCTACAGAAGATGAGCCAGAAGCCGTAATCGCCCAACCATTTCGGGATGAGATGGTATCCAGTTGACTCTTTGCAAAGGTAAGCTGCTTGACAGTCTGCTCAAATGCTTTCGGAGATGCAATTTCTTCCGGTGACGGAAGCCCGCGCTCCAGTTCCTGCTCATCTGCTTCTGTCAGGCCGCCATTACTGCGATATAGATTTGCCAATTGTTCAAAAGGAAGGGGAAGCGATGATGGGACGCGTACTTTTCCTGGAATATAGGATAAATCATCAGAATGCGCCACGACAAACTGTGCGGCTGCGGATGGAGACAATTCCTCGCCGTTATATACAAGCGTATTGCATTCTTGCTGGATCAAAGTAAAGAGTTTTTTTCGGGTAGCGGCCAGCTGTTTGATGACGTCCTTGCGCGTTTCGGATAGATTGGTCATTTCTTTCTGTATGTCCCCAGCGGTTGTCTGTGACATATAGTCCGTAATGCCATTGACAGAACGCTCCATGTCTACGTTAGAGTCATCCAACATGGAGACACACAGGTTTTGCAGACCGGGACTTATTTTTTCTTTCAAAACACGAAGCGCCTTGGATGTATAGCTTGTTACCAAAATGCTTTTTCCCTGGGCAAGAAAGTGCCCCAAAAGATTCGCGATTGTGTGTCTTGCCGGTACCTGGAGGGCCTTGCACCAGGACAGCGTTGTACTGTTCAATACGACGGGCAATATTTAGCTGTTCCTTATTTGCGGGTTTAGACAGCAGAATATCTACGCTTTCGCCGCCAACAGCTGCAAGCTGTTCTTCAATGGATTCTTCTGCAGAGTCCTCTGGCACTTCCATCATTCCACCACTGACGATATCGCGGATAGGCCCGGGGACTTCACCGGTTTCCTGAACATTTTCTATAATTTGCTCAATGGCTTTCAGCGTGCCATCTATACGCTTGCGAACAATTAGACAGGGGTTCAGATAGAGAAGAAGCCTGCTATTCTTCTCCCAATTGGCTGGGACACCTGTATCAGAGAATGTGCTGTCAGAGGACAACTGATGGATGAGAACTTTAAGGAATCCGGGCGTTTCATTACGATCCAGAGGATGATAATCGTTCTTCTTCAAATCCTCATTCAGAATATTGATTTCACCGAGATTGATGCCGTCCATTACCTGAAAAGCAACTGTGTAGAGTTCGGAAGGAAGCGGCGCATCATAAACGGAGATGGTATTGATGTCTGCGTCATAGTCAAGACGAACACGGTGTGTCACGATGGGATGGCAAACTTCGGGATGCTCTCGATCCTGGATAAAACCGTTTGCCGCAATCATTTCCTCAGTTTCGGATTCGCGCTTCAACTCAAAATACAGACGGTACAAATCCGTGAACAGGTCCCTGGTTTGAGCAAAGGTTCGTTGCTGTTCTGACCATTTCTCTCTCGATTCCAACCACTGTGCAAACTCCAATTGCCGTCTAGGGTCATCTGTAAAGAAAACTTCTTTGGGCTTGTTGGTTTCTTCATCAATTTCTTTTCCGGGCATGGACGGAACAACACTTGCATCTCCACGGAAATCGTCCCATCCGGGCGCTAGCCAGGGCTCAAACGATACCTCAGGGCTTGGACACTTTTGAAATTCCGGCTTATGGACAGAGAGAATCAAATTGCCTTCACTGTCCTTATCCTGCTCTTCTTCGGCAACCCGGTCTTGGTAGTGTAGGATAATATTCTCCGGATCATTTGGAATATCCAAGAGGGAGCGTTCCCAGGGATATTCCTTGATATTTAAAATCGCCTTCTGTTTCAGCTTGTTCAATTCTTGAATAAATTGAAACAGGGAGACAACTTTTTCCTGGTCCGATAAAACACTGGAAAACTCGCTTTTGTTATCATCCATTGGAAATCCCTCCTAAAATGCGGCAACGATTTTGCGTGTATAGATACAATTAAGATTGATTTAAGACAAATATAACATAAATAATCCGTGGTGTCTATGATTTCACGGCTTGTAACTTAAATTTGGCACAAAGAAGAGAAGAAAGAAAAACAATACCGGCAAGCAGTGTCCGGGTGCTACCCGGACGCAATTTGCTTGTTGGGGCGAAATCCCCAATCCCCAAGATCAGAACTCTGTTCTGGCTGCGCATTTGAAAAATGCTTCTTTGTCGGCCCAAAACAAAATCTGTTTTGACGCTGACCGAATTTGCTATGTTTGAAAAATCCATTGCATACAAATGGATAAGCAGCCCATTCTGGCCATTGAAGTTGATGGAACTGCATTTCACAAAGTCGGAAGCAAGCAGAACGGGACGAGAAGAAGAACAGCATTATGGAAAAGTGCGGTCTCTCACTATTGCGGCTTCGGACAGACGGCAGCGGAGAAGAGAAGAAAATCAGGAGTGCACTGCAAGCTGCACTGAACGGAATGGCATGACAAAATAGCCCCAAGGCGCTTCAAACAGAAGTTCCTTGGGGCTGTTGTAAAATTTTAGACCGTATGGTTTTAGCTGAGCTTCAAATTCAGGACAAAGGGCGGGTTGACCTTGTCAAACAGCTTGATGAATTCATCATCGTGGTGGGTGACATTTCTGCAGGTCCGATCAATGATCATGGTGCTGTTCTCGCCATCGGAAACAGGGGTCCACTTGGGCAGATATTTGTTGTTGGGATTGCCGTATTTCACGAAATTCAGGACCATGGTGCTGAGAATCTGGCCGTATTTCTGGCCGTAAATGGGATCGTTCAGAACAAGGACCTTGTCCTCATTCATAAAGATATAGGCCACTTCACCGCCGTGCCAGATGGGGATATAACCGTCTTCGGGTACGCAGTAGGCAGCAAGGAACAGGTAGGCCTCTTTGCAGCCTGCCTTGGCGTGGGCATAGGCAGAGGTGACAGCGGCAAATCGGCGGCTGGTATCGGCATAGGCCATATCCAGAATGTCATGGTCGGGATAAGCCTTGTGGAACAGTTCCATCAGGTAATCGGCGCTCTCTCCCAAACGGTTCCGCAGAAACTGCTTCTTGTCCTCCTCGGTCATGGCGGCCTTTTCCTCGGCGGTGAGCTTTACCGTGGGGCATTCGCCCAGGGTGGAGCCGTAGATCACGGGCTTGTCCTTGGAGAAGGGCATCAGGCCCACGTCTCCGGGGAAGCCGGGGAAATAGTCGTTGGGAACGGGGGACCAGGACAGCGGATTGGAGTGGGCCTTGCACACTCTGATCAGGTCCGTGAAGGGGACATCGTAAATTTTGTCGATGTTCTCCTTGGTGATGCCCAGATCGTCCAGCATGGCCTTGGCAATGGCCTTGCTGTTTTCCTGGGTGTTGATGGGATAGACCGTAGCGTGGCGCGCGCCGCTGAGGCAGATGGCCCGCTGGAAGTAAGGGGCAGCCTCCTCAATTTGCAGCAGGCACTGCACCTTTCCGCCGCCGCCGGAGTGGCCGCAGATGGTGACGTTCTCCGGATCGCCGCCGAAGGCGGCAATGTTCTCGTGAATCCACTTCATTGCCGCCACCAGGTCGGCAATACCGGCGTTTCCGGAGTTCTTGAATTCCTCGCCGTAGTCCTCCAGGTTCATATGCGCCAGAATGTTCAGCCGGTGGTTGATGGAGACAAAGATGATGTCTCCGTGGTGCGCCAGGTTGAAGCCGTCGAAGGAGATCTCCTCAAAGGCATTGCCGCCGAAGAAGCCGCCGCCGTGAATCCAGACAAACACAGCCTTCTTCTCCCCGTTCAGCGTTTTGGGGGCCCAGATGTTCAGATTCTGGCAATCCTCGCTTTCCAGCTCCAGCATATGCAGGCCCCGGTAGTAGGAGAAGGTGTTCGGCGCCAGAACCTGCTTGGCAACGGGGCCGTGACGGTAAGCATCCTTGATGCCCTCCCAGATGGGAATTTCCTCCGGCATGTGGAAGCGTTTGGCGTGGGCATATTCCACACCCATGAAGATGTTGACATCGCCGTAGGTCACACCCCGCAGCTTACCCTGCTTGGTCTGTACGACAGGTCTGGTGGGTTCAAAAACATAGGAATTCATAATGGGTCGTCCTTTCTATTTTATGGTTTCATTTCCAGGCTGCGGATGTGGTCCGTCAGCTCTTTTGCCATTTTCTTGTGTGTTTCCAGGCTAGGGTGTCCATCTGCACCCAGGCCGTCCGTGGGGCTGATGGGAGAAAAGCGCAGCAGGGATAGGTTGCTGTCGCCGGTTTTCGCCCGGTAGCTTTCCAGGGCGCACACAATGTCGTGATAGAGATAGTAATTCATAGTGCCCAGTGCGCAGACGATGTGGGCCTTTGGGCCATTGCAGGCGCGAATCTGCACCAGAAGGGCTTCATACCCCTGTGGGAACCGCTCCAGCTCCCCGGGGGTTCCGCTGAAAAGAATACCGAAGCAGTCGTTGGTGCCCAGGTTGATCACCACATAGTCGTTGGTTTCCTGGGAGAAGTCCCATTTTTCCGGAGTCAGGCCCAGCCGCCTCTGGAGCGGATAATCCGTGTAGGCGTAAATTTCATCCATGCTATTGGGAATCATCCAGCCCGGATGGCGCAGGGCTGTAATTCCGGAATAGCTGATCAGGGAGTATTCCATGCCCAGCGCCCGGGCGGCCAGGGGGCCATAGGCCTGTGTCGCGTCCTCCTCGGCGGAATAGAAATGTCGGCTGGGGTCTTTGGAGAGATTTCCATAGCCGCAGGTAATGGAGTCGCCTACGAATTCCATGCGGCGGCGCGTCTTCCTTTCTGAATTCAGGAAAACACCCTCCCCGTAGAATCCGGAGATTCCCAGAATTCCCTTGGCGTTCTCCGTCAGCTTGGTCAGCCGGACGCGGTGAACCGTCTCTTCGGCGCTCTGGTACAACAGCCAGGTTTCCTCCCCGGAGGAGATCTGAAAGGTGCGCACAGGCGTTTTTTCATCGTCCAGAAATACGGCAACCCAGGGCCAGGTAGCCCGCTTGGGGGCGTTCGGGTCATCGGGCATTCCCTCCACCTCGTAGCCGCAGTCCGCCCGGAATCGCGCACTGAGGCAGGTTCCGCGGAAGCAGAATTCCACTGTGCTGCCGCTCCAATTGAAATACAGCGTCTCTTCCTGCCGGAAGGTCCGTCCATAGGTCAGCAGCTGCTCTGCCACCTGGGAAATTGCAAAAGTTTCCATACGATCAAGCTCCTGTTTTGTCGGCCTGCGCCAAATACACCAGGAAGTTGTCCTCGGCATTGAGCCGCAGCTTCCGGGTAGTCACGGCCAGGCCGGCCGTTGTTTTGGAAAAGGTCATTTCTGTTTCAAACCAGCCGTTGAGCCAGTGGATGTGCAGGGTCAGGCTCCCGTCTGCCATATACCGGGCCGTAGCGGCATAGTCGCCCAGCCGGTCATAGGGGGAATCCACGAAACCGGCCGTCAGTGTACCATCCCAGCGTGCCTCCAGCTCGGCACCGGTATCCAGCACCAGACGGAGAACCTGCTCCTGAACCAGCAGAGAAAAGCGCCGGATGGGCACATCCTTTTCCGGCGTGCGGAAGACCTGAAACAGATCTCCGCTGCCGGGCGGGGAGGCAGACAGCCAGGGGTCGAAAGTGCCATCCGTCACCTGATAGGTTCCGGAAAAGCTCCCCTCCGGCGGGACTTCCGTCCCGGGGGCTGCCTCCAGAGCCCTGGACACTTCCGTTTCCCGCAGGGAGGCCAGCGCCGCACCATCTCGGGGAAGAGGGACATCTGCGATGTCATTCAAAAGCGTCTCATAGAGTACATCCAGGGTCTTCTGGGGGCCCAGGGGACCAAGCGCCCCCTCGTGGAGGGAGATAACCAGATCCTTCTCCGGCCAGAGCAGGCAATATTGACCCTGGCCTCCGTCGAAGCGGAAGACACCGGGCTTGCTGCAGGCCCAGAGCTGATAGCCATAGCCGCAGCGTCCGTCCCTCTGCTCCGGGGCATGGGCGGTAGATATCTGAATTTGCAGCGCTTCCCGGACATAGCGCTCCGGGATGACCTGCTCCCCCTCCCACCGGCCGCCGTTCAGATAGCACATGGCCAGGCGCAGGTTGTCCTCCGTGGTGGAGAAGGTGCCGGGTTCTCCGTCAATCCCTGTGCCCCGGAACTGCCGCCAGACAAAACGCTCCGGGTCAATGCCGATTTTTTGGAACAGACGCGGAGTCAGGTATTCCTTCAGATTCTGTCCGGTGCGAAGCAGGATGATGGCACCCAGCATACATGAGCCGGTGGAATTGTAGCTGAAATGGGTTCCCGGTTCATAGGCCAAGGGGGTAGTCAGGTAATTGGCCACAAAGTCCCCCCGCATATCCGGGTTATAGGCCATACCGTTGGTCATAGTGAGGATATGCCGGACGGTGATCTTTTCCAGTCCCGAAGGCACGGCCAGGTGCTCCTGCCGGATCTTTTCCCCGAAAATATCCGTTATTTTTTCGTCCAGGTCCAGCAGGCCCTCCCCCATGGCGATGCCGATGGCGGTTGCGGTATAGGTTTTCCCCAGGGAATGGTTGCTGTGGGGCATTTCACAGCTGTAGGGAGCCCACCAGCACTGCGAGAAGACCTTGCCGTGCCGGGCGGCCATAAAGCCGTTCATGGTGGTGTATTCGTGGTTCAGCGCCCGGATGCAGCGCTCCACCTGCCGGGAGGAAATGCCCACTTCCTCCGGCGCGCAGCGGGGCAGATCGGGGGCCTTCATCGGATGGCCTCCTTTTT
>ULUO01048389.1_pt1 | contig 18077 bp, 13 predicted proteins | sample 1958611 | NCBI WGS metagenome assembly ULUO01 (sample SAMEA4835762, study PRJEB28245) | human gut metagenome | biome: gut microbiome; material: fecal sample | place: Denmark | collected 2008
TTGGAATAGCCTTCTTTCATACGCTCCATCGTTTGTCCCATCGGCAGCTTTCCAGGAGAAGTGATTTCCAATCGGTTGTCATATATCGCAACCTGTATTGTGCCATGATCCAGATAACTACGATGTACCATGGCATTGATAATCAACTCACGAATGGCATCCGGTGGAATCTCATAAATATCCTGGTGATAAATTCCCACAATGGTAGCACCCAGATGAATATTTCTCAGAACAAACTGAAATGCTTCATCTATCTGCTCCCAAAGCGGACCAGTATATTCTCTACGGTCAACAAATACCGCTTTCGTTGTACCTTTGAACACACCGCATTGCGTTGTAACGTGAAGTCCGCCGTTGCCAGTCAAAATAGCAAAGGCATTAGACGGATAATCTTTTCCATCACGCTCAATCAAAATGCCCCAGGAGCGCAACTGCTGTCTGCCTACATCTTTGATGAATGCTTTCTGCTCCTCATTATGGGCATTCTTAACCGCCTGCTCCTTCATAGATTTGCAAAGAGCATCAATATCTTCATCCGTAATATTCAACCCGGTACACAAAGCCTGATCGTAGTAGCGATTACTACCCTCAAACAATAATTCTTTTATCATGTACTCATCGGCAAGACGTGTAGTTCCGGCAACACGGACATATACACCGCCATCTCTGCCAAGAGTTTTGATATAATACGGACGCTGTCTGCCCTCAGAAACCTCTACCACAATGACCGTCTTGCCATCAACCGTCTGTAAAGTAATATCCGGGATGATTGCCGGTTCACAGCTGTCTGATACGGCATTGGCAATGGCATCCATTTTCTTGAACACATCTTCTTTGTCAAAACCAACAACTTCTCTGGTTTTATCAGCAATACCAAAAATAATTGTTCCGCCGGTTCCATTGGCGAAGGCAACCACAGACTTCATATATTTGAGGCTTTTCTCCGGCAGGTTCTCTTTGAACTCCACATTCTTCGATTCTCCTGCAAGAATTTCTTCTATGGTCATCATAACACCTCGCTCTCTTTTACAGTTTTAACTGTTGTTACGATAGCATTGGACCAACGAATTGAATCAATGCCGCAACTGCCGATCCAAATTCGACAGTTCCTTTTATAGCTTGTAACGAAGCTATTGCTGTTTTTATCATAGATTTCTTTGGCTTTTCAGATATAACTTCTGCTTTTATAACTTCCAAGCTTTCAACGGCTGCTTCTTTATCCTCATCTGATGTAAGAGTATCCATCTTCGTCCTAACTGCAGCAATCAGCTGTTCTATATCGTTTGCTGTTTCCCCAATATTTGTAGTTGCCGTAACAGATGAATTATCATTTGCAATAATAGCTTGACCATTCTGTACCGTCACATTATAAATATTCTTTTCATCTATTCCCATATCAATACCTACTTTCGTTAAATAACTTTCCACATGGCGAATCAACACCATAACAAATCGTTCATTAAAACCTTTGATTTTATCTTGCCATTTGGATGAAGAAGAATATCCCATGGCAACACCACGATATACAGAGCTGTTATTTTCTACTAAACATCTTAAGACAGCGTACACATTTCGTATTTCTTCGCCATCAGTTTCACCCAGTGAAAAAATCAATCTTCCATAGGAGCCTTGTACTTTTTTAATTTCACTTTCTAAATCCCACTCACAACTGCCGCAATCATGGATATAATCACTTATAATCGGAGTGCTATCTATGTAGTTCACAAATTTTCTAAGCACATCCGCATAATCTTCATAATTCGCTTGAAGTAGTCGATTAGAGCAGCTGTTAAAATCATATTGAATTTTTCGCAATTCTTTTCTATTCAATTTCATAATTTTTCACCCCACAAAACGGGCAATATGCACCCGTCATCTTTAGTAATGGTTTGATTTTCGCAGTACGATTACAACATGGAAAATTACAAATTTCCATTGCTTCTATGCCTGAACGAATAGGATCTTCATTTTCATGCTTCGGACGTTTTCCAGCTTTGAATGTAATGATTCCTTTTTTGCTATGCCGTTCCAATTTTTTAAATTCATTATAAATCATATCATTGACGGCATTCGTAACTATTTTCATGGCAAGTTCAAGTACATCCTCAGTAACATAGTTTTCGCTTATCAAACCACAACTTGGACAAAATATATGAAGAACCCCATCTTCCTCTAAATCAGAAGGAGTGGCCTTAAAATATGTGCCACAATGCTCGCATTGCAAAAGAACATAGCCATCATCATCTGTGGGGATAGAAATCGTCATATTGATTTCATCACTCATACGATTCTCCCTCCCTTACTTGATTTTTGCCAGCACATCCTGGAACTTGGCGTAGTTGACCTTCACGCCATCGTCTAAGTCTATAGCGATCATCTGGTCCGCCAGGTGGTGGATCTTCTCCTCGTAGCCGTGCAATTCCTCTGCCTGGTCCTGGAGCTTTTTTAGCTGCTTGGTGAGCTTCACCCGCTCGGCGGTGGAGGCACCGGCGATGCGTTGTTCCAGGTCCGCAATGGCGGTGCGGTAGCGGCTCTGCTGTTCGTGGACGTAGTCGGTGCGGATGCGGGCGATGGTGTCCGGCTGGTAGCGGTGCAGATAGATGAGGGCCTTGAAGCCGTTTTTCTTGCCGGAGTCAAATTGCCAGTAGATGGGCCGCTTCTGATAGATTTTGCAGTGGTCATTAAAGAAGTCGTTCAGGAAGTAACTGCGGATCACGTCTCTGGGCTGACCCTTGCCGCCCAGGGCATTGGCAATGAATTTCAGGTTTTCTTCCAGGGTGTTCTTGCCATAAACGGTTTCTATGAATGTTACAAAGCGACCCACAATATCATCCTCAAAATATTCGTCGTCACAGATGGGGATGATGTTGTCTGCCTCCGGGGGATAGGTGCAGTCCTGCCATTGGCCGTCCACGTTGATCTGGAAACCCGGGTCTGCAATGATCCGAGCGCCGCCGATGGTGATCCCGTTTCCGTATTCGTCGCCAATCGCATTTTGTCTGTAAAAATCTGCCCAGTCACCGCCGGCATAGACCAGTCCCTGACGGTTCAGGGAATACCTGCCAAACATACAGCCCACGGCATAGGAAATCAAGCTTTTCACGTCACGGGTCAGGTCTGCCTTTCGGACGGTCACGTCTTTCTCCTCCACCTCTGGGGTCAGTTCATCCTGGAGGCCGTAGATGTCGATGAAGATGCGGTTTAGTTCTTCTTCGTTGGCTTTCAACTGGTAGAAGCGGTCATCACAGGCCTGTTCCCAATGGCGATATGCGTCCGCAATACCGTTCATTGGGAGATAGCCGTTTTTCTCTTCTCGGGCAATTCTTTGTGGAGTGAGAGCAGCATATTGCAATAGTGGGTGAATTTGGAAGTCCCAGGAGGTTTCATAGCTATCAGCATCTTCACGAGAGAGTTGAATACAAGATTTCACATCTGCTATCGTCTCAATATGGTCACCCATAATTGGAACAAACGGAAGATGTAAAATATCACTTGTTAAAACACTGAGGGTTGGATTCAATGATTTTAACACCTTCGCAGGAATGGGGGAGTTCAAATATCCTAATATAGAAAGCATTTCGTCCTCATTGGTACAATAAAGCATAGGTGTCGTAGTTTTGCAGATGCTTTTTTCTATTATGCTAAATTTCTTGTTTATTCCACCTCCCATTTGTGACCAACCGATTCCAGTGCGGTAATAAAAGGCAATATCTCCGCGTCTTACCGATTGATTGGTAAGCTTGTCATTATACATGTCTTCGATACGCAAAACATGATGCGTATTTCCATACCATGAAGAAAATGAACCACCACGACTAAATGGAACATATTTGTATAATTTATGACTATCCGGTAGAAATGTTATATCTGGAAGATTTACTTCAAACCACAGTTTGCAGAAAAAATCATCATTCCCAGTAACCACACCTGCTTTACTAACGCACTTGTTTTCTAAAGTTGAATTTTTGTCATAGAAGTTAAAAATTACATCTGACAAGGCGTATCCGAAAGCATAATTAGGTATGCTTTTTATCTTCTTAAAGTTGAAAACGTATGTAGGCGCAATATGCTGACAGAAGGCACTTTCCTTTCCGTCTGCATTCTTTATCTCTGTAAGATCACAAACAGCAAGATTCCGTTTTGCTGATGAATTGCATAAAACAAATGCTGCTGTTTGTACAACCTCACCACCTATTTCGCTAAAAGCACGAGTTCCAAGATGTAATAATTGTATCCAATCCCAATTTGCGATTTGCTTACGCATATCTAAAAAACTCGGTGAATACATGAAATTGTGCATCGTGATTAATGCGGTAATTCGATTCTTTTTCAAAAAACTATGCGCTCTATAAATAAAAGCTGCATATAGATCGTATTTTGCCGTTTCCCATTTTTCGAGAATACAGGTTGCAAGGCGAACAGGCATACTATCAGCTTTCATATACGGTGGATTTGTCACCACCACATCGTACTTCTGCGCCAGCATGGCTGCAATTTCTACCAGCCGCCACAGCTTCTCCTTGGTTTCCTCCAGATTTCCCGCATCAAAATCCAACTGACCGTCAAAATCCACCATTGAAACAAACTGATACAGCAGTTTCCAATTGTAGTTCTTAATTGTGAGAATGGAACCGTATTCTTTCGCATCCTGCATGGCATCCAGCAAATCATTCATCTGTTCAAGTGCCAAATTCCGTTCCATGTCGCTCATGCTGCATCCGAAGTACTTCAAGGCTCCACGGCGAATATCGTTGCTTTCGCAGATGGCATAAACATTCGGCTGGAAAACATGCAAATTGCCATCCTCATCTTCATAGCGAAGAAACTTTCGATCATATTGCCGCGCTTTCATCATTACCGCAAAATAGGAAAGCTGTGCCGCACGCTCGTCAATGTCCAATCCGTAAAGATTGTGCGCAACAATGCTCCGGGCAGCCTCTCTCTGGGTATAACCGTAGCTCTGGTAAATCTGCATCAGGACATCAAACATATACACCAGAATATGACCGGAACCGCAGCAAGGGTCGATCACCTTTATATCCTGCGGCTTCAGCTGGGCATACTCTTTCCGGATTTCCGCCAGCTGAATCTGCACATCCGGCTCTTGCTCGGCTTCTTCCAGATAATACTTCCAGTTTGCTTTCAGTTCATCATTAGGATGTCCCTCAATCCAAAGCCTGCCCAGGGAGTTCTCCACCATATACCGCACGATCCAATCCGGGGTAAACAGCTGGGTCGCCGCCGGGATGTTCTCCTTAGTGATTTTTACATTCTTTTTTAGAGCGGCGAACACATCGTCCTTTTTTTCGCTGTTGTAATACTGATACAGCCAGCCGATGATCTGCACCTGATCCTGCCAGTCCTTTTCTGGGATCCACTCGATCATCCGCTGAATAACGCTGCCATCCCGCAGCAGATTGTCCGGCAGAAGCAGCTCCGTATAGTCCGCAATTTTCTGGAACATTCCCGGCAGAATGGGGTTCAGCGCATTGCACTGGGTAATGAGCAGATACTTATAGAGGGCTTCTTCCTCATTGGCGTTCTTTCGTGCATAGACTTTCTCCATGTCCAGGCCGTCCAATTCCAGATCAATGGCCTCCGCAAGGATTTGGGGGTGAAACCCATTCTCCGCATCCGTAAACACCCGGACACGGCTGGGAAGATAGCCATTGACCTCCATAAACCGCAGGGCAATGAAGCGGTTGAACCAGGTGTAGGCCACCTCCTCTATAACCTCTTGATAGCCCTTGACATTGATCTGCTGAATGAGGGCTTTCCGCTGCTCTATCACCACGGGAGACAGCAGAACCCCGTCAATGCTGATGGCATCCGCCGGGATGATTTCTGAATCCGTGATCCCATACTGCGCCGCTTTCTGGCGCACCCGGTCAATCATCTCCCGCCGCGCCCAAACGGCGTATTTTTTGATGGCGTTCTTGTCCATAATCCACTCTCCCTTTACGCTCGTCAATTCAAAGAACCAATTTCTTCAAGTTTGATACATGATAGAATTGCCGGCGCAGACTTATAGCTCCCACCGTATCGCATTTTATCGTCAAAGCAGCAATGAGATACAGCCTCTTTAAGTTCGTTAACCGATGTTACGCCAAAAAGCTCAAACATTTTCGCACAGTATTTTCTAGACTTCATTTTTGTCCACTCAATTGGACTCGACTTGCAATACACATAGCAAGTGGGAAACCAGTATTCGTTTCCCCACCAGTTCCTGCGCTGTGTTAAATCTAGTGCGTTTCGAATCTGATAAAGAAATAAATCCGCCTCAGCCATTGCCTCTCCAGAAAACACTGGCAATTTTTCTCTGCTATTGCACAGTAAGTCTCCTACAAGTGTAAATTTGGTCTTGCTTTCTGTCTGTGGCTTATATTCATCCTCGATTGAGGCACTGTAGTACCTGAATTGACAATAATTCGATTCTTCAACTGAGGCACTATACACATCATTCGTCAAAAAATAAGTATTTGTTACGATTCCGTTGATTGCCTTATAATCCTGTGCATGCCTCAAATATGCAATCACACATATAAATAATTCCCAAATATGAAGCTTATATATATCATAATCCCTTTCGGCAACTGAATACCGTTCAATGTTTAGATTCTTTCCGCAAGTAAGCGTGTTGTGCATTTCTTCGAAAAAGCCACATATTGTTTCCGTAAATTGGTTATCCGTTTCATGGAGTACAGGAAGGAAGTCAAGGAAAACATCTCGTACCCCCTTCATTTCAACAAAAAGCCCATATACTTTCTCTGCGCTTGTTCCTTGTGTATAGAATATTTTGAGTGCGTTAATGTATTCATCCAAGAAACGTTTCACACATCCTGACTGTTTTCTTTCATTATCAGCTCCCTTAATCTGTCTGATAAGGTCAATCAGTGGGAAAAAATTTATTTTCTCTTCGTCTATCCACTCTGGTCGTTTTCCGAGTTTTGGTTTTCGATAAAGGGGCTTTTCATAAATGTTACGCACTAACTTATCATATTCCAATTCAAATGTCGATTCATTGGACAAATCAATATAGATACGGGTTCCAATGTAAGTTGGAACATATGGCTCCCCCTTTTCATCTCTCTCTGCAATAACAGGAATAAATTTCTCTTGTTTCACATTGTTATAGACTTTCTGCGAGATGATTACCGTTTCGTCCCCCACACCACCTGTTCTGTTATTTGCCTTGTCGGCATATGCCTTATCGCAAACAATAAGAACCTTTGTTATTTCCGAATCATTGACACTTCTCTCCATAAAAGCATACTTATCCTGTCCTTCTTTCAAGTCCCATTTATCCAGTACGACATCAATGCCATGTGATACAAGTCGCTCTGCAAGCGGAACTACAAGCTTTTCACTTGTCCAAGAATATGATATAAAAACCTTTGGAGTCTGATCTTCCTGCATAAAACTGCCTTTCTCTCTAAATAGTATCACTTCAACTGAATCCCATCGCAGCCTTTCAGCAGCTGCTTGAGCTGCCGCCGCATCTGTTCTACATAGACGTCGATTTCCGCTTCACTTTCCAGGCTCTTTGCCGGGAAGACGATTGCCCGCTGGTATGCCTTGATGACCTTTTTTGGCTTTGGCGGCATGGGCTTATCCCCGTCTTCGTTTTTTGTTGGCTGCGGCGGTGCCAGCAGGGCCTCCAGCATGCCGCAGGTATGGTCCTTGTACTGGAGCATGGGCGGCACCAGGCCATCCAGAAGTGCCAGGACCTGGCAGGACTTGATCTGGTCGGTCTTCTGGCTGAAATAAGCATCTGCCTTGTCCACCACCGCTCTGGCATCGTAATTGCTGCCTGCTGCCTGGTGGATCGCTGCCATGCACTGGCCCACAATATCCGTCAGTTCCTCCCGCTTTGCGGCAAGCAGACGGTCATGGCCTGCTTTTACGGTTGCCATCAGGGTATTCAGCTCCGGGATTTTCCGATAGTTGAAGCCCCCCTGGACCGAGGTGATCAGGCGAATCTTATTCAGTGCCTCATTGGCTTCCGTTTCCTGGGAAAGGTAATCCAGATCATTGCGCAGCTCCTCTTCCATCCGGGCTGCGGCATCAAAGGTGCGCACCTGGTTTTGAAAGAAGTTCTCCACATTCAGCAGGGCATCCTTGCTGTCAAACAAGGCATCTTCCCGCTTTAGAATGCGGTCAAAAAGGGCAATATTGTCCTTCCTCTGGGACAGAATATCGGCCATCAGCTGCATGGCCTGGGAAACCTTGTCCCGGTCCGGGTAGTTTCGCTTGGATGTCAGATAATGCTGGTACAGTTCCTTGTAGTGGTCGGTCTGCTCACCAAACTTGTCGATGACAAAGGAAGCCAGCTCATTTTCCTTATCCGGCACATCCATGATGTCAAAATATTCCCGCAGAATATCCCTAACCGCTTTCATTTTTGCGGCACTGACGGACTGATGCAGGGAAATATTTGTTTTGCCGATCTCGCTCTTTTTGCGGAGCATGTCGGGCAGCTTGGGATCGTCGGGGCGAATGGTTTCTCCCGCATACTTGACGGTCACTTTCTGCCGGTTGATCAGCATTGCCACCACTGCGGCAATATCGATTTCTTTCCAGCCATAGGGAATTGCCTGATACCGATGCTGCAGATCAAACATGGAAGTGGGCAGCTTCATCCGGCTCTGAACCGTCAGATACTCCTCTACCTTTGCAGCCGCATCCCGATTGGGTTCCGCACCAGGGATCATGGCTTCTTCCCCTGTAAGAATGGAAAGAATTTCCGCATCAGACTCCACATTCCGGGTAATCAGGCCCAATTCACTGTACACGTGGGCAACCAGATATTCCAGTGCCTGGTCGATTTTGCTTTTGGCATCTCCGGATTTGATAGGAATACACTCGCCGTCTACATAAAACAGGGCGGATTCAATGGCTTTTTTCAGCTGCTCCATAGCATCCTGTTCGTACTTTCCGGCTTCTTCCTGCTGGTCACGAATAATATCCTGAACGGATTTCGGCAACTGGGCCACGTTGCGCTGCTTCACATATTTCCGGATCTTCATTGCGTTTTCCAGATCCTCATAGTAGGGCGCATCGGAAAGAACAACGATTGCCTGCCCCTTGGATGCCGTCATTAAGCGCAGCTCCATCTTTTCTGCCGCATCGCTGGCAACCGTCAGGAAGCGGAGCTTCATGCCGCCGGTGATGCTGCCAATGGTCACACCGTCTACCATTTTATCGAACTCAAAGTCATTGTTGTCGTGACGGAATTTCTTAGCGGTGTAGAGATCCGCATAAATCATCTGGGCAATGCGCTCTACAATGGCAGCGGTATCAACGTTGGTATTCTTGATTTCCCGCTGAATATCCTGCTCCTCATCGGTCAGAAAGTTATAAATCTCACCGGAGCGGCCAATGTAGTTCTGGGCCATCAGGCGGTCCAGGGATTCCCGCACCTTCTCACGGAGGTTGATTTTGTCCACCCGAATATCGTCCGCCATAAGAACCACGATGTTATCCACGTTGGCAGGAATGTCATCCACATAGCGGATCAGGTACAGCAGCTTCAGCACGTCCACATCCCGGGGCGCAATGCCCAGGTCATTTTCGGCAGCCTTCTGGCAGCGGTCGATCACCCGGCGGATGGAACCATCCAGGAAAGTATGGACGGTATCATAAAAGCGGAAGAACGGTACCAGAGCATGCTCATCCTGCTCCTGGATCTTCTGTGCCGCCTCCTGGAATCCGGAGAGCATGGAGCGTTCGCCGTTGGACTGGTGTTTTCCGGCATTGCCATGCTTTCGGATCTCATTAAAGACCTTTTGCATCACAATGAACTGATAGGGCACAAAGGGGAAATTGACCGCAAACTCTTTTGCCCCGCTGTAGCCTTTGATGTCCAGAATGGCATCCTTAAAGCTGAACAGATTCCGCAGGACGGCATCATTTCCGCCCCCATCGTACATTTGCTCCAGATAGGTTTCGACTTCCGGCTTTTTCCGCAAAATACGCTTCTGCACCACTTCATCCACAGAGGAGGACGAAAGAGAAAGGCGGGTCTTAAAGCGGGCCTGAATACGGGAGAACTCGTCAGAACGCACCCGGATGATTTCGTCAATGGCTTCCTGACCGGTGCAGACTACCCAAACCTTGCCGGCGCATTCGCTGCCCAGTTTTTCGGTCAGAGACTGCAAATTCAGCAGCATATCCGTGTCCGTACCCACATACTGGCCAACTTCGTCGATCATAAACAGAAGACGAAAATCCTGGGGCTTTCCGGCAATATAAGCCTTGATGTCCTCAACCAACCTGGCAATGGAGAACTCAATGGAAGTTTTATCCTTGAACCAGTTCTCCGCGTCCGCCTGGCTCATATCCAGCACTTCCATCAAAGCCGGAATGATGAATTTTCCGTTGAACGCAAACGCTTTCCGCTGTTCCACCCAGGGCTTTCCCTTTTTCTGTTCAAAAACCCGCCGGAATTCCTCTGTTTTTCCCTGCTGTGCGATATACTGCTCCAGCATGGCAACCTTCAGATTATCCCCGTAGAATCCCAGATGGGTGTAAAACATCTTGGCAAAAACCCGCAAAACCGCAGTCTTATCCTTGTTGATGGGGCCTTCAATGTCAATATTAAACAGGATGGTCTCCGTCTGGCCACAGGTAGCCTTGTCGATCATCGTAAAAGTCGCGGGGTCATCCGCAAACTTTTCCCGGAACAGTTCAACGGTAGGTGTGCCGTTCACATCCCTGTTTTCCAGAATATAGGACAGCATTTTCAGAAAGTGCGATTTACCACTGCCAAAAAAACCGGAAATCCACACACCAATGTCCGCAGTCGGCTCTGCAAAGGCTTCGCTATAGAAATCAAAGAACCGAATAAAATGTTTCTTCAGTTCCTTGGTGATCACATATTCCCGGACCTCCTGCTCGATTACTTCCGCAGCATCCTGGTCTACCTTGATCACGCCGTTGATTGGGCGGTTAATGTTGTCCGCAAACATATCACGAATGATCATGCTTGTTTCCTCCTCCAATGATATTAAAGGCTCTGTAGTAGTCGTTGGGCTTCAAGCAGTGAAACAGCCTTAAACTGTGTCTGTCAAATTCGCCCGGATACATCACAAGGATGGGAATATCGGAAAAATAGGGCTGCAACGCTTCCAGAAGCGCATGGACCCGCATAAAAGGGAATGCGTTTCCTACACCGGTAAGCATCAAAATATCGCCTTTTTCGTGGGGCGTATACTGAATTTTCTCAATAAATTCTCTTTCTCCGACTGCGCTGTGAAGCTGCTCCAAAAGAAACAACCCTCCGTCTGCTTCCTCCATTTCCGGAATCGCATCCAGAATGTCCAAATCCTCACAGATGGACAGAAACGTCCTGTAGAGATCACATTCCCTGATCCTGCACCGGACATTTTGATCCGCTTTCAGTTGTTCGATAAAGTGCTGCACCGCCATCTCTTCTTTGGGGTCATAGCAGAAGATGCGGATATTCACCTCATTGCTCAGGCCCTTTCCTTCCAGAAATGCTTCGGTTTGTATCTCCGCACGCAAATGGTCCAGCCGCTCGTTTATATTGCTCATGCACCGTTTTCCCCTTTACAAAAAGTAATCAAAGGCCGGTAACGCCTCCAAGTCGCCATTGAGCTTGATGGCGTTCTCCAATACCGGATTAAGCCATACAGGGCTTAGCTTCTGGGCCTTGATCCCGTCCAGGTATTCATTTTCCACAAGCGTCCGCATCATGACCTGGCGAATCTTTTTCACCGTTGAATCGCTCCAGGATGCCACATAATCATCCTGCTCCTGCAGCCGCATAAAGAAAACATTGATGTCCATCTGACTGAAGGAAAAATCCTGCTGACGGTACTTTTCCCCAATCACAGTAATCATAAAGTCCCAGACAATACGGTATTGCTTCATCATCGCATATAAGCAAATCTGCTTTGCCACGTCCGCACTTTGCGCCGCAACAGCACAAATGAGGTCCATGTCCTCCACTCCATGGAGTCTGTGCAGACAGGTTCTCGCCATCTGCCGTACCGTTTTTTCCGTTGGGTACTGAAACAGATTCCCGGTCACGATTTGCTCCATGATCTCTTTATCATTCAGCCCCTGTGCAAGCAGTCTGGCTGTGGTTCTCATTTCGTAAAACAAAAACTGCTCCCGGCTGATAGAACCAGACCCTTTATAGGGGCTGTTGGTTTGCATACTCGGCATTTCCTACTCCTCAGCATCCATTCTATAGGGTAAATTGTCCTATAAATCGGTCATTTCTTCTCGTCCGGGTTGTTCGGAATAATTTCCATCATCTGATCCGGTGTACAATCCAGCGCAAGGCAGATTTTTTCAATAATTTCAGTGGTAATGTTGTCCCCTCGGTTAAGCTTGTTGACCGTATAGTGGCTGATACCGGCCGCCTGCTCCAAATCTCGTTTCTTCATATCTTTGTCAATCAACAGCTTCCAGAGGCGCTTATAACTCGTTGCCAAAGTGCTCCCTCCTTTTGCACGGAAAATTTATACCATATCAATGATAGGATAGCATATAGTCTTCGCTTTTTCAACAACTATGTTTGCGAACGCTTCCTTTATATTATTCGGAAATAATTCCGAATGATGATTGACATTGTTCTTTTTGGCAGGTACACTAAATGTATGAATGATTTGGAGGAACCGCTTATGGAGTGGTTCTTGGTTTGCGCATGAACCGGGCCGACGAAGACCTTGTGATTGCAATGGCAAAAGAAGCAGGGGTAAAGAAAATCTACAAATCATTTATAGATGAAAAAAACGAATTGAATGCATACCCTGTTGAGAAAAATGGTTTAGTCGAATAAGAATCTGCAAGCGGTATTCGTGAGGTCACGAATATGATCTGATAGAACGTAGAATTTGATAGGAGTGTACATAATGGCCAATGAAGAAAAGAAAATCTGGGGCATTCACACGACGGATGATTCCCTGTTCCTGCATAATGATGTCATTGCTATTGGCTGGCAGGACTTTGGAGATTGCGGCAAGCTAGAACCAAGTCGGGAAGCCTATAAAGCGCACTATATAGACACATATCCCGACAGCAAAAAGGGGGCCATTGCTACCAGTGCCGGGATGCTATATCGGTTTGCTGTAGAAGTGAAAATTGGTGACTACGTGGTGTTTCCGTCTAAGGCTGACCGAAAAATCAACATTGGTGTTGTTGAAAGCGATTTCATTTATAACCCCGAAGCCGCCCCGTATGTGCAGCAGAGAAAAGTAAAGTGGCTGAAACACTTGCCCCGGACTGCGTTCTCCCAAGGCGCACTGTATGAGGTCGGTTCGGCACTATCTTTCTTTTTGCTCAAGAACTACGCAGACGAATACATGCAGGCTCTGGATAAAGGTTTCAAGCCCTCGTTAGCCTTGGCAGAACCGGACGAAACCGTGGCGGCTACCGCAGAAGATATTGTGGAGGCCACCAGAGATTTCGTTCTGAAAGAGCTGAGCAAGCAGTTGAAAGGATATGCTCTGGAAGAATTTGTTGCGGAGCTTCTGCGCGCAATGGGATACCGCTGCACCGTATCCCCCCAGGGCGGCGACAGCGGCATAGACATCACCGCATACAAAGACGAACTGCCTCCCCGTATCCTTGTCCAGGTAAAAAGCCAGGACAGCGACATTAAGGAATCCACCATTCAGTCCTTGAAAGGGGCCATGCGTGAGGGGGATTACGGTTTATTTGTTACGCTGTCCAACTACACAAAGAATGCCGCAAAATACCTGGAAAGCACGCCGATCATTCGGGGAATCAACGGTACGGAACTTGTGGATTTAATTTTGAAATATTACGGTCAGCTAAGCGAAAAATATCGGAGAATGATTCCGCTGAGGATGGTGTATATTCCGGTCCCTGAGGAAAAGCTGTAGCATTAAGACGGCATAAGCAGAATATTACAGCCCACCGATCAGTTGACCGGTGGGCTGTGCTGTCGTTATTTCCTTACCTGCATGCTGCATGGGAATGCATGATAGGAGGAACAATTTGTATGCTGATAGTACTTCATCCGCTGGAATAAATCAAATGGTAAAGAGTTCTATAGGAAAATATGATTGAGCCCTATCTGTTAACTACAATCGTATTATTGTATTAAATAGCTTCAATGCGTAGTTGACTTTTAACATAATGAAGCAGACTATATCTATCTGTTTGCTCCTATACTAGATTGGTCTGCACATAATAAAAAGCTAAGTGTTATCCCGGTGGATGTTAGTGAAACATCTGCCGGGGTTTGATTTCTTAATATATGTTGTACTGCATTCCTCTTTGCAAAAGCGCAATTAGCTAAAATGCATAAATAAGCAAGTGCTGCACATGGAGCAATTGGTAATTTCAGCGAATGATATATTGACTTTAGATGCCACGTTGTATTATACTAAAAGTGGTAAATGTTATGTATTCCACGAAAAGGAGCTGTTAGAATGGGAAGTATCTTCTTTGTAGCTGATTTAGAGCAATCGACATTGATAGCAATTAAAAATGCGCATGATTGTGCTGATATCGCCATTGATCTAGCCCGAATTCAAAATACGATTCAGTACGGAACAGATAGTGAAGCTCGTGCTCTTGATCGTGAGATGACGCAAAAGTACCCTGCGATTTATGCTATGCTGCAATTTGCCAATTCTCTGCCAGTGCGACCGGCTCAGCGTACTACCGGAACAAGGAATGAATCTGTTGATAAGAAAAATCTGCGGGCAGATTATTGGGGTATCCTTTGCGATACGGCGATTAAAAAGAATATCAAAAAGAGTTTTGAAGAATGTATCGACTATGTAACTGAATAAAGGAGTGATCACGCAATATACATGAAGCGGCTTCAATAAACTACATAACGTATGGAGGACTGCACAATGTCAACATTTGAGGTTATCCTACCATCCATGTGGGGGATATAGGGAGAAATAATATGAACGAACGGGAAAAAATCAAGGAAGCCGTAATCAACACAAAGATTTGCGATCCTGAGCTGCCTCAAAAGGCAGTTCAGGCACTTTCCGGTAATATGCCGGAGCTTGAACCAGATGAGCGGTTGGCATTGGACATTGTCTTCAACAAAGCGGTCTATCAGCAGGCTGCGTTCTATCATTATGAACTCACGCAAGAACACAAAGGGCCTGCGCCTAAAACAGACCAGGAGAAAGCTCGGCAGAAGATATATGATGTTTTAGGTGAACAGTTGGATAAGGTGATTTCTGCCTTGAAAGAGTTCGGCTTTGCAATTTGCGATGCGGGCATCATTGGCGACGATTTAGAGGATGATGCAGTTCACATTGAATTGTATCGTAAGAAAGCCTCCTTTACAGGCAAAGGAAAAAGGCAGACCGAAATCAAAGCCCGCAAAATTATGCCTGACCGTCCGTATATTTCAAAGACACTGGCAGAGGCTTTTGCCAGAATCATCTTGGATCATATGCGCAAGCAAAATGCCATCGAGTTTGCAGCGAAAAACCACACGCCGAATTGGGTCCCTGCTGTGAAGCTATTTGGTGTTATCTCCGAAGCTTTGTCTGCTGAATATGAAACCGATACTGATTTCACAGCGGACAAGCTCATCAGCAAAGCCTTTATGACTTCTCCTTGGCCGTTGCATATACGGTCAAGACGCAGAGAAGACCAAGGTGATCCAATGACCGGCGAAACGCAAATTGATTGTCCGGAGTACATAGTTTTCCAACTGAATCAGGGTGGCAGTTGGGAGTTGAAAGAGGTAGATGGTCTGAAATCGGCGCAACAGGCAATTACCAAACAAGGCTTCCACTACAAGAGTACAAAAGCTGTCGTTGTGCTGAAAGACTTGGAGGCGGTGCCGTACACGCTGTTTGCAGAGTCCGACGACGGACTGATTGCCGTCTCTCCAAGCGAGGCTAACGCACACAAGAAGCTGCATGTATGCTGGAATAAAACCAAGTAATTCTTTTTGGGAAGAACCTTGCACCGCAAAGTTCTTCCCAAATTCTGCCTTTTACCCCTTTCAGATATGCACAGTTCCGAAGCCTTTCTTCGTCCCTATGTACCCCTACCACCCCCGTCTTTTGGCCAAATCCAACATAGAAAAGCAGTATTTTTCCCACCGTGTCAATGATGTCTGCAACGGGTCGCCCTCCCGGATTCGCAGGGTTCTGCGGATTTCCTTTGGAATGACAATCCTGCCCAGGTCATCCACCCGGCGTACAATGCCTGTTGCTTTCATATTCTTTTCTCCTTTGAAGCGCAAAGCGCTGTTTACTCCGGTAGAAGTATTTGCAGGAAAAGGGGAATTATGTATGATGGAGGGCAAATGGAAATTCGCGGCAAGGCGGATTTTGCAGGAGGCGCAGAGGGAGACAGCGCCGCACGCACACTTGTGGACGGCCTGTCAGACGGGGCGGGAAGCTGCTCAGTTTTTTCCATGGGGTATTATTTTTTTACGTTCATGCAGAAATGACGAACGGGGTAAAAATCTGCGTCTTGTGTTTTGCGCGTCTGCCGGATATGGTAAAGAGGCGATAAGAAAGGAGAATACAACTATGGCGAAATTTGTTTGCAATGTGATTTCCTACACGTTGAAGCGCACTGTAGATATTACAGTGATCGTCCCGACCCCAACGATCCCGCAATCCTTGAGCAGGAACCGTGACGCGGTGAAGTGTACACACACGCCCAAGCAAAAATATCCTGTTCTCTATCTGCTTCACGGCATGGGAAATAACCATGCTACTTGGACTGGGTACACAAATGTTGAGATGTACGCAGAGGAGCGCAATATTGCCGTTGTCAATATTTCCGGCGAAAACAAGGCCTATATCCGAACAGAGGATGACGATTTCTTCAAATTTATTTCTGAGGAGCTTCCTGATTTTATTTGCGGGATGTTCCCGATCTCCGACAGACCGGAGGATACCTACATTGCTGGGCTTTCCATGGGCGGCTATGGCACATTGGTCCATGGGCTGTCTTTCCCGGAGCGGTTTGCTGCGTTCGGAGCCTTCTCGGCCGGCACAAAGCGGGTTCGTATGCGCACTGCGGAGCTGACAGAGGGTGCTATTCATGAAAGCATCCGCCAGGAGGCGGAAGCGGGAGAGTTCGACCCAGAAACGCTTGCCCGCGCCATCCCTGCCCAGGGGAAAAAGTTCCCCAAGGTCTATATGGCCTGCGGCGAGGAGGATTTTATTTACGAAAGCAACGTGCAGATGCGGGATTTGCTGCGTTCTCTGGGCGCGGATGTCACCTGGGAATCCCTGCCGGGATACGGCCATGAGTGGCGGTTCTGGGATATTGAGGTGGAGCGCTTCCTGGACTGGATCCCCAGAACAGACAGCTATGCGGCATTGGGAAGGAGAAAAATCTGATGGACATTCATGCAAGAATCGGATATGACGGGCAGGAAATCTATGCCTTTGCATTCCCCTGGACCGGCAGCCTGCCGGAAGCGGTGACACTGACGGGAAATGTACTCCCGACAGACCGGGACCGTGCCGTGGCCGCTCTGGACGGCCGCAGCAGCGGCGGAATTCTGGGAATCCGCGAAAAGAATGGGCAGCTGGAAATCCGGGTCGTTCCTTTCCCGGCAGTATGCGCATTTACGCTGACCGTTGACGGAAAAGCCTACACGGCTGCGGACGGTACCAGGACAACGCTCTGGGCAGACGAGTTTTTGCCCTTTGAGGAAAATGGTGTGCGCTACCGGCTCTATACGCCAAAGGCACAGGAAAAGCGCCCGCTGATCCTGTTCCTGCACGGCGGCGGCGAGAGCGGATTTGACAATCAGGCGCAGATTATGAACTGCTTCGGTGCTGCAAAGCTGGCTCAGAGCTATCCGGACTGCTATGTGCTTGCGCCCCAGGCTCCCGGGGTTACGCCGGAAGCAGAAATGCTGGAGCAGATGAAGAATATGACCTTTGCCACCAGTGACCGGGGAATTCCCAGCGCCTGGTCCCGGGATTATCTGGCCCGGGTCTGTGACCTGGTCCGGAGCATGATTGCCCAGGGAAAGGTGAATCCGGAGCGGGTGTATGTTACGGGCATGAGCATGGGCGGCGGCGGCACGCTGCGGGCGCTGAATGTGGGCGGAGATCTGTTCGCCGCGGCGG
>ULUO01024864.1_pt1 | contig 17627 bp, 19 predicted proteins | sample 1958611 | NCBI WGS metagenome assembly ULUO01 (sample SAMEA4835762, study PRJEB28245) | human gut metagenome | biome: gut microbiome; material: fecal sample | place: Denmark | collected 2008
TCACAAAATTCATACAACAATCAGTACTACAATCCATATCCTTCCGGATACAACGGACAGGGTTATGGAAAACCTCCTGTTGACCCTGGTCAAGGCAAGGGTATCGCAGCCATGGTTCTCGGAATATGCAGTATCCTGTTCTGTGGTGCATATGGGCTAGTTGGTCTTACATGTGGAATCATCGGTCTTATCCTGACGAAACAGTCGACCGAACTAAGCGGTGGCGTTCCAAACGGTTTTGCCAAAGCTGGCAAAGTATGTGGAATCATAGGAACAATTCTATCTGGACTCATGCTGTTATATGTAATATTTTTTGTCTGTATATTTGCCGGAACATACTCCAGCTTTTATTCATTCTAAACAGCCAAAGGGCTGAAGATCTACAAATCTTCAGCCCTTTGCTTTACCCTAATATGCATATTTTCTTTTAATATAGAATAACGTTCAAACTACTCAATCGGAATCCATCCTCTTCCCATTGCACGCTCTATATTACTCTCCGGAGTCAAATTGATAGCACCGTTTTGATTTACCTTTTGCATATCTTCTTCCATAATCATTGTCAATAATGCCGCGCCTTACATAGGGAGAATTTTTTAACTATATCTTTGCAGGACAGCCTCTATATCCATTTCCAGGTAACCTTACCGTTTTCAATCATCAGCTGAGCTGTGCTATCCACAGGACTTTCTCCAGGAAAATATTTGGCCCGATCCTCACCATAATACTCTTCTCTCTGCAGACAGGCATCATATACCAACCAGCTATTTGTCGCATCGTCCCACAATTCCGTCCAACTGTGATCTGTAAGCCCATCACCATAATATGCCGGCATCTGCCCACATATGACTCTTGCATCATGGCCGAGAACTGTGGCTACACAGGCAAATGCTGCCGCATATTTATAACAATTTGCAACCTCATTGGTCATTGCGTAAACAGCAAACTCGGAAAACTGCGCCGCACTATCCACTGTGGCATAATCCCTCTCGTATTCATAACTCCTTATCTTGTCAAAACAAGTATGAAGCTTCTCATCATCACTCATTGAAGAATCCGTATTCTCCATGACCAGCTCAACTGCCATCTGGATCTCCTCGGATGTCGTCTTGCAGCCATTTGAATCGACAAAATAATATCCGTTCTTGTCGTCCCCTGCAATCTGGCTTCTGATCAGATTACCATCCGTATCAAAGCAATATGTATTTGTATCTATCTCATATGTAGGCTCAGTGGCAACAACCCATTTCCCCGCATCAGCACTGTACTGATAGAGATGTCCTGCCTTTGAATCATACTTTGTTACTGCATGTCCGTCGGAATCCACCTCCACCTTAAGGGTATCTGACATATCGTACCAGCCTGCATTTAACACCTTATTTCCTGATCTGTAATAATAATATGCCTGCCCATCGGCACTGGCATAGATTCCGTCTGCATCCTCCGGTATAGCCGCTACAGCCTGCTGTGTAGTGCCTGAAATCTCAGTCGTCTCCCCCTTAACCACACTCTTGTCCTCATTTGTAGCCGCCAGTTTTATAATGACAATAGCTGCTGCCACTGCCAATATCAGGGATAATGCTATGATTAGTTTTGCAGATCTTTTTTTCATGGTGTGTCGCCTTTCTGGATATTAATATTTCTTAACATTATGTGTCAGGGAAATCAAGGAAAAAGCCGATCCCTGTGATCAGCTTTTCGCCGACCGGTCTTTCCTTACTTCTTACGACTTAGATATTTATCCAAAACAGGGAAAATTTTCAATGCATAATTAACGATGATAGTTATATATCACCTGTGCTATGGTAGTACCTGTATTGTTTTTAACTGATTACTTATTATCACTTGAATTAGCATTGAACAAATGCGTAGAAATTTCTAATAAAAAAGAAATCGGGAGCATCGACAACTGATGTTGTATGCTCCCTTTAAGAATTCAATTCCATGTTTGCAGGCTATTCTTTATTTCAGATACTTTCTGATATTACTGCTATTTAATGTATGCATCTTTTTTGAAACATTATATTTGTTAATGTGTGACTTTACTCTTCTGAACTCTTTTATACTTATGTTCTTCGATCGATTGCCAACAATTGATTTACAGGTCTGGCTTATCTTTCCATTTTTATATCTTATATTCCTATCCATATCATAGTATGTAGTTGTTTTCATATATTCATAATGCTTCGTAATCCTGCCATGTTTATCAAACTTATATAACGTCAATGTTTTATAGTACTCTGCTCCAGCTCCAGTATAATCATCCTCAACTGTATATATTCCCTGTGAGGACACTCCGTACAGACTTCCTTTAACCGGAATCACTCTATACTTACCATCAACATGCATATAAATTTCCGAATATGACATACTTCTGAGTCCTAATAATCCCGTTACAATGACGTCTTTGTGTCCATCTCCATTAATGTCATAGACGTAGAACTTCGGCCCAAACATTATTCCCTGTCTTTTGCTATTATAATATGTGCCATACTCCGATTTTTTAATTCCGCTGATCATCCATCTGGTATAAACCTTCTTTTCTGACTGCGTCAGCTTCGCTGTGGCTGCTTCACTCTGAGTTACAGATGTAAACAGCAATATGCAGGTCATGAATAACACACCTATCATCTTTCTTATTTTTTTCATTCTTTTTGTCCCCTTTCTGTTGTCCTTACTTATCTTCAGGCTATTATGCTTTATATTATACCACGCTGTTATGTTATCTGCCACATTTTAAATGTGGCAACCTATAATTCTAATTATTTCAATAATTTTTCAGTTGTCATTCTAATTTTCCACATTCACTTTTAATATTTTACTTCTTTTTATGTTTGTGCAATCAAGTGAAAAAATATTAAACAACTCAAAAAAGGGACTCAAAATTTGAGTTCCTTTAATTTGAGTTTCTTTTTTAATTGCTACTGCTGTTTTCGGTTTTCCATATATTTTTGTCTAAGAATCAAAAGACCCAACGTGGTCCGCATCGTTGAGAGGCGTGTTGGGTTCTGTTGATATTAGTATATACTATATTGCTCTAAAAACAATGCTTTTTTAGTATTTATTTTTTCAAATGGTTCCCCTTACATCTTATAATTCTCTTCTATAATTTCCTATACCTCTAATAAATCACTCCAATCATCATCATCAAATATTACTGGTAAAGCAGGTGTATAACTATTCACTTGCTGGTCAGTCGCTTGTAAATCTGTTTTATCACTTACCATAGTTTTTTTATAAAAACTAAACTCAGATTTAAACAGCTTTTCATAAAAGCCATTATTACCACGTATGTTTAATTTTTTAAAAAATAGTCCTCTCTTTTCTTTAAATCTCAATGCTATCTGATACAACATCAACCAGCAATCTGACTTATTCCAACATTCATCGGCTAACTGATCATCAAATAATTCGCTTTTTTCTTCTAAGAGAATAATGATTGCCAGTTCATTTTTTGTCTCCAGAAACTGTATTACATCTTCCCTGCAAAATTCATATCCCATATTAACAAGAACATATACAAGCCATACAACCCCAAGATTGTTTCCATTTTTAATATTGTATTTCAACTGCTTATACAAAACATCATTAATACCCTCTGCAGACTCCACCTGTCCTTTGCTAAATTCATCTAACAATATCTTACAAGCAAGCGACATATTTTTCTCATCATTGCATATTACATTTATCAAATAATCTACATATAATCTTTTGTTACTTACAACATACTTATTTGAATATGATTTAAGCAGATATCTGACAGCGCCTTTCTCGCCATTTTTCTCCATATCTAAAAAGCAATTAAACAATTCTATTATCTCAGGTGATTCCATTTTGCCATTCTTATATTGTACCTTCTCAATCACCTTCTCATAATTGCTAAATATGTAAAATGGGTATTCTTCATAAAATGTCTTTTCAGTATTAATTCTAAAATAATACCTGTCAAATACCGAAGTAACCAGATGCAAAATATCATCTTTTTGCTCACCTTGTCCCACAGCAATCTCATAATCATCGGCATATCTGGTAAATATTAAATTATGTTCTCTAAGTTCCTCATCAACTACAGCCAATAACGACTCTGCAAGGATTCTAGATATATATGGTCCTACTAGTAATCCATTTGTTCTTGCGCCATTCAAGCTTCTAACCATTTTATCTAACTTATTGAATAATGTATAATTACTACTGCTATCACGTTTTATAAAAGCATCTTTAACGCCATCTATACCCAATTTTATACACCCCAATATATGTGTATAAATATTTCTGTAAAACTCAGAAATATCTATATGTAATATACCAGCAGCACCTCTTGTCTTCTGAATTTTATAGATCATATTATTGATATAAACAGATCTCTCTTTTTCATACTCATTACTTTCCCTACTATCATCTAATGTCAATATGAATACAGCATCTCCATATGTGGAATCAAAATCTATCAGTTCTCCACTATCATTAATAAATCTTGAAAATGAATTCTCATCCTTCTGGGAGCATTCAATACATGCCCTGAGAATTAAATCCTTCTTATCGTTCAAAAATTTCACAAGAGCAACATACGCTCCAAACTCTGGTATACTTATCATTCTCTTATCACCTGTTTTATTAAAACGGCTCATATAGTATGAATAAGGTTCCACACGATCTGTATATGATACATCTTGACCATACACATCAATATTAGATGCTTCTACATTAAAATTATCAGGAAGGTACTCTGAAAAAATTGCTTTTTCTTTCAGCTTTTTTATTAACTCCATTTCTATTGTATCCAGCATTAAACCTCTCTCCTTTTTATCTCATAGTTACTATTTAGGGCTATAACTCCCCAGTCTCCCCCACAACATATCCCTCTCCGACAACACCAAAGGATCCCCGTCGCCAAGCCTGTATCCATCAGCAGAAGCATTACCAGGATATTCGCCGCATCCCCCAGGCCATACCACCTGCCATATGTAGCAGATCCACGGCGAAGATCAACAACCGCATCAAACACTTCTCCACAGATAGTTCGTACAAGCTTGCATTGCGGGTGATTGATCTGGAAATGCAGACCACGCACAGGCCTTCCATTCCCCCAACATTTCTTCAGATCTGATACTCGCCGCTGATTATAGTCTCCCACCACTCACGGTTCTCCAGATACCACTTTATCGTCTTCTTTATTCCGTTCTCAAACTTAGTCTCCGGCAGCCAGCCAAGTTCATCATGGATCTTTGTCGGATCAATGGCGTATCTCGTATCGTGTCCCTTGCGGTCAGTGACATATGTTATCAGGCTCTCCGGTTTGCCGAGCTCCCTGCAAATGAGTTTTACAATGTCAATATTTCTCTTCTCATTGTGTCCGCCCACATTGTAGACCTCTCCCATGCGGCCTTTGTGTATGATAAGGTCAATAGCCTTGCAATGATCCTCCACATACAGCCAATCACGGACATTCAATCCCTCACCATATACGGGAAGAGGCTTGTCAGCCAAGGCATTTGCAATCATGAGCGGTATCAGCTTCTCCGGAAAATGATACGGTCCATAGTTATTTGAACACCTGCTTATAGTCACTGGGAGTCCATATGTCCTATGATATGCCTGAACCAGCAGATCTGCCCCCGCCTTTGAACTGCTGTACGGAGAACTCGTGTGAACAGGCGTCTCCTCCGTAAAGAACAGATCCGGTCTGTCAAGCGGCAGATCACCGTACACCTCATCCGTGGAAACCTGGTGGTATCTCTGTATTCCATATTTGCGGCAGGCATCCATAAGTGTTGCCGTTCCTATGATATTGGTCTGCAGGAACACCTCCGGATTCTCTATGGACCTGTCCACATGGCTCTCGGCGGCAAAATTCACCACCATATCCGGATGTTCTTCCTCAAACAACTGATATACGCCGTCCCTGTCGCAAATATCCATCTTCACAAATCTAAAATTCTCTCTGTCCATGACTGGCTGCAGAGTAGACAAATTCCCCGCATACGTCAGCTTATCCAGGCAAATGATCCTGTACTCAGGATGTTCCTTTAACATATAAAATATAAAATTACTTCCAATAAAACCGGCACCGCCGGTAACTATGATCGTCATATCCTATTTCTCCTGTTCTCACCCTGATCCCGGGGACGGAGGTGCCTGACCCCATCACCGGGGACGGAGGTGCCTGACCCCTCTGTCGCAAAATTTTAATAAAGATGCTCCTGATATTTTTTCAGCTACCGTAATCAATGGTCTGACAACAGGCTCCGTCTGCAGACATTGCTCATTTATTTTCTTTTGAATATCCTGTGGATCATACACACCAACTTCTTTATAATCCCGGCTCTAATCCACACCCCAAATAATGATTCCACATTTATCCTGGTTGGACAAACTAGACAAGGAGTCATACAATTGCTTTGGGCATCATTTTCCACACTTTTTATCTCCAGTGTAGAGGCTCCACATTTTATTTTCTGCAAGAAATCAAAAAGCAGCTTGCCAATCTCTTTATTATCTTCTACCACAATAATATCTAACATGTCTTCTCCTCTTTATAGAACAAACAAACTTTCCCATAAAATAAAAAAAGATTTCAAAATATACTATCTCAATGATAGCATACTTTGAAACCAAGACAAATGAAAATCTCTATCTTCCTCCCCATTGACTATCCCTCCCACCAAGTGTTATCTTGTCATCATAAACATCGGCATTTCGGCTAACTCCATGTTGTCAACGCAGTAATTGTCATTCAGAATTACAAGCCAGTAACATGTCAACCGTGAACTAACATCAACCAGCTAAAAGAAAGGACTCTACATATGAAGAAACTATCCACAACAAAGATGGTCGATACCATCACAATAAAGAGAAAAAACAAGAATCTCTCACAGGCACGGCTTGCCGATATAACAGGGATTAACAGAGGAATGATCAGCAGACTTGAGAGCAGAGGCTATACACCTACCATAGACCAGCTTCAGGCACTTGCTGAAGCCTTAGACTTCGAAGTCGTTGACCTATTCGAAGAAGAGAAAAAGACAGCAAATGCAGCTGCACTCGACAAAAAATACAATATAGCAGTAGCAGGAACCGGATATGTAGGACTGTCAATAGCAACCCTTCTTGCACAGCACAATCACGTGACTGCAGTTGACATCATTCCAGAAAAAGTTGAACTTATAAATAATAAGAAGTCTCCTATTCAGGATGACTACATCGAGATGTATCTTGCGGAGAAGGAGCTTGACCTCACAGCAACATTAGATGGCGAAACAGCATACAAGAATGCTGATTTCGTAGTAATCGCTGCACCTACCAATTATGACAGTAAGAAAAACTTCTTCGATTGCTCAGCAGTAGAGGCCGTAATTGAGCTTGTGCTTAAGGTCAATCCAGATGCCACTATGGTTATCAAATCAACTATTCCTGTCGGCTACACTGCATCCGTCAGGGAAAAATACAATACACATAACATAATATTCAGTCCGGAATTTCTCCGTGAGTCAAAGGCCTTGTATGACAATCTCTATCCATCACGAATTATCGTGTCATGCGATGAAGAATCTACTGACAAGGCACATACCTTCGCTGCACTACTCCAGCAGGGTGCCATAAAAGAAAATATAGATACTCTGTTCATGGGATTCACAGAGGCCGAGGCAGTAAAACTCTTCGCAAATACCTATCTTGCTCTCCGTGTGTCATATTTCAACGAACTTGATACATATGCAGAAACAAAAGGACTTAATACTAAGGAGATCATCGATGGAGTATGTCTCGATCCTCGTATCGGCAGCCACTACAACAATCCAAGCTTCGGTTATGGCGGATACTGTCTACCAAAAGACACCAAGCAGCTCCTGGCAAACTTCAACGACGTTCCTCAGAATATAATATCTGCAATAGTAGAATGCAACAGAACTAGAAAAGACTTTATCGCAGACCGGGTTCTTAACATGGCCGGTTACTATGATTACTATAATCGCGGTGATTTTTCCCCTGAACAGGAAAAAGAATGTGTCATAGGTGTATATCGTCCGACAATGAAGAGCAACTCAGATAACTTCCGCCAGTCATCCGTCCAAGGCGTCATAAAAAGAATCAAAGCAAAGGGTGCAAAGGTCATAATCTATGAGCCAACACTAAAAAATGGAGAGACATTCTTCGGTTCAGAGGTTGTAAATGACCTTAAGAAGTTCAAGAAAAAAAGTCATGCTATCATTGCCAATAGATATGATTCATGTCTCGATGATGTAAATGATAAAGTTTATACAAGAGATATTTTTAAGCGGGATTAATTCTATAATCTACCTCTTATGTGGTTGTGGGGGATATATAAAATGGAAAATGCAGATGGGAGGGGATCCCCATCTGCTTTTCTTAGTTTTCACAAGTAAAAGAAAACCTAAAAAAGAGATGTCTATGCAAACGCTCGGGAGCATCCCAAAGTTTGTGTAAACCTTCAAACTGATGTAAGATAAAATTACTCAGTTTGGAGGTTATTTTTATGGCAAGAAGAAAAGACAGCCCACAAAAAGCAGCAATGAGAGAAATGATGCGTGACTATCTGAAAAATAATGATATCAGCATCAAAGATGGCACCGATGTAAATAGCATCATGCGAGATCTGATGTCTGTCCTTTTGGAAGGTGCCTTGGATGAAGAACTGGATGAGGAGTTAGGATATTCCAAGTATTACTACCGAAACAAAGAAACAGACAATAGTAGAAATGGACATTCCCGTAAAACTATGCATACCAGTTATGGAGATATGGATGTAGCCATTCCAAGGGATCGTAATGGTGATTATGAACCACAGCTGATTAAGAAGTATCAAAATACAGTAACTCAGGACATGGAAGGAAAAATACTTTCTATGTATACCAAAGGAATGACAACCGGCGATATCGAATCTCACATGCGCGAATTATGCGATATTGATATTTCTGACAGCACAATCAGCAGGATCACAGACAAAATTCTGCCAATTGTAAAGGAATGGCAGGAGCGTCCTCTAGAAGAAGTGTATGCAGTTGTATTTATGGATGCGATCCACTATCATGTTCGCAGCGAAGGGCGTATTGTAAAACGTGCGGTTTATATCGCTCTTGGTATCGACATGAATGGGAAAAAGAATGTCCTTGGAATGTACGTAAGCGAAAACGAAAGTGCAAAGTTTTGGCTTTCTATCATGAATGGATTAAAAAACCGCGGAGTTGAAGATATACTTATTGCATGTGTTGATGGTTTGAATGGATTTCCACAGGAAATCGAGGCTGTTTATCCTAAAACAGAGATCCAGCAGTGCATCATCCATCAGATCCGTAATTCAACAAAATTTGTTTTATATAAAGACATCAAAAAACTAATGGCTGATTTGAAACTCGTATATGCTGCACCAACGGAAGAAACAGCATTAAATGAGTTAGAGCTGTTTAGAGATAAATGGGATTCCAAGTATCCTAAGATTTACAAATCCTGGTATGATAACTGGGCAACTCTGTCGACTTATTTCAAGTATCCAGAAGCAGTAAGGCGCCTGATTTACACTACAAATGCCATCGAAGGTTTTAACCGCCAGCTCCGAAAGGTAACAAAAAGCAAGACTGTTTTTCCGTCAGATGACAGCCTTTTAAAAATGCTGTATTTGGCAACTATGGATATCACGAAAAAATGGACAGGTCATAGGCACGACTGGGTGGCAGATTCACTCCCAGCTGGAAATCTATTTTGAAGAACGCCTGGCAGGACGGAACCTGTAAAACAGATAGTTTTAGGCAGGTCTTATTGACATGCCTAAAAACTCCTGTATAATGCAGATATGGGCAGAACCCGTGAAGTCATTCATTTTCAGTTTATCTGCATCTGCCTCCTTATACATCGAGCACTTAGCTTAATGGCATTGCCTCAGATAAGTAAAAACTACTAGCTACACATGAAAAGTAGAGAAGCAACCCTCAAATCCACATTCCTTTACTATTTTTTGATATTTTTGTATTTCAATATCAGACGAATAGTCATTAAAATACCATGTAACTTTATGAGTATCAATATGTCTACATATTTCAACTATGTATGGTAAATCCACACTACCATAACTAAAACCATAAGAATAAATTTTCATAACATCCTTTATAGAAGCCAGAAAATTTTGTGTCTCTGCTCTTTTAATAATTCTATCTACAGGTTTCTTCAACTCCGCTTTCATCATATTTAAATATGAACCAGCCCCAGGATATATTTCAAAATCTTCATCATCAAAGTCTTCATCAACATAATTTCCATGTCCGAAAATTATACTAGAATGTTGATTACCATGAATATGAAATACATTTTTTTCTCCATATATTTTTTCCAAAGTATCTGTATAATTAAAGTTAAGAATATAATGAGGTTTTTTAAGCATTTCTTGAATTATATCTTTTTCCTTAATCCGATTATCAATCAATATACTTTTTACCCAAAGTGGAAACATTTTTTTAACTGTTAATACAGCTTGGTAAATTGGTTCAATACTCCGTTCATTCAAATATTTAATTGAATCTGTATCATAAGATGTTCCAAAATCCCTCAGAATATCCGAAAAATCTAGTCTACCAAGTGCCTCTTCAAAATTCTTCCAATCTGGACCATCTGTTTGATCTATTATGATTTGAAAAAAGTCCAAATATTCAACAGGTTCATATACAATCATACCGTCTATTTTATTTTCGCTATCTTGAGATACCAGTTCAACGGCTCCAATATACGGCATATTTTTACGATTATCTTTTAAGAATTGATGAAAATCATAATATGACGTTTTTAGCCCATGAGCTCTATCAAAACCATTTCCTATAATAAATAAATCAGTCATAACGCCTCCTTCGTAAATCATTTCTTTAATTGCCTGTCATCTCAACTTGAAATGCCTCAATGTATCCATAATATAATCCACCTTTTCCTGCGTACACTGCCTTACCACTAGATTCTCTTTCTTGGACTTATTATAATTCTCGCCCATGTCCAGACCACACCCCGCTTTACCTGTGCAATATAAGAAGTGTACACATTTAAACCTTACTTATCCAACACATATTTCTTAATCTTTGTACCTGATCTTCAAGGTGTCAGGTGCACATGATGCAGATAATAAATGCGACTTAATTATATCCTGCCTCTATGGCATCATTCCATAATAATGTGCTAACCATCATCTACGGGTTCCAGCTGTATAATTCCAATTCATCAATACCTAGCTTAATGGCATTGCCTCGTGTTCACCTGTACACGACACCCGGACAGCCTTCCAAATGTTCACAGAATGTTCACTTGCACCTGGCACCTCTTGTTTGTCGTACATCCTCTATAGCTTTTCAGCTATTCATTTATTATCTGATTATACGTTTTATTGTTAACTAGTATGCAATTTGGTGATATAACTGAAACATTAACACCATTTTTATTACGTTTTTTTCTAGTTATCTCTCCGTATGCAATTACTCGTATTTTTCCTGATTTTTTTCAACTATTTTCTTAACTTTACATATGTATCTGTCAAATTCTTCAACCCCTGAAGATAGTTCATTGGAATAAAAAGCTTCTGGCAATACTATATTTACTACATTATGCTTTGTTATTAAATTTAAATACGCATATTTACTTGTGTTTTTTGATTCTCCTACTTGCACATTATCAATATAACCATAAACACCTTTTCTACAACCTATATCATCAATATCAACAAAATCAGCATCCTCATAATGAATTCGTGGTGTATATCCATACTCCTTATCTTCCCCCTCATCCTCGAAAACTTGTACTTCTACATCTCCTACATTTTCGACCCTGCCGCTCCCTTTCACTGGATTATCTATATTTTCAGAATATATTCTTAGTAAACTGTTCATTTTCCTTTGTAGACTTGCCAAAATCGAATCTTCATCAGGCTCAATTTTTTTATAATAAGCATTAAGTTTCTTTCTTCCAATTTTCCCTTTGTATTCAACATAATATGAGCAATATTCGTTATGTAAACTACCATCCTTATTCCACGTACTAAAGAATTTTATTCCATCTTTTCTTTCTGTGAATTTGATTCTATCGGAACACCCCTTTACACAGGTTAATTTTCCCTTATACTTTGAGTCATACTCTTTTTATCTAAATCTCCACAGTATATTATCTTTTTCATATCTTCTTCACTGCTTGACATTGCGTATCTAATTTTATTTATCATGTGCTACGTCTCCTTTCTAATTAAAATATACAATCTTATACCAGTCACCTAAATTTTTTGTCTCTACATTACCATATACAGATATTTTTTTATATTCACCTTTAAGTTGTATCAAATAATAAGGTTCTAATAAAATTCAATAATTTCTTATCTTTTTAGTTACTTTATATATTTCAAAATAATTTCATATGCCTTCCGATTTCTCAACTGTAAATCATCTTCTCCCAACCAATCTGGAGTCCAGTCATTAGGCGTGATTTCCACAGGTTTATCATTCAATTTAAACTGCTTATGAAACATATCCATTTTCCCAACGTAAATAGGCTTATCATAAAATAGAATTCCTGACCGATTCTTATACTGGTCCCCTGTAATATCTACAATACATTCATCTTCCAATGTAAGCCATACATGGCTATCATTTCTTACCTGACCAGATGTATACCAACTTCTAACTCCATATCTTTCTAAGAAATATCTTCCAAGCAAATTGCATGCTATACCACAATTTCCATTAGGGAATCTTTCAATGAATCCATCATTTTTAAATTCACCATTTAAATTTGCTTTTATTATTCCATTTCTAAATTTTGCAGCTAATTCATAAACCATATCTTCTGTCATATTATAAACTTCCATTCTTGAAAATAATGATTAGTTCCTATTCATTTCATCTAACCAATCTCTTAAGTTTGACTTTATCGTATTCTCTCCTTGATTCCCATCTATATATATAATCCCCTTAAGATCTGTTACCTCTTTCGGATAATCTTTAATAACAAAACATACTTTACCTTTTCCCAACGCACCTACAAACAAACCATATTCCAATAAGACATTATCCCTAACACCTTTTGTCTCACCAATTGCAAATTTATCATTCCATGTTTTATCATCCGCGCTAAAAATAAATACAGCTGCATCAACCCTCTCTGTTATAGCAATCAATGCGTCAATAGTATTACTATTTGCCGGAAAGATTCCTTTTCCAACATCACTCCATAGCAATGGTTTATGACCCAAAGCTTCTAGCTTTACTGCTATATTCTCCATAAAATCAACTGACTCTGATGAACTTCCCATAAAAATCTCCATATTGTTCTTCTCCTTTTTTGTTGGCATACAAATAACATTTCTGTCATCACAATAGTTTTCTTTAAAATCAGTGACTTCTTTCTGATATTCCATTATTGCAGATTTATCAAGTTCATATAATATTTCTCCCCGATTAACTATATCTGCCTCGGAATATTTTTTTTCACAAAATTTGCATATAAATCCTCCCAATAACTTCAAGCTTCTATAATATGCTGTGTTTGCATTTCCACAGTCGCAAATAAAATCAAATTTAATTCGAATAATCCCTTCCTTGGATGCGCTTTCTACAAACGCCTTAGTTTCTGTATCGGTTGCCTCAATCCATTCTTTTAATTGATATGGATACACTCTTCTTAAACCATTACACGGCATCCTGCTGATTTTCTGTTTTAAGTGTCGTAACAGCTCCTCGTTCATACTTTCTATAAATCTCCTTTGCAAAAACAAAATCCTCTTCCTTAAATCGTATATCAGAAAGTACCCTAATACCTAGATAGTCATCCTTGGTAGCATCATACCCCAATTCCATTTTTCCTCTTTTTCGCTCTTTTTGAATCCATATTCTTTCCACCAATTCCGACTCTTCCAAAGATTTTTTTAGTGCTAAAAAAGTTTTTGTACAAAATATAGGCATATCACTTGTTTCTCCATTCAACGAAGTCAACACGTGCTCAGTATCTTTAAATTTTATTCTGGATATTATGGTATCTACACCCATTTTCCACACTGATTCATATGGCATATCAAAAAAGAAGTCGCTAACACATAACTTTTCAATTGTTTTATTTAATTCATCTTCAAAATCCAAAACACCATTATTCAGGCAATATTCACTATCGACAATATGTCGATTTTTTAATGGCAATTTATTAACAACTGACTTACACATATTCAACACATAATGTTGTACACCACTCATTTCGCTATAAGATGGAATCTTATTGTAAATATCAGTGATTACACCTTGACTCATATTATATAAAACTTTTCTATGTTCCAATGAATAACTCGTAGTCCTGACACCAAAGGTTATATCCATAACTTTATGTATATGATCCATGGCTTCTTCAGCCCTATATGATTCCAATAATCCTTGACGATTCCATCCTCTTATAATAAGTTCCTTATTTTCTAAATTTACTTCCACAGGATAATACATGCCTGTCTGAGCATAATTCCCCTTATCACTACATTCAGCGTAACACGAAAACAGAATTTTTAAAGAAACTAAATCACCCTTACTATTTATCTCCGAAACAGATGCAGAAATCTTCATAGGATCAGCAGAGTTGGATACACTGCCTAATATATTTATAAAATCTAGTCTATCGTCCCCAAATACTTCTTGGTATTTTTCAAGCCAATCTAATGGATTTGACAATGTGGATGATTTTTCTATCCTGTATATACGTGAATATTTTCTTTTACCATAGAAAAGCTCATCAAATAAAAAACTCTCAAAGTCATCAATATCCACCTTGTTTTCCTTTAACAACTCATCAACATAATAGTTCACTTCTTTTCCCTTATCATCATCAGAATAAGCTATATTATGATTTTTCAAATATTGTATTATGTATTTTCCATCAACATTGTCAACAATTATCTTACTTAATGATGGCATTTCACCACCTCCTTACAGATCTAAAACTTTAATATTAATTATTATAGCACTCGCTCATATTTTGTTCTACACAATATAGTAAAACAATACCATTTGCAATCTATGACTCATACTCTATTCTTTTAATCTCATATCATTATATACGTACACAGTAGGGAACTCTAAACTCAGAAAGCAAGGAAAACTGCCATTCCACTATTTCCAGGTCCAAAAAAGCCCAGAAGAATTTCCCCCTCCGAGTCTGTGAAATAAAATATATTTGTTTTAAGAGTTATTTACTTTTTTCTTGTACCTGGCACCTCAGATTCTAAGGAAAACCATGCCCACATCACATCCTCCCAAGACCTCTACTATATTCAATCAAATCATTCTCAGCTTTTCTTTCGGCCTCTGTACACCTAGCTTTCACCTCATCACAAAGATCATCAAAATACTGACTATCTGTATGCCCTGCCTTTTCATTATACCAATCCAGTATATCCTGCAAATCATAAGCATATTGAGACACTATCCCCAGCACATCTTTGTCCATGCATTTCTTCGATAAATCACAGTTACCAATTAATTGGATTTTTTCATACGCTTGGTATTCTCTTGCAACTTTAAGCATCTGAGTATTCTCTTCAGAATACATAGTCCAAAACTTATCATGTTCTGCCTGATTACTAGCATTCTGTATCATTTCCAGCAAATAGGCACCATTTCTTACAATGTATGGAATGATTCCAACTATTTTATCTTGTAACTCCTTAATATCTTTTTTCCTTTGTTCCTTTAACTCTTTTCGTTTTCCAAGTCTGTAGTTTATTGCAATCGTAATCAAAGCAATTATTGTTGGCGATATACCCTTGAATATTTCCCAAATGTAATCCATCACAACATGTGTGGCCAAAAATTGTTGAAATCCCATTCAATCACCTTCCTGTGTCTACATACAATTCATACGTAACCACCGATTGCCAGCCCTCCCGGGCTGGCAATCACATCACATCCATATAAACATCCTATCTACAAATCCCCAAACAAATCCTTCTCATACACGCTGTCCTCAATCATACCCTTAAAGCTCTCCTTAATAGCCTCAACATCCTCCTTATACGTCATACCATACCAGGTATCATTCGTCCGGAGAACCTTAACCGTCATCTTCTTCTCATCCAGAAGCTCTCCTATGAATGTAGAAATAAGGGACTCTGCCTTAAGTGGATCAGTTGAAACCTCCGTCTCAAAGAACTCCGCAAATCCTGCCTCCAACATATCCAGGAATTCCGGTGTCAATCCCCACATGTTCATGGACACCAGAGACTCCGTATCAATAGCTATGCCGTCCGCCTATGCACCATCCACAGTCTTGACGATATTCTTGGTCTCCACCACCTCTGTCAGATTATTCTGATCGTCCATCTTGCAAATGCCTCTGGTCACACCACCATTATCAGACAATGTATTCTTGAGTACAAATCCAGCCATACATGATTGTCCTCCGTTCACCAGATACTCATGAACCAGTCTGAAGCCTTCCTTGCCATAATAATCATCAGCATTTATCACGACAAATGGTGTCTTCAGCACGGCTTTAGCAGCAAGCACGGCCTGTCCTGTTCCCCATGGCTTAGTTCTGCCTGCCGGCAGCTCCCCAGGAATATCCTCAATATCCTGAAATGCATAATCAACCGTAACACCAGATTTCTCGCAAATGGCAGCAATCCGATCACCTATAAGCCTGCCGCAATCGCATCGTGAATCGAGTAGTCCATGATGATATTGTTCACGTCATCAACTGGTTCCAACTACTTGATTCCTATTCCGAAGCGGCTGCCGATTCCAGCAGCCATGATAAGTAATGTTGTGTTCATTTTTTCCTTTTTCTCTCTATTCTTTTTCTTTTAAACAATCCATTTCCCCACAAATGGAATCCTCTTTACAATACTTGTAACAATATAGCCACATACAAAAATCATAGCAGAACAAAAAATGGTATTTATTGCCTGAAAAACTCCTTTTAGATGCTCTCAAATACTATTTTCTTGTAACGAAGCAATCCAGTATATCATCTACATTACTTGAGGTGATTTCTGTTTGGCAATAATTCATATATGTATCAACACTGGTATGCTCAACTTTTGAAAAATCAATTATACTCAGTTTATTTATAATATCCTCAGAAAATCTTTTCTTGATTACTTTATTACCAACATATATAGAATATGGCGGAACATCCTTTGTGACAATTGCTCTTGCACCAATAACACTGCCTTTACCAATTGTTACTCCGGGCATAATAAGCGCATCATATCCAATCCAAACATCATCTTCTATAATAATAGAGTGATTCACTGGGTTATTAATTTTTTGTTTATAAACTTTTGATTGAAAAGGATATGTAGATATCCGCTTGTAATCATGCTCGCCCCCTCCCATAAAAATAACCTTAGGTCCTATCGAACAGTAGTTTCCAATTTTAATACAAGAATCATCTGCCATTAAAATAGCAGATATACCTCCATAAGTACCTTTTCCAACCGAAACCTGAGCAAAGTTAAAAGCATTCACAATACTAGTTTCATTATGAACGTTTCTTTTTCTCCACTCTTTTTTCTTTAGCCATAATTTTATTTTACCAAACATAAGTTCATTCCTCAAATAATTCCTTTAATATAAATTAAAATTTGTATAACTAAAATCTCAACTTTCCTTATTTTA
>ULUO01065506.1_pt1 | contig 17619 bp, 7 predicted proteins | sample 1958611 | NCBI WGS metagenome assembly ULUO01 (sample SAMEA4835762, study PRJEB28245) | human gut metagenome | biome: gut microbiome; material: fecal sample | place: Denmark | collected 2008
GGCGGAGGCGGTTCGGCCTGCATCTGTGGTACGATATCCGGATAGGCGACGATGTCCCTGTCACGAGGGCTGCCGGTGACCTCGCCTCCGTTCCCGGTGTGAGCCATGTGCAGCCTGTTTACAGAATACGGTGGGCCGATAATCCCCGCGTATTGCCGGCAGAATACCTCTATACGCCCGTGCGCGCCAAGTTCGCCGACGGTGCCGCTCCGGTCAATGACCCGGAGATAGGCAAGCAGTGGCACTACCATAACGACGGTTCGGCCTGGGCATGGAAGACGGGAGCCGATATCAACCTCTTTGAGGCGTGGGAGAAGTTCAATGCCGGCCGTCCGGAGGTCATCGTGGCCGTGGTGGACATGGGCGTGCAGTACGACCATCCCGACCTGGCGGCCAACATGTGGGTGAACGAGGCGGAGTTGAACGGTGCGCCCGGCGTGGATGACGACGGCAACGGTTACGTGGACGATGTGTACGGTTACAATTTCGACAAGGATACCGGTGCGATAGAGCCCGGCGGCCACGGTACGCACTGTGCGGGTACCATAGCCGCGGTCAATAACAACGGTATCGGCGTATGCGGTGTGGCAGGCGGTACGGGCAATGGCGACGGGGCACGTATCATGTCCATTCAGATGGACCCCGGTGCTGCTGACGCGCGTTATGCCGATGCATTCGCCTATGCCGCCGACAACGGAGCCGTGATAACCTCCAACAGTTGGGTGCTCGATATGGATGCCATGCCGGCCGATGTGGGTGCGGCGATAGATTACTTCAATGCCAATGCCGGTACCGATGAGAACGGTGTGCAGACCGGCCCGATGAAAGGGGGCTTGTGCATGTTCGCCGCCGGGAACTACAACACCTCCGGCCCGCAGTATGAAGGGCGGATATGGTACCCCGCCGCCGACGACCGGGTGATAGCCGTGACCTCCATGGGGCCCGATTACAAGAAGGCCGATTATTCGCAGTACGGACAGGGGGCCGACATCATGGCTCCCGGCGGTGAGGATACCGACGGCGCCGGCTGCGGCGTTTACAGTACCGTGACCGAGGGCGGATACGGTTATATGTCGGGAACTTCGATGGCGACTCCCCATACGGCCGGTGTGGCCGCACTGATGGTGTCGCAGTACGGAGGCGAGGGATTTACCGCGGACGAGCTGCGCAGGGTGCTGCTCGGCAGCTATCGAAATGTCGGAGAGTACCAGGAGGAAGCGTGCCGCAACCTCATCGGCGTCGGATTGCTCGATGCGTCGCTGATGGATAACTACTACAAGAATCCCGGCGCGGCTCCCGAGACACCTGCCGAACCCTCCGTGGAGGGCATCGCGGACGGATTGCACTTCTCCTGCCGGATACCGGCCGATGCGAACGGCGACCCGGCTGCGTGGCTGCTGCTCTCCTATGCTCCTGCCGCCGGTTCGGAGCAGACACCCGTTCGGCTCAGGATGTCGTGCAATGCAGGCGTGGGCGATGCATTCGGCTATTCCGTGACCGTGGCGGGCGACACCGAGTTCAACGCGGAGCTGAGGGCGGAAGACCGTTACGGCAATGTCTCGGAACCGTATGCCGTGACCGTGAAATCCCTGCCCCATATCAACCGTCCGCCGACGATGATAGCTTCGGTGAACGATTTTACCATACAGCAGGTGGGGACCGGGTATGCCCGCCGTTTCGACCTGTCGATGTATTACAGCGACCCGGACGTGGGGGAATTCGGCGATGAACTGACGTACGGCGTATCGTCCGACCCGGAGGGTATCGTGCGTATCTCCGTGGAGGGGAGCGTGGCGGTGTTCGAACCGGTGGGGATAGGGGCCGCTGCGGTCGTGGTGAAGGCTTCCGACCGGGTCGGTGCCTATGCGGAAGACCGTTTTACCGTCTCCGTTATCCATAAGGGGATACCCGATACGACGATAGAGGGGGTAGGACAGGAACATGCGCTCGTCCTTCCGCTTGCGGAGTATTTCTATGCCGTTGAGGGGATGGAGTACAAATATGCGGCGGAGAGTTCCGACCCGTCGAAGGTGCGGGTAAGTATCGGTCAGGGCAGCTTGCATATCGTTCCGGTAGCTGCCGGCAGTGCTGCGGTGACAATCTCCTGCAAACCGGGAACGGGGGCTTCGGTGGAGTCGCAGTTCCTCGTGACCGTGACGGGCGGCGAGACGCCCCTGCCCGAGGGAGGTTTCGCGCTTTGGCCCAATCCTGCCTCCGAATACGTCGATATCCGTGTCCCCGGAGCGGCGGGGACCGTTGCGGTGAGGATTTACGATGCGTCGGCGCGTCAGGTTTTCGACGGTACGGTAACGCCGGATGCCGACGGGGTGGGGCGGCTGGAAGTCGCCGCACTGAGCCCCGGAGCCTACTCCCTGGTGGCCGAGCAGGATGGACATAAATTTACGGCAGGTTTCGTGAAACGGTGATGCCGCTCTTCGTTTTGGCCGCCCTTTCCGGCCGGCCAAAACGTGGCGGAAGATGAAACGGGGGAGGTCGGAATCGGTCCGGCCTCCCCCGGCCGTTCCGGTATCGGAGAGAGAAAGGAGGGGAAAAGAGGGCTGAATAGGGTTTCCGGGGCGTCCGCAGGATATGATATTTGCCCCCGGAAGCGTTTTATGTGCTTTTTTGTTGGGTAAATGTTGGAACTTTTATTAATTTCGCAAAGATGTACCCATGTAACAATAAGCGCAGGTCAATATCGGTTATACTATGAAGGATAATCTAATCCATTTAATGATGAAACGATACTTTTTATCTTTGTTCGCTGTGGCAGGCATTCTGGCCTCCTGTGCGAAAGACCCTGCTGTGTCCGGAACGGCTCCGGGCGGCGGGAACGAACGGAATGAAGAGGAGTACGTCGGCGACGTAGTCAAGGGGAAGATAAGGATTCGCCTGGCGGATAATGCCACGGCTCTCCGGACAGGAGCGTTTACCCGCGGCGAGGCTGATTCCGGCGACCCCGAACTCGACAAACTCGCGGCACAGTTGGGCGCAACCAAAATAGAGCGGGTTTTCGGGACCGACCCCCGGTTTACGGAGCGTCACAAGAAATACGGCCTGCACTTGTGGTACGACGTGACGTTCGACGAGGATGTACCCGTTTCACGGGCACAGTCCGGATTCGAGTCGCTTCCCGGCGTAGCCTATGTGCGTCCCATCTACCGGATATATCCTGCCGACGGTTACGATACCCTTTATCCGGCAGCGGTAACGGATAAGTCCGGATGGGAGGGCAGTACCGCTGAAATGCCTTTCGATGACCCCGGACTGCCGATGCAGTGGCATTACTACAACGACGGTACGCTTTTCAATACCGAAGGTACGGTGGTGGCCGTCGAGGGGGCGGATGTCAATCTGTTCAAGGCATGGGAGATGTACGGTGCCGGTGACCCGAGCGTGGTGGTGGCCGTCATGGACATGGGTATTCAGTACGACCATCCCGACCTTGTTGCCAACATGTGGGTGAACGAGGGGGAACTCAACGGCGAACCCAATAAGGATAACGACGGCAACAGCATCAAGAACGATATATACGGCTATAACGGTTTGACGCGGGACGGTAACATCGAGCCCGGCAGCCATGGTACGCACGTAGCCGGTACGGTGGCCGCTACCAACAACAACGGTATCGGCGTTTCGGGTGTGGCCGGCGGTACGGGTGTGGGTGACGGTGCAAGGCTTATGTCCTGCCAGATATTCGCTCCGAACGACGCTTCGGAGAGCGACTACCCGGACGTGTACCGTTATGCCGCCGACAACGGTGCGGTGATAAGCCAGAACAGTTGGGGCTATTCCCAGATGTACAGTGCCATCCCGGAGGATATGGCCGTGGCGATGGATTATTTCATAGACAATGCGGGTATCGGACCCGACCGCGAGCAGACCGGCCCGATGAAGGGAGGTATCATCATCTTCTCGGCAGGCAACGACTATTCGTCGCGTCCCTCTTTCCCGGGAGCCGACGACCGGGTGGTGTGCGTTACCTCCATGATGCCGAACTACATGAAGGCAGGTTACTCCAATTTCGGCGATGCCGCCGACATCTTCGCTCCCGGCGGAGCCGGTTCGACCGATACGGAGTTCAGCATGGAAGGGCAGGTGTACAGTACGGATATCACCGATGCGTACGGTTACAAGGCGGGTACGTCGATGGCGTGTCCGCATGTATCGGGTATCGCGGCCCTTATCGTGTCGCGTTACGGCGTGGGGCAGCCCGGTTTTACGCCCGACAAGCTGAGGGAGATACTGCTGCGCAGCTATCGCAGCGTAGGTCAGTATCAGAAGACGCCGGCCATTGCCGACGGCCTCGGCGTGGGCTTGGTGGATGCTACCATGATAGAGCTGGAGAATCCCGGAACGGCACCGGAGGCTCCCCAGGCCGTGAGTGCGGAGGGAACGGACGAGCGAAAACTCACGCTCCGTATCACCGCTTCGGCTGACGGCAACGGAATGTCCGTAGCGCAGTACCGTGTCTCCTATGCCCCGGAAGGAACGGCCGACGGAGCGGACGGTTGGCAGTCGGTGGAGCTTTATAACCGGGCCGATATCGGCGAGGTGAGCGAATATACGGTAGGCAATCTCGAGCATGAAACCACTTATGTGTTCCGTGTGAAGAGTGTGGACCGTTTCGGCAACGAATCGGCCGGCTATACGGAAGGGCGGGGTACGACCGTCGAACACACGAACCTGAGCCCGGAGATAACCAAGCCGCTCGGCAGGGTGGTACTCCCCTCCGGCAACAGCTTCACAGCGACCGTGGATTTGAACGAGAACTTCAGCGACCCCGACCTGCCCAACGATGAACTGACGTTTACGGCCGAAAGCAACGATGCTTCGGTAGCTACGGCGCAGGTATTGGAGGGCGGCATACTGGAGGTGACCGGCCTCAAGAAGGGCGATACGTTCATCTCCGTGACCGTGAAGGACCGTGAAGGACTGTCCATTTCGAAAAATATGGGCGTATCCGTTACGGCAGACCCTGCCGGCAGCGGAGAGGGGACGACCGTGACTTTGCCCGACAGTGCGAACGCTTTCTCCGGAAACATCGCGCTTGATGAACTGTTCGGCGTTACGGGCGGTCTGACCTATACGGCCGTAAGTTCCGCACCGGATGTGGTATCCGTGGCAGTGAACGGCAATGTCCTGACGGTTACCGGACTGAAGATGGGCAACGCTTCGGTGACGGTGACGGGAACCGATACCGCCGGAGCATCCGATACGCGGACGGTCGAGGTGACGGTGACGGCGAATCCCGGAGGCGGTACCGCCCCGCAGACACCCGCCGGAAGCATCAGCCTCTATCCCAATCCGGCCGATGATGTTCTCAATATCGGTGTGGGCGGAGCGACCGGAGGGGCGGCCGGCATTCGGATATACGATGCCGGCGCCCGTCAGGTAGGCAATCTCTCCGTGACGCTCGACGGTAACGGCGTGGCAGCCGGCAACGATGTGTCCGGCCTCGCTCCCGGAGCCTATTCGGTCGTGGTCGAGCACGACGGTCACCGCTATACGGGCAGCTTCATGAAACGGTAAAACCGCCGGACGAATGGAACGGCGGAGCCGGGCCCGGTCGGGTCCGGCTCCGTTGTCTTTCTGTGGCCGGTATCTCCGGGACGGTTATTTGCGGCGGAAGGTCATTTTGTTTTCAGGGGTAACGATATTGTGGCATATTTTTTATATTTTCGCAAACGGCCGTCGGTGCGGGTATCCTGCCTGCGGCGGACATTTATCAACCAACCCTACTATCGAATGAAACGGTATTTGAATCTGTTGTTCCTTGCGGCGGCTGCTCTTTGTGCATCGTGTGCGAGAGATGCCGTCGTTTCCGATGTCCCGCCGAAAGGGGAGGATGTCGGCGGTTACGACAACAACGTTATTGTGCCCGGATGGGTGAGGATAAGGCTCGACGACGAGGCTGCCCCGCTTCGGACGGGCGTCTTTACCCGGGGCGAGGCCGATTCGGGCAATCCGCTACTCGACGAACTTGCGGCCGGCCTCGGGGCGACCGAGATACGGGAAGTGTTCCCGACCGACCCCCGGTTCGAGGAACGTCACCGGAAATACGGGCTCCATCTCTGGTTTGATATCAGGCTCGGCGACGAGGTGCCCGTATCCCGTGCGGAGCAGGAGTTTGCTGCACTGCCCGGCGTGCGGCATGCACAGCCGATTTATCGGATAGTCGCACTGGACGGTGCCGATTATCCGCTGCCTTCGGAGGTGAGCGAACCTTCCTCTTGGGAGGGCAGTTCCCGCGAGATGCCTTTCAATGACCCCGGTCTGAAGATGCAGTGGCATTACGACAACGACGGTACGATGACCAATGCCGAAGGCGAAACGGTCGCTGTCGAGGGGGCCGATATCGGGCTGTTCGAGGCATGGGAGATGTACGGTGCCGGCGACCCGTCGGTAATCGTCGCCGTCATGGATACGGGAGTTTTCTCCGGACACGAGGACCTGCAGGGCAACATGTGGGTGAACGAGGCCGAACTGAACGGTACGGCCGGCAAGGATGACGACGGCAACGGGTACAGGGACGATATACACGGCTATGATTTCTACAAGAAGTCGCCCGATGTGGAGCCCGGTGAGCACGGTACCCATGTGGCCGGTACCATCGCTGCCGTGAACGATAACGGCATCGGTGTCTCGGGTGTGGCCGGCGGTACGGGCAACGGCGACGGCGTGCGGATAATGACCTGTGCGATATACGACTATATGGGGTATGGTACGGCGACTCCCACGGGCTACGTTTACGCCGCCGACAACGGGGCCGTGATAAGCCAGAACAGTTGGAACTATCCCATGATTAATATTCTGCCCGAGGACATGTCGGTGGCGTTCGACTATTTTATCGACAATGCGGGTATCGGGCCCGACGGCGAACAGACCGGGCCCATGAAAGGGGGCGTCATCATCTTCGCCGCGGGGAATGAATTCAGTCCCAAGGTGGGGTGTCCTTCGGACGACCCGAGAGTCATTACGGTGACCTCCATGATGGCCGACTATGTGAAGGCGAGCTATTCCAACTACGGAACCGAGGCGGATATCTTCGCTCCCGGTGGTGCCGGTGAACGCGATGCGGCATTTCCGCAGCAGGGTCAGGTTTACAGCACCGGCTTGGACAATACCTATACCTACCACAGCGGTACCTCCATGGCTTGTCCGCATGTGTCGGGCGTAGCGGCCCTCATCGTGTCGCATTACGGTGCGAATGCTTCCGGTTTCACCAACGAGGAGCTGAAGACGATTTTGCTGCGGAGTTACCGCAATGTGGATATGTGGCAGACTCGGCCGGACATTGCGGCGGGGCTCGGTGCGGGGCTTGTCGATGCTTCCCTGATGGAACTGGAAAATCCCGGAGTGCCGCCCGAAGCCCCGGCAGGGCTCGAAGTGGCCGAAGGTACGGTGGAGGAGCGGCTGACGGTATCCGTTACGGGCCTGCCCGCCGACGGGAACGGTATGGGCATCGCTTACGTGAACCTGCGTTATGCCCCCGAGGAGGCGCGTGCGGAGTCCGGAGCATGGACCTCCGTGACGATACCCTGTCGGATGTCGCCGGGCGAGGCGCTGGAATACGAGGTTTCCGGATTGACGGATGCGACGACCTATGTGTTTGAGGCCGGTGCGATAGACCGGTTCGGAAACGAGTCCGGCTATGTCGGCGGCGAGGGTCGGACGATAGACCACATCAATCGTCCGCCGGCGATACAGAAGCCGCTGCCTGGCGTGGAACTGCCCGATGCTGCGGGAGAGGAGCCTTTCGTGACTGCCGTGGAGCTGAGCGATTATTTTACGGACCCCGACCTGCCGGCGGACGAACTGTCGTATGCTGCGAGAAGCAACGACGAGAGTGTCTACGGTCAGCGTCAGCGGTTCCATGCTGACGGTCGAAGGCCTGAAGCTGGGGGCGACCTATGTTTCGGTGACGGTGACCGACCTGGCCGGAGAGAGTATCGTCAAGAACATGTCGGTCAAGGTACTTGAGGAGCGGTTCCCGGAGGACCCGCCGACGCCCATACCGCCTGAGGAGGGCATGGAACTGACCGAGGGCGCACTGACGCTCTTCCCGAACCCGGCTCCGGATGCGCTGTTCATCGGCGTCGGCGGCGAAGCGGGCAAACGGGCCGATATCAGGGTGTACGATTCGGCTGCACGGGAGGTTGTCCGCCTGGACGGTGCGGCCTTCGGCAGTGAAGGCGAACTGAAGGATGTCATCCGGTACGACGTTTCCGGTCTCGTTCCGGGCAGCTATACGGTGCGGGTGAAACTGGCCGACGGACGCGAGCTTCGCAGTACGTTCGTGAAAGCATGAGAGCGTGCGGACGGCAGACTTCAGCCTGCCGTCCGCTCTCTTTGTCGTCCGGCTGCGGATACCGGCGTCTGTCCGTTTTCGGAGCCTGCAGCGCGGAACCTGAAAGGTTCCTGCGGTCGGGAGTCCGCCGCGGAATGCGGTGCTGTGCTTCGGGAGGCGTATCCGGAGACGGGCTGTGAGGAACAACCGTGAATAGGATGCTATTGCCATGAAAAAAGTTCTGATTATCTTTATGGCGGTGTTTCCGTTTCTGTGCTGTGCGGGGCGTTCCCACGGGGCGGCGGAGCCGCCTTTCGTTGCGGATACCCTTTCCGGAGCGGGAGAGGCGGCAGCGACCGACCGGATAAGGATACGGTTCGCCGATACGGTGCCGTTGCCTCGTGAAGCGCGTTTTGCGGCAGGAGCGGCCGATACGGGTATCGGGTGGTTCGACCGGGCTTTGGACACTGTGGGTGCGGTCGAGGTGCGCCGGGTTTTTTCGGATGGCGGCCGTTTTGCCGAGAGGCGCCGCCGGTACGGTCTGCACCTGTGGTACGAGGTGCGTACCGACGGCAGGATGCCTGTCGCGGAGGTCGTGCAGGTGTTCGCGGCGCTGCCGGCAGTTGCGTATGCCGGATTCGTGTACCGGGCCGAACTTGCGGATTAGCGGCAGGGGGAATGTGTTCGGATAGGGGCATCCGTACTATCGGAGGGCAGACTGGCGTTAAATATATATATGAATGGGATAAATACACCAAATAATTGTCAACTCTAATGTTATGAAAAGGATTTCTGTTTTTTTATTGGCTGCTGCGGCTATGTGGTCCTGTACGAAGGAACCGGTGTTGTCCGAAGCTCCCGAACGGGACGTTCCGGACGTATCGGTGCCGGACGATGATAACATAGTCAGCGGATGGGTCAGGATAAAGCTGGCCGACGATGCCGCTCCGCTCCGTGTCGGTGCATTCACGCGCGGGGAGGTGGAGTCGGGCGACCCGCGGCTGGATGAGATAGCGCAGGAGCTGGGTGCGACCGAGATTCGCCGCGTTTTCCGCGACGGGGGCCGTTTTGCCGAGAGGCGCCGCCGGTACGGTCTGCACCTGTGGTACGACATAAAGATAGGCGAGGATGTGCCCGTATCGAGGGCGGAGGCGGGAATCGCCGCCGTGCCCGGCGTGGCGCACGTACAGCCCATCTACAAGGCGAAACTGACGGACCACAGGGTGATTCCCGCCATGGCGGCCGACATGAAGTATAAACCGGCTGCGCTGGACGCTTCTCGGCCGGTGCTGTCGCCGGAGGAGTATCCTTTTAACGACCCTGGTCTGCCCCAGCAGTGGCACTACTATAACGACGGTTCACTGGAGAAGGCGGTCGAAGGGGCCGACATCAACCTGTTCAAAGGATGGGAGATAAATACGGGCCGTCCGGATGTCATCGTGGCCGTGGTGGATATGGGCGTGCAGTACGACCACCCCGACCTGGCTGCCAACATGTGGATAAACGAGGCCGAGATGAACGGCACAGAAGGCGTGGACGATGACGACAACGGATACGTGGACGACCTGTACGGATGGAACTTCGCTCCGAATTACGACAGCGGCGAGATAGTGCCCGGATACCACGGGACGCATATCGCCGGTACGATTGCCGCCGTGAACAACAACGGCGAGGGAGTCTGCGGAATCGCGGGCGGTTCGGGTAACGGCGACGGCGTGCGGATAATGACTATCGGATGGTCGGCGGACAACCGGCAGACGATTCCCAACTGGGACATGTTTGCCTATGCGGCCGACAACGGAGCGGTCATTGCTTCCTGCAGCTGGGAGGTCTCCTCTCCGGACCTCGCTCCCGACCTGCAGGCGGGGCTCGATTACTTCATCGACAACGCCGGCATGGATGAGAACGGAGGCCCCATGAAGGGCGGACTCATCATGTTCGCTGCGGGCAACTCCGGTGAGAACAGACTGAAGTTCCCCAGTTATTACGACCGGGTTGTCAGCGTGGCTTCGATGGCGCCGGATTACAACAAGGCCAGCTATTCGAACTGGGCTCCGGAGGTGGACATCCTTGCGCCCGGCGGTGAGAAAAACTTCGGCGAGGCGTATGCCGTTTACAGTACCTATACTGACAGCGGTTACGCCTACATTGAGGGAACGTCGATGGCTACTCCGCATGTGTCCGGTGTCGCCGCACTCATCGTTTCCGAATACGGGAAGGAGGGCTTTACGTCCGACGACCTGCGCAAGCGGCTGTTGGCCAGCTTCCGTCCCATCAGTCCGGTGGTCAGCGGCGAGTATGCCAACCAGATAGGTGTCGGACTCGTGGATGCCTCTCTCATCACGCTCGAAGACCCCGGAGTGAGCCCCGGTGCCCTGGAGAACTACGGTGCCGAAGGGCTGCCCGACAGCGTGAGGATATATTGCCGCGTGCCGGCCGACGGCAACGGCATGCCCGTGGTGAAGTACCGTCTCGAATATGCGGAGAAGAGCGGCGGCAGTACGGGCGAATGGCAGACGATGGACCTCGTGAATACCGCGGATGCGGGCGAGGATTACGAATACCGCATGATGCTCGTGCAGCTTACGACCTATGCCTTCCGGATGACGCCCGTAGACCGCTTCGGCAACGAAGGCAGTACGGTGGAGTTCGAGGCGACGACCTTGCAGCATACGAACCGTCCGCCGACGCAGAAAGCCAATTTCCTCGATGTGGAAGCGGCGAAGGCCGGAGAGAAATACTCCAAGAAGTTCAAGCTGGCCTATTACTTCATCGAACCGGACGAAGCTTTCGGCGATGCGCTTACCTTTACCGTGACTTCATCGGATGAGGATGTGGTCAGCGTCGTTATGACCAACGGTTCCGACCTGGAACTCGTTCCCCTGAAACAGGGCGAGAGTACCATCACGGTACGTGCTACGGACAAGGGCGGCCTGTATGTGGAATCTTCGTTCAAGTTCACTGTGCTGGAGAATGCCTTCGAGAATATCAAGCCGAGGGCGACCAAAGAGTTCGGTACGGTTCGTATGGCGGGAACCGGCGCCGAATACAGGCAGTCATTCGTGCTTTCGGAGTATTTCACAGATGCCAACCTGGCGGACGGAGATGTGCTCACGTTCTCGTTCACCAATACGAATGAAGCGGTTGTGGGCGTGACGGTTGAGGAGGGGAGCCTCGTCGTGGAACCGATAGCCGAGGGTACGGCCTCCGTGACCGTGACCGCCACCGACTTGGCCGGCGAATCGGCGCAGTCAGTACTGACGGTACAGGTCGGCAGTGTACCGGCCGGTGATGGCGGTCTGCTGATTGCACCCAATCCTGTAGGGGAGACGCTCTCCATGCACTTCGCTGCTGCGGCAGGCGTCGGTGCCGAAGCCGTGATATACGATGCGGCGGCCCGCAGGGTGCTCTCCGAAAATGTGGAATTCGATGGGAACGGAACGGGGACGCTCGACGTGTCGGCACTTGCTCCGGGTATCTATACGTTATCGGTGAAAACGGAGGGCGGAATTGCAGGGAACGGCACTTTCGTCAAGCGATAGCGTGCGCCTGCGGCTGGAGGATGCATCTCCGGCGGAAGAATTGAGAAAGGGTATCCGGCATCGTCCGGATACCCTTTCTGGGTATTCGGCGGCACGTATGCCGCCGGTGCCCGAAAGGTTGCCGTGTGGACGGATGCGGAAATATTTTTCCTGGTGTATGTATTGGCTATCATTTTGTTATGTGAAAGTGCGGTGGGCCGGGAGGCGAGAAAATATGGTCTGGATATGACATATTTCCATATTTTGGTTATTTTTGCTTGATATGCTTACCGTATCTTGATGATACCTGTTCCGAAAGGATGCTTCCGGATACAGTATTTAATTCATACTTATATGGATTTCAGATTCCTGGTGGCTATGGCGGCCGTTGCCTTGTCGGTTTTCTCTTCCTGTACGAAGGACCCTCTTATGATGAATGGAGGCGGAAGCAGTGAGGGAGAGGCTGCGGATTTTGACGATTCTGCTGAAATCGTGCCGGGATGGATAAGGATAAAACTGGCGGATGATTCGGAGCCGTTGCGTACCGGGGTTTTTACCCGCGGCGGTTTCGATTCGGGAGATGTGCGGCTCGACGAACTCGCAGCCGGACTGGGGGCGACGGAAATCAGGCGTGTCTTCCGTGACGGAGGCCGTTTCGAAGAACGCCACCGCCGTTACGGGCTCCATTTATGGTACGATATCCGAATCGCCGACGAAGTGCCCGTTTCCCGGGCCCGGGCCGAAATGGTTTCGTTGCCGGGTGTCGATGTCGTCGAGCCCGTGTATCGCGTGAGGCTCGCCGAGGCACATGTGGTGCCGGATATTTCCGACCGGCTGTACCGGCCGTTTTCCGAAGGCGAGGCGAGGCCCGAACCAGCTCCCTTCAATGACCCGGAACTCTCCCGGCAGTGGCATTACAACAACGACGGGTCGATTGAAGGCTCGGTGGCGGGTGCAGACATCAACCTGTTCAAAGCCTGGAGAGAGATAGGGGCGGGGAGACCGGAGGTTGTCGTGGCCGTTATCGACGGCGGCATACAGTACGACCATCCCGACCTGGCGGCCAACATGTGGACAAACGAGGCCGAGATGAACGGTACACCCGGCGTGGACGATGACGGTAACGGTTATGTGGATGACATTTATGGATGGAATTATTATACCGATTCGGGAACGATAACCCAGCATTTCCACGGTACACATGTGGCAGGTACGGTAGCTGCGGTCAATAACAACGGTATCGGTGTTTGCGGTGTGGCCGGCGGTACGGGTGTGGGTGACGGTGTCCGGCTGATGTCGTGTCAGAACTACGATACCGATGCCAACGGTCAGGAGGTGGGCAGCGTTACGGAGGAGTCGTTCATTTATGCTGCCGATAACGGCGCCGTTATCGCTCAGTGCAGTTGGGGATACAATGGTATCGAGACGCCGCTGTCGATGCAGCGGGCCATTCAGTACTTTATCCGGGAGGCCGGTACGGATGAAAATGGGGTTCAGACCGGACCGATGAAGGGCGGTGTGGTCTGCTTTTCGGCTGGTAACAGCAGTTACTCCCATGTAGGCAATCCGGGCGATATGGAAGAGGTGGTCGGTGTGACGGCCATGGGCCCTGATTATAAGAAAGCCGGGTACTCCAATTATGGCTCGGCGGCCGACCTTTTCGCTCCCGGAGGGGCGAGTTCGGCCAATCCGGAGGACCCGAAACAGGTTTACAGCACCTATATCAACGGCGGCTATGCCTATCTGTGGGGAACGTCGATGGCATGTCCCCATGTTTCGGGTGTGGCGGCGCTGATAGTGTCCTATTACGGTGTGGATACGCCCGGTTTTACGGCCGAACGCTGCCGGGAGATTCTGCTGCGCAGCTTCCGGCCCGTGGGAGAGTATGTCGCCGGCGAACCGTATGCCGACGGATTGGGTGCCGGGTTGGTGGATGCTTCGCTGATTCTGCTCGAAAATCCAGGCATAAAACCGGGAAGCGTCGAGGAGCTGACATTGACGCCGCTGCCTGACGGGATGGCGATAGCCGCTGCGATGCCCGCCGATGGCAATGGGGATGCCGTGTCGAAAATCAGGCTCGGGTATGCGCCGGTCAACGGAGATGGTACGACGGGCGAGTGGAGGGAAGAGACCTTTCCGAATATCCAGCCTGCAGGAGGAATCTTCACGACCGAACTTCAATTGGCGGCCGAAGAGACCTATCGGGTGCGGATGAGCGTGGAAGACCGGTACGGAAACGTGTCGGATGAGGTGACGGATGAAGCTACTACGCTTCCGCACGTCAATGTGGCACCTTCGTATCGCGGCATAGAGACGCAGTTGTTCACTTCGACCGGTAAAGGGTTCAGCAAGACGGTGGCGCTGGACAGCTATTTCAGCGACCCCGATATTCCGTATGGCGACGAACTGACATTCGCGTTCGATGACGGAGAGCAGGAGATACTGGAAGTCGTACTCGAGGGGGCGGAGCTTCTCTTGACGCCGATATATAAGGGCCAGACGGAAATTGTGGTGACGGCTACCGATAGGGCGGGGGAAAGCGCCTCGGGTACTTTCAGGGTGCGTATCGTATCGGGTGACGAACCCCCGGCAGAGCCGGAACCCGACCCGGAACCCGACCCGGACCCGGACCCTGACCCTGACCCGGTGCCCGGATTCGACGGGGACACGATGGTGGTCGTCCCCAATCCTGTCGGTGAAGCGTTGACCGTGTATGTCCCGCATGTCGCGTCGATGGAGGGAACGGCTACGATATACGATGCGGCGGCCCGTAAGGTATTGGAGACGACGATAACGGTGGATGCGGAAGGAAAGGGTACCCTGCAGGTAGGCGGACTTTCCCCCGGAGCGTACTCGCTTTCGGTAGAGGTCGGGGGTAAAAGTTCCAAGGTATCGTTCATGAAGCGGTAGATAGTGCAGAAGAAAACGGAAAGAACGAATAATGTATGAAATACAGGTATTGGTTGGCAGGGCTTTGTGCGGGATTGCTGATTTCCTGTGCGAAGGAGAGTTTTACAGTCGGTGTGGAGCCGGAAGACGGCGACCGGATATATGCCGACGGCGATGAGGTAATCAGGGGCTGGATACGGATAAAGCTTTCGGAAGAGGGTCCCGAAGCGCTCCGGACTGGGCAGTTTACACGCGGCGAAGCTGCGACGGGCGACGGAGATATCGATGAGGTGGCGGCTGCGTTCGGTGCTACCGAGGTGCGGCGCGTTTTCCGCGACGGAGGCCGTTTTGCCGAGAGGCGCCGCCGGTACGGTCTGCATTTGTGGTACGATATACGTTTCGACGAGGAGATTCCCGTATCGCGGGCCGGGGCTGAATTTGCTGCGCTTCCGGGAGTGGCTTATGCGGAACCGGTGTACCGGATACAGCGCCTTGACGCTGCCGCGATTCCTGCCGAAGCGCTGTACGAGCCGCCCGTGCCGGCGGCAGAGGAGGGACAGTGGCCTTTCGACGACCCGATGCTCTCCCAGCAGTGGCATTATTATAACGACGGTACCATCAGCGGGACGGAAGCCGGTGCCGACATGAATCTGTTTGAAGGGTGGAAAACCACCGCGGGCAGTCCGGCCGTGATAGTCGCCGTGACGGATTCCGGCGTGCAGTTCGACCATGAAGACCTGGCTGCCAACATGTGGGTGAACGAGGCCGAACTGAACGGAACGGAAGGTGTGGATGACGACGGAAACGGCTATGTGGATGACATATACGGATGGAATTTTGTCCGGGACAGCGGAACGATAGTTCCGGAAGACCACGGTACGCATGTAGCCGGTACGGTGGCGGCAGTCAATAACAACGGCATAGGCGTCTGCGGCGTGGCCGGCGGTACGGGCAATGGCGACGGAGCCCGCATCATGTCGATGCAGATATTCGAGGGCGACGAATCCGTAGGCGATACGAATGCGGAGTGTTTCGTGTATGCCGCCGATAACGGGGCCGTGATTTCGCAGAACAGTTGGACGTGGACCCGGCTGTCGTCGCTTCCGAGAGCCTACGACGAAGCTTTCGACTATTTCATCGAAAATGCGGGAATGGACGACAGCGACGGCGACGGGGTGAATGACCGTCAGACCGGCCCCATGAAGGGAGGTATCATCATCTGTGCGGCGGGCAATTCCGGCGGGAGAATAGAGTATCCTGCGGCCGATGCGAGGTGTGTGGCCGTCACGGCAATGGGGGCGACTTTCAAGCTGGAAGCCTATTCCAACCGGGGAGCGGAAGCCGATATCATGGCGCCGGGCGGCGTGAAGGCCGCCAATTCGAAACGCCGGGTGTGGAGTACGGTTGCCGATAACGATTATGCCGCCATGTACGGTACGTCGATGGCGTGTCCGCATGTATCGGGCGTGGCAGCCCTCATAATCGCGGAATACGGACAGGAAGGGTTTACGGCCGAGCAGTGCCGTGAGATACTGCTGCGGGCATACCGTCCTGTCGGCGGTCTTGCCGACGACGATGCGGAACTCGGCGTACTGGGCGTGGGACTGCTCGATGCGGGGGCCGCATTCGTGACGGACCCCCAGTCGCAGCCGGGTGTCGTGGAATTCGGTTCCATGCAGGTGTCGGGCAATACGGTGAGCGTGCCGTGGCGCGTGCCTGCCGACGGCAACGGGAATGCCGTCGCGCAGTTTGTCGTGGAGTATGCCCCGAAAGAAGGGGGCGGCACGCCGGGTGGCGGAACCGTTGCGAACCGTTACGACGTGGGGCAGACCATGGTGTACACCTTCGAAGGGCTGTACAATACCGATTACGAAATAAACGTTCGTTCTATAGACCGGTTCGGAAACAGTTCGGAGGCGGTGTCCGGTTCGGTATCCATAGGCAATTTCGAGAATCGTCCGCCGGAGAGGACTTCCGAAAGGATGGCGGATGTATCCATGCCCGATACGGCGGAGACGAGTATCGTGAGCATAACGCTCACTCCTTATTTTACCGACCCCGACCTTGAATACGGCGACGAGCTCTCCTATTCGGCGACGAGCGTGAACGAGGATATCGTCGCCACAGAGGTGGCAGGGGAGGTGCTGAGGCTGATTCCGCGTGCCAAAGGAACGAGCCTGGTGACAGTGACGGCATCCGACCTTGCCGGGGCGACGGTGAGTTTCTCGATATATGCTACGGTAGCCGGAGGTACGGGCCCCTCGGGCGATGACGGGGCGGTTGCAATAAGTCCCAATCCGGTGGCTGACAGGCTGAATGTCCGGTTGGGTGACACGGAGGGCGAAGCGGCCGTACGCATTTATGACGGTGCTGCCCGGCTGGTGATGGAGGCCAGGGAAGAGATAGTCGGCGGCGGTGTGGAGCTCGATGTCAGCCGTCTTAGTCCGGGAGCCTATTCGCTTGTTGCGGAAGGTGGCGGACGGACGGTGCGCGGTACTTTTGTGAAACGGTAGCGGTCGATGGAACCGAATGGTGCCCGGCGGGTTCGGACACCGGAGCGGAAGGGCGGGATGTCCGCCTGAGGAGACGGAACAAACATTTAATACATAATAACAAGGATGAAAAAAGTACAATATTTATTGATGTCCGTATGTGCCCTTGCGGCGGCTTCCTGTACCAAGGAGGCTTCCTTTACGGAAGAAACCAAACCGGAGGCCAAAACCGAGATGGGGGCAGGCGAAGTGCGCGACGGGTGGATAAGGATAAAAATCAAGGAGGATGCCGCTCCGCTGCGTGCGGGGGTGTTCACCCGCGGTGCCATGGAGTCCGGAAATGAGGATATGGACCGTATCGCGGCCGAACTGGGTGCTACCGAGGTGCGGCGCGTATTCAGCGACGGCGGCCGGTTCGCGGAGCGCC
>ULUO01057957.1_pt1 | contig 17551 bp, 10 predicted proteins | sample 1958611 | NCBI WGS metagenome assembly ULUO01 (sample SAMEA4835762, study PRJEB28245) | human gut metagenome | biome: gut microbiome; material: fecal sample | place: Denmark | collected 2008
GCGATCTGATGTTTGAAGATCTGGTGGAAGTGTATAAGGAGCAGGCGAAGGTGATCTGCGAGGCGGGAGCGGATCTTTTTGTCGTGGAGACCATGATGAGTCTTCAGGAATGCCGTGCTGCGGTTATTGCTATCCGCGAGGTGTGTGATCTCCCGATTATGGTGTCGCTGACCTACAATGAGGATGGGCGGACGCTCTACGGAACTGATCCGGCAACTGCGGTGATTGTGCTGCAGAGCCTCGGAGCGGATGCTGTGGGATTGAACTGTTCCACCGGACCGGAGGCGATGATTGATCCGGTACAGCAGATGGCGGAGTATGCGACGATTCCGCTTCTGGCAAAGCCGAATGCCGGTATGCCGGAGCTCTGTGACGGCGTGACCGTGTATCGTACCACGCCGGAGGAGTTTGCGTCAGTCGGCGCGAAGCTTGTGGAGGCGGGCGCGGCGATTATCGGTGGATGTTGCGGCACGACACCGGAGCATATCCGTGCATTAAAGCAGGCGGTGGGTTCCATGCCGGTGCATATGCCTCTCACAAAGAAAAGACGTATGCTCGCCTCGGAGCGGATGCATGTGGAGATCCGTCTTGACGGTAAGTTCATGGTGATCGGAGAGCGGATCAATCCGACAGGAAAGAAAAAGCTGCAGGCGGAGTTAAAAGAGGGAAGTCTTAGTATGGTGCGGACCATGGCGACGGAGCAGGAGGAGAACGGCGCACAGATTCTGGACATCAATATGGGAATGAACGGAATTGACGAGAAGCAGATGATGTTAGACGCCATCTATGAAGTGACTTCCACGGTAGATCTGCCGCTCTGCATCGATTCCAGCCATGTGGATATCATCGAGGCGGCGCTGCGCATCTATCCGGGACGTGCGCTTGTCAATTCCATTTCTCTGGAAAAAGAAAAGATCGAGTATCTGCTGCCGATCGCGAAGAAGTACGGTGCCATGTTTATTTTGCTGCCGCTCTCGGACGAGGGGCTGCCGAAGGATTCTGCAGAAAAGCACGGGATCATCCGCGAGATCTTAAGACGCGCGGAAGCGATCGGCATGGGAAAAGAGGACATTGTGGTGGACGGACTGGTGGCGACGATCGGTGCCAATCCGAAGGCGGCGCTGGAGTGTTTTGAGACATTTTCTTTCTGCAAAAATGAGATGGAACTGCCGACGGTCTGCGGACTGTCCAACATTTCGTTCGGACTTCCGGAGCGCTCCTATGTCAACACGGCATTTCTCACGATGGCGATCGGAAACGGCCTTACGATGGCGATTGCAAATCCTTCCCAGGAACTTCTGATGAATGCGGCATTTGCATCGGACATGCTTCTGAACAAGGAGGAGAGCGGCATCCGCTATATCGGGCGCATGAATTATTTGTCCGAGAAGCATGAGGGCATGGAACATGTGTGGGTACCTGTCGGGACGGCGAAGGGCGCTGCCGTGAAAGGTACTGCCGCGGGACAGGCGGGAAACGCAGGCGGCGCAAAAGATTCCGGGAACGCGAATGAGGCGCGCAGTGCGGTTTTTACGGCGGTCTTAAAGGGCAATAAGAATCATATTTTAGACGAGGTCAAACACGCGTTAGACGCCGGGGAGACGCCGGATGACATCATCAACGGACATCTGATCCCGGCGATCAACGAGGTCGGCGAGCTGTTCGACAAGCAGAAGTATTTTCTGCCGCAGTTGATTTCTTCTGCGAATACGATGAAGGTGGCGATCGAATATTTAGAGCCGATGTTAGCACGCTCGGACAAGGAGCCGAAGGCAACGCTCGTCGTGGCGACCGTGGAGGGTGATATCCATGACATCGGGAAGAATCTTGTGGTGCTGATGTTGAAAAATTACGGGTATCATGTGATTGATCTGGGAAAAGATGTCCCGGCAGATCTGATTGTAGATACTGCGATGAAAGAAAACGCAAGGGTGATAGGGCTCTCCGCGCTGATGACGACGACGATGATGCGCATGAAGGACGTGGTGGAGCTTGTCAAAGAGCGCGGATGTACGGCGAAGGTTGTCATCGGCGGTGCGGCGATCACGGAAAGCTTTGCGGAGGAGATCGGTGCGGACGGCTATTCCAAGGATGCGGCGGAATGTGTGAAACTGGTGGATCGTCTGTTGGAGGAAGAGTAGAAGGCGAAAAGCGGTCTTTTCCGCCTTCAAACTGCCCCGGGAAAATAGATGCAAAAAAATAGAAAAAAAGTGTTGACTTTTTGCAATACGGATAGTATACTAATCAAGTCGGTTGCGGTAGCGACCGATGAATATGGGATCTTAGCTCAGCTGGGAGAGCATCTGCCTTACAAGCAGAGGGTCATAGGTTCGAGCCCTATAGGTCCCATAGATATCAATATAATATGGCGGAATAGCTCAGTTGGCTAGAGCACACGGTTCATACCCGTGGTGTCGAGAGTTCAAATCTCCCTTCCGCTACTAGAGAGTCCTCGGGAATACAAGCAGTTGTGTGTCCGGGGATTTTTGTTCTTTCATAGGAAAAGGCTTGAAAGTGAGGGTATCATGAGAGTAGGAATGGGTTACGACGTGCATAAACTGGTTGAGGGCAGAGATCTGATCATCGGCGGTGTCAGGATCCCGCATACGCTTGGTCTGCTCGGACATTCGGATGCGGATGTGCTGCTTCATGCGATTATGGATGCGCTTTTGGGCGCGGCGGGATTAGGTGACATCGGAAAGCATTTTCCGGACACTGATCCGCAGTATAAAGGAATTTCCAGTATGAAGCTGCTCTCCCATGTGGCGGAGCTGATCCGGGAGAGGGGTTACGTGGTGGAGAACATTGACGCCACGATCATTGCGCAGAAGCCGAAGATGCGCCCGCATATCCCGCAGATGGAGGAAAACATCGCGGGAGCGCTCGGCATCAGCACGGATCAGGTCAATGTCAAGGCGACCACGGAGGAGGGACTTGGCTTCACCGGAACGGAGGAAGGGATTTCCTCACAGGCGATCTGCGCGCTTTCCAGTTTTTATGAGGGAAGTTTTACTGTGGCGGACTCTGCGGCGGGCTGCGCGGGCTGCGGCGGCTGCGGACGAAGCGTACAATGAGCTAAGAAGAATTCAGGCGGCTGCAGACGAAACATGCAGTGAAAAAAGATTGACAAAAACACAGGAAGTGCATAAACTATAGTAGGCAGGAGAGGTATCTTCTGCCGATAAAAAGATGAATTGGAAAAGCGAAGATCGGAAAGAGTAAGGATTCGGACATTCGTCAGAGAGAGACTGTCACCGGCTGAAAGCAGTCTTGGAAGAGAGAGTCCCCAAGTGCCTCCGTGAGCTGATCCGGCGAGAGTCATCTGCACCGCAGGATGCAGGGATGCCGTAGCCGGGTACGTCTGGCATACGTTACATGCGTCAAGTGAAATCATATGATTTTAGTAGAGTGGAACCGCGGATCATTTCGTCTCTAGGAGACGGATGATCCTTTTTTTGTAATAGGAAACTTTGTTCTGGTTTGTATGTGGAAAGGAATGGGAAGAGATGGGTATCCTAAGGTATATGAAGGAAGAGTTTCAGGTAATCAAGGAACGCGATCCGGCGATCAAAAGTCCGATGGAAGTTTTGCTTTATCCGACATTTCATGTTATGCTAAGCTACAGAAGGGCGCATAAGCTTTATCTCAAAGGGCATTATTTCTGGGCGCGGTTTATTTCGCAGCGCGCAGCCAGAAAAACAGGCATTGAGATCCATCCGGGAGCGACGATCGGCAAGGGATTTTTTATCGATCACGGAAGCGGTGTCATCATCGGCGAGACGTCGATCATCGGAGATAACGTGACGCTGTATCAGGGCGTAACACTTGGTGGTACCGGCAAGGAGACCGGAAAGCGCCATCCGACGATCGGAAACAATGTCATGATCAGTGCCGGGGCGAAGATTATCGGTTCTTTTACGGTCGGGGATAATTCCAAGATCGGTGCCGGAAGCGTCGTCATCGAGGAAGTGCCGCCGAACTGCACCGTGGTCGGAGTGCCGGGACGCGTTGTAAAGCGTGACAATATCAGGACGCCGCAGGATGACATGGATCAGGTGCACCTTCCGGACCCTGTGAAGGAAGATATCACCGTGCTGCAGCATGAGAATGCTGAACTGGTGAACCGTGTGCTGGATCTGGAGAAAGAAGTGCGTATTTTGAGCGCGGGAGCCGGAGCGTCACAGGAATAATAAGAATAAAAAGAAACGGAGAATACCAAAGTGGAGAATAAATTCAAATTTTACAATACACTGACAAGAAATATCGATACGGTGATTCCGCATGAGGATGGAAAGATTGCCATGTATACCTGCGGACCGACGGTATATCATTACGCGCATATCGGCAATCTGCGCAGCTACATCATGGAGGACGTGCTGGAAAAAGCACTGCGTTATGTGGGCTACGATGTAAAACGTGTCATGAATATCACGGACGTGGGACACCTTTCCTCCGATGCGGATACCGGTGAGGATAAGATGTTAAAAGGTGCGAAGCGCGAGCACAAGACGGTGATGGAGATTGCGAAGTTTTACACGGACGCGTTTTTCGATGACTGCAAAAAGTTAAATATCAAGCGTCCGGACGTTGTGGAGCCGGCAACCAACTGCATCCCGGAGTTTATTCACATGATCGAGGTGCTGCTGGAGAAGGGCTACGCTTATGTGGCAGGCGGAAATGTCTATTTTGACACTTCCAGGCTGGACGACTATTATGTTTTTTCTTCCCAGAGCGAGAAAGAGCTGTTAGTCGGTGTGCGCGACGATGTGGAGGAGGACGTCAATAAGCGGAACAAAAATGATTTCGTCCTGTGGTTTACAAAGTCCAAATTCGAGGATCAGGCGCTCAAATGGGATAGTCCGTGGGGCGTGGGATACCCGGGATGGCATATCGAGTGCTCCTGCATCAGCATCAAGCATCTGGGTGAATATATGGATATCCACTGCGGCGGCGTGGACAATATTTTTCCGCATCACACCAACGAGATCGCACAGTCAGAGAGCTATCTGGGACATAAGTGGTGCGGTTACTGGTTCCATGTGAACCACCTGAACGACAAGTCGGGCAAGATGAGCAAGTCGAAGGGGGATTTCCTTACGGTGTCGCTTCTGCAGGAAAAAGGATACGATCCGATCGTGTACCGTATGTTCTGCCTGCAGTCCCACTACAGAAAGCCGCTTGAGTTTTCCTACGAGGTGCTGGACAACATGAGCGTTGCCTACAAAAAGCTTGTGAAGAGAATCGCAGATCTGAAGGCGGACGGCACAGTGGATGAGGATAAATTTGCAGAGTACAAGGAAAAATTCTGTGATGCCATTTCCAATGACCTGAACACTTCCATGGCGATTACAATCGTCTATGACCTGCTCAAGGATGATACCTTAAACGATGCAACCAAGCGTGCGCTGGCGGAGGATTTTGACCGCGTGCTCTCCTTGAACCTGACGACGGCGAAGGCGGAGAATCCGGCGGAAGACACAGAGGTGGATGCAGAGCTTGAGGCATATATTTTAGAGAAGATCGAGGAGCGCAAAGCTGCCAAGAAAGAGAAGGATTTTGCAAAGGCGGACGCGATCCGGGATGATCTTCTGGCAAAAGGAATTGTGTTAAAGGACACGCGCGAGGGTGTGATCTGGCATAAAGCGTGAGTCGGAGAGGAAGCTGGTATGGGAAGAGGAATCGATTCTTATATTAAGGAACAGTTCGGGATTGCGGAAGTCGATATCCGCACCTACTCACCGCTGACACTGGCTTATATCGGTGACGGGATCTATGATCTCGTCATCCGTTCTGTTGTCGTGGGAAAAGGGAATACCAGAGCGGGAGAACTGCACAAACGGACCAGCCAGATTGTCAAGGCGCACACGCAGGCCGAGATGATGGAGGTGCTTCTGCCGCTTCTGACAGAGGAGGAAGCGGACATTTACCGGCGCGGCAGAAATGCCAAGTCGCCGACGATGGCAAAGAATGCGACGATGTCCGACTACCGCAAGGCCACCGGGTTTGAGGCGCTGATGGGATGGCTGTACTTACAGGATGAGTTTGAGCGTCTGGTGGAACTGGTGAAGACCGGTGTGGACGGGCTGCATTTGAAGTTATAGAACGTCTGCCGCGGGAAGAGGAATCAGAGGGCGAAAGCATAGAGCGTCTGCCGGTGGCAGAGGATGCTGCAGGCAGCAGAAAGCGCCTGCCGGAAGCAGAAAGAAAAGGAGAATACATGGGATACGAGGAATTAAAAATAGAGGGACGCAATGCGGTGATTGAGGCGTTTCGTTCCGGCAAGACAATCGACAAGCTTTTTGTGCTGGACGGATGTCAGGACGGACCGGTGCGCACGATCGTAAGAGAAGCAAAAAAGCACGATACCATTATCCATTTTGTGGAAAAAGAGCGTCTGGATCAGCTCTCGGAGACGAAGAAGCACCAGGGCGTGATCGCGGTGGCGGCAGCGTACGAATATGCGGAAGTGGACGACATTCTGGAGATCGCAAGAGAAAAGGGAGAGCCGCCGTTCCTTTTTCTGCTGGATAATATTGAGGACCCGCACAATCTCGGGGCGATCATCCGTACCGCGAACCTCTGCGGAGCACACGGGGTCATTATTCCAAAGCGCAGGGCGGTGGGACTGACCGCGACTGTGGCAAAGACGTCCGCCGGCGCGCTAAACTATACGCCGGTTGCCAAGGTGACGAATCTGACGGCGACGATCAAGGAGTTAAAGGAGCAGGGCATCTGGTTTGTCTGCGCGGATATGGGCGGCACGCAGATGTATGACCTGGATCTGAAGGGACCGATCGGTCTTGTAATCGGAAGCGAGGGCGAGGGTGTCAGCAAGCTGGTGCGCGAAAACTGTGATTATGTGGCTTCCATTCCGATGAAGGGTGACATTGATTCTCTGAATGCTTCCGTAGCAGCCGGTGTGCTTGCCTATGAGATCGTCAGACAGCGGATGATGTAAGATGACAAAGCAGGCATAGGCGGACAGATTTTTATGCTGCGGAAAATACAGCCGTGCGCGGAAAGTTCAGGCGGCGTGGCAGGGCAGAGCAGAGAGGGAAGACGGAGGAAGACGTGGACGAATATCAGAAGCTGGCGGATGAAGAACTCATCCAGAAACTGCGCGGGGGCGACGAGCGGATCATGGATTATATCCTTGAAAAGTACAAGCCGTTGGTGCTTCGTAAGGCAAATGCAATGTTTTTGATTGGCGGAGATACGGATGATCTGATTCAGGAGGGGATGATCGGACTGTTTAAGGCGATCCGGGATTACCGGTCTGACAGGGAGGCATCCTTTTTCCATTTTGCGGAGCTGTGCATCAACCGACAGCTCTACAGCGCGGTGGAGGCGTCCAACCGGAAAAAACATGTCCCCCTGAACACGTATGTGTCCTTTTATTCCCAGACCACGGAGGAGGGGAAATCCCTGGCGGAGACGCTTCTCACCGACCAGATGGACGATCCGGAACAGCTCGTGATCGAGCAGGAGAATTTTACCGCTTTCTGGGAGCAGCTGCGGGAACAGTTAAGCGCGCTCGAGCGCCAGGTTTTAGACGCATATCTGGAAGGAAAAAATTACCGCCAGATAGCGGAGGAACTCGGGAAAAGTCCCAAGACAATCGACAATGCGCTCTCGCGTATCAAGGGAAAGATCCGGCAGAGATAGAGAGAAGGCAAAAAGGACATTTTGCAAAAAAGAGTGGGAAATGAACAACCGGTTGTACAAAATTTTGCGGAAACGAAAGAACTAGTCCCAAGGTACTGTACAAAATGTATAGAAATGGAATGGAAGTTTTGTGAAGTTTGTGCACACTTCTTTGCGCAGTCATGGTACTATAATAACCGTAAAAACCCCCCAATACATTATATATAGTTTTTGCTATACCCCATAGTAAAAATACCTTCTCCTAAAAGGGCAGCCAGTGATGGCTGTTCTTTTTTTCGTTATGGGAAAGAACAGAATTTGTTTCTGGCAAGAAAAGAGCTGTTCTGAGGAAAGGGAGATTGACAGAAGCATAGAATTGAGATAAGGTGTTAGAGGAAAAAGAATATATCGCAGAGGGACTGTGCGTGTAAGCAAACGGTTGAGAAGGTTAAAACCTGACTCTTGGAACCTGTCAGTTAATACTGTCGTAGGGAGCGAATGATGGATCAGATAGTTTGTGGAATCCGGCGTCACTGCGACGCCGGATTTTTTCGTACACCCTCTGCAGAAATGGAGCAAAAAAATATGGAACAGTTTGCAACACAGATGGAGGCAGCACGCAAGGGAATTGTGACAGAGGAGTTAAAGAAGGTTGCGGCGAAGGAACGTATGACCACAGAGGAGCTGATGCCGCTCGTTGCGGAGGGAAAGGTGGTCATCTGCGCGAACAGGCATCACAAATGCATTGACCCGGAGGGTATCGGCTCGATGCTGCGGACGAAGATCAATGTAAATCTCGGAATCTCCAGAGACTGTAAGGATTATGACGTGGAGATGGAAAAAGTGATGGCGGCAGTTGACATGGGAGCGCATGCGATCATGGATCTCTCCTCGCACGGGAACACCATTCCGTTCCGGAGAAAACTGACGGCGGAATGTCCGGCTATGATCGGAACCGTGCCGGTATATGATTCTGTAATTCACTATCAGAGGGATCTTGCGACACTGACCGCAAAGGATTTTATTGATGTGGTACGCCTGCATGCCGAGGATGGCGTGGATTTTGTGACGCTGCACTGCGGAATCACGCGCAAGACGATCGAGCAGATCAGGAAGCACAAGAGAAAAATGAATATTGTATCCAGAGGCGGTTCACTGGTGTTTGCGTGGATGTGTATGACCGGAGAGGAGAATCCGTTTTACGAGTACTACGATGAGATCCTTGAGATCTGCCGGGAGCATGATGTGACGATCTCCCTTGGCGATGCCTGCAGACCCGGCTGTCTGGCGGATGCATCCGATGTGTGTCAGATTGAGGAACTGGTGCGGCTGGGAGAACTTACAAAGCGTGCCTGGGCAAGAGATGTGCAGGTCATGGTAGAGGGACCGGGCCACATGCCGATGGATCAGATTGCAGCGAATATGAAGATTCAGCAGACGATCTGCATGGGAGCACCGTTTTATGTACTGGGACCGCTTGTAACGGACATTGCCCCGGGGTACGACCATATCACTTCCGCGATCGGAGGAGCGATCGCCGCGCAGAATGGAGCTGCATTTTTGTGCTATGTGACACCGGCGGAGCATCTGGCGCTTCCGAATGTGGAGGATGTCAAGCAGGGCATCATTGCATCGAAAATTGCGGCGCATGCGGCAGACATTGCCAAGGGCGTGCGGGGCGCAAGAGAGATTGACGACAAGATGGCAGACGCACGCCGTGTGCTGGACTGGGATGCACAGTGGGAATGTACGATTGATCCCGAGACCGCAAAACAGATCCGCGAGGACCGCAAACCGGAGCACGAGGACACCTGTTCCATGTGCGGAAAATTCTGTGCGGTGCGCAGCATGAACAAGGCGCTTGCGGGCGAGTACATCGATATTTTATAAAACAGAACACGGGAAAGTGAAGAAGCGTCAGCGGAAAAACGACATTGCAGTATAAAAGCGGAATGTGGTACAATAAAAAAGGATTCTGTCAGCAGGAAAATGAATGGGAAAAATTTATTTGGTTGACAGTGAGAATGTAGGAGATATATGGGTGCCGCTTCTGGTATCCTCGCAGGAAGATGACGAGGTTCTTGTATTTTATACGACAAAGAGCCCGCATATGAATTATGAAAATGTGAGGATGCTCAAGGAGACGGAAAAGGAAGCAGACTTTATTAAGTGTTTTGAGGGAAGCAATGCGCTGGATTTCCAGCTGGTATCGGAACTTGGCTATCGCCTGAGCCAGAACGCGGACAGGGAGTATGTCATTGTATCAAATGATACGGGATTTGACGCTGCGGTGCGCTACTGGTCAACGCGGAAAATGCCGGTGAGCCGTTTAAGCGGAAAGGAATGCCACAGAATGCTGACAGAGAAAAAGCAGCGCGTGACAAAAGAGACCGGGGCGGCAGTAGAGCCGGAACAGGAACAGACCAGAGCGGCTGGTCCGGAAGTGGAAACAGAGCAGGTTCGAAAGACCGAGCCGGAAGTGGAAACAGAGCGGGTTCGGGAGATTGGCCCGGAAGCGGAAGCAGAGCGTGGCAGAGAGCAGTCAAAGAAGCCACGGTCATCCAAGAAGTCAGAACCGTCGAAAGCCGGCGGTAAGGCAGGAGAATCCGGGAAGCCGGAAGCGTCCGGGAAGGCTGGAAATGCAGAGACATCCGGGAAGGCAGAAGTGATCGGGAAAGCTGAGGATGCAGAGACATCCGGGAAGGCTGAACCGGCAGAGAAAGCTGGGTTGGCAGGAGAATCCGGGAAGCAGGAAGTGACTGGGAAGGCTGAGGATGCAGAGGAATCCGGGAAGGCTGAAGTGACCGGAAAGGCTGAGGATGCAGAGACATCCGGGAAGTCGGAACCGGAAGAAAACGCTGGGCTGGCAGAGGAATCCGGGAAGGCTGAGCCGGCAGAGAAGACTGGCAGGGCAAAACGGTCAAGAAAGTCAGCGAAAGCAGTCAAAGCAGAAAAGTCTGAGCATATGTCAGAACCGGATCGTTCGGAAAAGTCACAGAAGAGTGACAAAGCAAAGACGCAGAACGCAGGGAATGAGAAGCCGGATCTGACGGAGCAACAATCCGGACAGATGACAGCAATGATGGATTTGAAAGAAGAAATGTCAGAGAATCCACAGAGTGTGTCAAATGCTACGGGTCAGAGCGAAGCGCCAGCAAAGTTTGGACTGGATCTGAATGCAGAGAGAGCAATTTTAAAGACATTGTGTGCCTGCATCAGCAAGGAAAATCTGGTGGATTTTCACAATGCACTGGTTGCGCTTCTCGGCGAGGAAGAAGGCAAGCGGCTGTATCAGGAACTGAAGACGAATGCAGAGTATGCGTCTTACTGGTCAGAACTTCCGGCTTATGGCTTAAAAGAAAAGTTTGACATGTACTGCAAAATGGTTTTTGACCACAGTGAATATGCAAAGGAACCGCCGGAAGATTTTTCGGGATTCCTCTATCAGGCAAACGGAAAGCGAAAGAATCTCAATTCTCTCCGCGCAGCATTGCAGGGGCACTATGGCAAAGACAAGGGAATGAAATATTATTCCCTGTTCAAGTCACACATTAAGATGATGAATCGCATGTAGTAAAGGAGAAGTTGACAGAATCTGGGTATTCAACAGGAATACGCAAAACGCCTCACCGGATGGTGAGGCGTTTTGTACGTTTATCATTTTATAAAAAGAAGGAGAAGTCGGTAAGATGTGGGGTACTTACCGGCCATATTATGAAAAAGAAATTGTGTCAATGGGGATTTCCTCTTGACAATGATTAAGATACCGGATAAATGTGAAAAAGGTATGAAGCAGTGTTGAAAAATGTGTGAAGAATCGTCAAACAAATTGGAATCCGGGGCTGATAGAAGGAAAAGGCGAAGTTCCAGAGGAGAAAAATCGCGTGCCAGACCCGTAGAGAATGGAAAAAGGTTGACATAATGCCGGAAGGAAAGAGCAATCCGGGTCTGAGAAGAGAAAAAGTGCGAACCAGACCCGCATAGAAGCAAAAATCGGGTCCAAGAGTAGAAAAGTATCGTTGAGACCCGCAGGACGAGAAAAAGTTTTCCTACTTTCCCCTTGGCCACGAGATAGCATTAACGCCTCAACCGTATATTCCCCCCTCATCCAGACTTCCATCACAATACATTCGTCATAATACCGTAACACTGTAACACCATAGCACAAAAAAGCGCAAACCCTTTCATTCAAGGATTTGCGCTTCTTCTCAATGAAGCTGCTGACGGGAATCGGACCCGTGACCTCCGCACTACCAATGCGACGCTCTACCGACTGAGCCACAGCAGCATCTGTGTGAGTTGCCTCAGCACTTGTACTACTATACACTACGAAGTGGCAGTTGTCAAGATAATAATTCTAAATAATTCTTTAGAAATTCTTCGGGTATTTCTGCGGGGAATTTTGCGGCAGATCAGGTAAAATGTAATCAATGCACGGGGAGGCGTGTGATTCTGCGGCGGATGTGTTATGATAGCAGAAAAGAGAACAAGAGCAGGAGCGGAAAAATGGAACAATATAACATTTTAATTGTTGAGGATGATAAAGAAATCAGGGACGGAATTGAAATCTTTTTAAAGAGTCAGAATTACAACGTATTCAAGGCGGCAGACGGCGTGGAAGGACTTGAGGTGATGGAGCGGGAGAAGATCTCGCTGGCGATCGTCGACATCATGATGCCGCGCATGGACGGCGTTACAATGACCATGAAGCTGCGGGAAAAATATGACTTTCCGGTCATTATGCTCTCGGCAAAGTCAGAGGAGACCGACAAGGTGATCGGGTTAAATATCGGGGCGGATGATTATGTGACCAAGCCGTTTACACCGTTGGAACTGATGGCGCGTGTCAATTCCCAGCTCCGCCGGTATACGCAGTTTGCAAACAGGAGTCCGAAGGAGGAAAAGAACGACCGGATTCATGTGATCGGAGGACTGGAACTGAATGAGGACACCGTGGAGGTGTTTGTGGATGGAAAACCGGTGAAGATGACGCCGATTGAATTCAAAATACTTGCGCTTTTAATCCGGACGCCGGGGCGTGTATATTCGGCGGACGAGATCTATGAGCGTGTGTGGAACGAGAAGGCGATCAATACCGATACGATTATGGTACATGTGAGAAATATCCGGGATAAGATCGAGATAAATCCGAGAGATCCAAAATACTTAAAGGTGGTGTGGGGTGTTGGATATAAAATTGAAAAACAACAATAGAAACAACGGTGCCGGCAATAACAATGTCAGCGCAAATAACGATGTCAACAGCAATACTGGAAAAAATAGCGGTGCCGACAGCAATGCCGGCAACAGCAATAACAGAAATAACGGCGGCAGCAACAGCAATGTCGCAAACAGCAGCAAGCGGATTATCATAGCGATCGCGGGAATCATTTTCATCACGATCATTACCATGTGTTTTTTCCCGGTGGTGTACCGGACGGCTGAGAGACAGAAAGAGCAGCAGAAAGCGGAGATGATGCGCGAGTCCTCGGACAGCGTGGACAACGATACGGTACAGACACTCTATCAGGGCAGCTATGTCCTGTATGTAGAGCAGATGGAGCGGAGCGGGCAGGCAGATGCAGGCGGACTGTTTTTGAATCTGCCGACGGATGATGAAGATTACCAGTATGTAAAGGACACGGTAACCTCTACGTTTGACGAATGGAAAAGCCAGTTTGAGAGTGACAGCTGGAACATCGATTATTGTGTATACAAAAGCAGTGCCGACTGCGTGAAAAATACGGATCAGCCGCTCGAGACATGCGTGGATGGAACTGTGACGGAGAAGATAAAGCAGTATTATACGGACATCGTATGCTTATCCTTTGACAAAGAGGGCGCGCTGGAAGTGACACCGCTGTACGACGAAAATATCAGCGGCAGCGTTCTGATCAAGGCGTTTCAGAATGTAGACCGGGAAAATCTTTTGGGACAGTCGCTGGGCGGATATGTGGAAGCGGGGCAGCTGCAGGGACCGAAGGACTTTAAAGTCATCTTTGGACTTCCGGTATCAACAAGCGACACGATTTCCTTGGGAGATCCGTATGGGGATATGGCGAATTACTGGACGCAGGTGGTGTTGGTGTACCGCGCGTCTGGGGGAAGCATCCTGTTTCTGGTAAGCCTTGCTGCGGTGGCGGGATGGATGTTTCTTATGACGAGCAGGCGCATCTGGAACGAAGACATACCAATGCAACGCCCGGGGAAATGGTATCTCATGGAGGTGGCGGTGATTGCCGTCTGCTGCATGGCATGTATGGAGGAAAACTTCTACGATATCATAAGAAGCTATTCCTATTACAGCGAAGGAGTGGATGTTTTACTTGGAAACAATGCCTGGAGAGCCATCTTACAGCTTGGACAGATGATGGTTCCGCTCCTGTTTTTGTATGGCATCTGGTACGCGGCGCTTCGCGTACTGCGTCCGGTATTTTCCATGGGAGTCAGGGAATATATCAGACAGTACAGCCTGATTTATCAGATTTTTCCGTGGTTGAAAAAATTGTGGAACACGTTCCGCTATGAGGTGGCGCATGTGGATTTTTCAGAAAAATCCACAAAGACGATCTGGAAAATCGTGCTGATCAACTTTGCGGTGCTGTCGCTCTGCTCGATGATGTGGTTTTTCGGCATCGGCGCGCTGATCGTGTACTCCATCTTTGTGTTCTGTTTTATCAAAAAATATTATGACAGGATCGGCAGAGATTATCAGGCGCTGCTACGCAGTGTAAGCCGGATGGCGGACGGAGATCTGGACACGGAGATCACCGAGGATCTGGGAATATATGAGCCGATGAAGGTGGAGCTTTCCAGGGTGCGCGACGGATTTAAGAAGGCGGTGGATGAGGAAGTGAAGAGCCAGCGAATGAAAACGGATCTCATCACGAACGTTTCCCATGATTTAAAAACACCGCTCACGGCGATCACAACCTACGTGGAACTGTTAAAGAAGGAGGACATCACGGAGGAGGAGCGCAGGTCATACATTGAGACGCTCGATAAAAAGAGCCAGCGGTTAAAAATACTGATCGAGGATCTTTTTGAGGTCAGCAAGGCGACCAGCAACAATATTGTGCTGCATCCGATGGAAGTCGACGTGGTGAATCTGTTAAAGCAGGTTGCGGTGGAGCATACGGAGCGCTTTGCGGCGATGGGACTTACGCTGCGCTGGGATGTGCCGGAGGAAAAAGTGATCGTGGTGCTCGACAATCAGAAGACATTCCGCATCTTTGAAAATCTGTTTGTCAATATCCAGAAATATGCGATGCCGCAGAGCCGTGTGTACGTGCAGGTACAGGAATACGGGATGGCACCGGAGAGATTCGTTGAGATTACGATCAAAAATATGTCGGCAACGGAACTGAATTTTGATCCGGAGGAGATCACGGAGCGCTTCGTGCGCGGCGATACTTCGCGCGGCACGGAAGGCTCGGGTCTGGGACTTGCGATTGCCAGAAGTTTTACCGAGGCGCAGGGCGGAAAACTGTCAATCGAGGTGGATGGTGATTTATTCAAGGTTGTAATCAGACTGAAATGTGGTACACTACAGGTAGAAAAAGAGATGGAGGTTTAAGACACATGGAATCAATGGATGATTACAAAGAGGAGCTGGAAGCTTCTTTCCGCAGAATCAGAGAGGGAGATATTTTAACCGGCACGGTGATCGATGTCAACGAGGAGGGCGTTACGCTTGACTTGAAATATTATGCACCGGGATTTATCAGTGCGGAGGAGATGAGCAGCGATCCGGATTTTTCATTGGCGGAGGCAGTGCATGTGGGAGATACGATTGAGGCGACTGTGATCCGGGTAGATGACGGCGCAGGCAACATTCTTCTCTCCCGCAGGGAAGCCAATGAAGAGCAGGCATGGGAGAAGCTCAAAGAAATGATGGAGGAGGGGACAACGGTTACCGTCCGCATCAAGGAGAGCGTGAAGGCAGGTGTTGTGGCATATCTTGAGGGCATCCGCGCATTTATCCCGGCATCCCAGATCACATCCGCTTATGTGGAGGATACGGAGAGCTGGGTAGGAAAAGAGATTCCGGTCCGGGTTATCACAGTGGATGAGGAGCGCGAAAAGCTGGTGCTTTCTGGAAAAGCAGTCGCACTCGAGGCAGAGGCGGAGGAGCGCAACCACAAGATCTCTATGATCGTGCCGGGAACCGTGCTTGAAGGAACTGTCGAGAGCCTGATGCCGTACGGCGCATTTATTGATCTGGGCAATGGACTGAGCGGACTGGTGCACATCTCACAGATCTGTGAACGCAGAATCGGAAAGTCGTCTGAAGTGCTTAAGGTGGGAGAGAAGGTCAAGGCAAAGGTATTGAATACCAACGACAATAAAATCAGCCTGTCCATGAAGGCACTGGCGGAGGAGATGGTAGATACCGAAGGCGTGGAAGATCTGGAGGCATACACAGACCACACATCCACAGGAACCAGCCTCGGCTCGCTTCTGGCAGGATTAAAGTTAGACTAATCAAACTATTTGAGAATCTTTCTCTAATAGAAAACTGATTCCGTTGCTTTTGCAACCGAAACGGCTCTTGCAATGTGATACATTTAGTTAGAATATTCTAACTATGCGTAAGAGGCAATTTCGGAGGAAAGCAATGAGAGAAGCAGGACTTGGAATCGACATCGGAAATGGAAGTATTTCCATCGCTGTTGTCGAAGGCGAAAACATCATATATAAAGATTACAGACTGCATCGCGGAGAACTGTATCAGAATCTTGTGGACATGCTTGGGCAGGTGGAGACATCGTGCGGCGACAGGATTTTGTATGCAGCGGTCAATCCCGGTGCAGTCTGTTTGTATCCGGGGATCCAAAAGGAAGTGCAGATCAACCGCATCAGCAGCCTTCTGGAAGGACAGAGAATGCTCTATCCGGACGCGGGAAGCATCGTAGAGATGGGAGCACAGAATTCCTGCTTCCTTACCGGAATCCGTGAGGGAGAGACGCTCTCCTACACCATGAACGGGGAATGTGCCGCCGGAACGGGAGCATTTTTCGAGGATCAGATGTACCGGCTCGGACTTCCGCTGTCCGCCTACTCGGAGTATGTCAGACGGGCGAAAAGTGTGCCGCGGCTTGCGGGACGGTGCAGCGTGTTCGCCAAGACAGACCTGATCCACAGACAGCAGGAAGGTGTGCCGGTGGAAGATATTCTGCTCGGACTTTCCTATGCCGTGATCCGCAATTTTAAATCTGCGGTCGTGCGGAAACTTCCGGTACAGCCGCCGGTGCTTGTGACGGGAGGCGTTGTCTATAATGAAGGCGTGCGCCTCGCCATCTGTGATATCTTCGGATTAAAAGAAGAAGAACTGCTTTGCGGGGAAGAGGGAGCTGTGGTGTCTGCTGCCGGAATCGCAGCCTGTGCATGCCGCGGGAAGCTGGCCTTCGACTGGAAACACCCGGTCCGCAGGGAGGTGGCGGATGAGGAGCAAAAAAGAAAGGCGCTGCCGCGATATGACTACGAGAAGGAGGCACTTCACCGGACCAGACCGTTACGTGGCGGGGAAAAGCTCTGGCTCGGGATTGACGTGGGATCCACGAGCACAAACCTTGTGCTGACGGGGGAGGACGGAGCCGTCATTGACGATCTGTATCTTAGAACGCGCGGCAATCCTCTCGGCGCGGTGCAGCAGGGAATGGCACAGTTAAAGCGGAAATACGGGGAAGCACTCACGTGGGAAGGCATTGGTGTCACGGGATCGGGGCGGTACTATATCGCGGAGAAGACCGGTGCAGGCACGGTGTTGGATGAGATCACGGCGCAGGCGTGCGCGGCTGCCCATCTGTGCCCGGAGGTGGATACCGTGTTTGAGATCGGCGGTCAGGACTCCAAATACATCAGTATCCGGGACGGTCAGGTCGTCGATTTCGAGATGAACAAAGTG
>ULUO01068392.1_pt1 | contig 17550 bp, 15 predicted proteins | sample 1958611 | NCBI WGS metagenome assembly ULUO01 (sample SAMEA4835762, study PRJEB28245) | human gut metagenome | biome: gut microbiome; material: fecal sample | place: Denmark | collected 2008
CATTTTTCTGTTCTGTAAACGCCAAGTGATAACCCCCAAAAACGTTTTGACCGCTTTTGTTCTTTCAGTCATAATTATACTCTTTGTATTCGCCACTGTCAATGGGTTTCAAAGAAAAGCGTGGTGGGCTCGCGGTCATAACACAGTTCTTCCATCACGGATGCATATTCACATGTTGGACAAGCTCCTTTATCCATAAAAATTCGATTCTATTATAGCAGGAAATCTCAGTTCCGGAGAGCGTCAAACGCCAGATTTCGTGCCGGAATTAAGGGATTTGTGCAACGGTCTTTGGTCCGCAGCACTGTTTTTTCATGTCTGCGGTTTCTTTATTCACAGCCTATTCATTTTTTCTTCAGACTGATTTCAGGTTTTCCCTATAAAATAAACATTAACAATTGATTTTGGAGGAATTCTCTATGGCCAAACCAACAAAAGCCCAGAAACGGAAGAAAACCGTTCAGCGGGTCATCGCCATTGTTGCCGTGGTCCTGGTAGCGGGACTGGCCGGCACCCTGTATGTCCGGCAGCGGGTGCAGCGGTCCGTGACGGCCCAGAGCGGCAGCAATGTCAAGTCCGTCACCGTCACCACAGGCTCCATCAAGACCACCGTCTCCGGCAGCGGCAGCCTGACCAGTGACAATGTGGAGGACCTGACCGTCCCCGCCACCGTGAAAGTGGAAAAGCTCTATGTAGAGCAGGGCGACACCGTTGAAGCGGGCACCCTTCTGGCCTCCACCAACACCAGCACCGTGCTGACCAGCCTGTCCACCGTTCAGGACGCCCTGGACGCCCTGGACGACCAGCTCCAGGAGGCCAGCAAGGACAAGGTTTCCTCCACCGTCAAGGCCGGTGTTTCCGGCCGGGTCAAGGCCGTCTATGCGGAATCGGGCGACAGCGTGGCAGACATTATGTATGACAAGGGCTGCCTGGCAGAGCTGAGCCTGGATGGATTTCTGGCTGTAGACATTGAGACCGACGCACTGACCGTGGGCGAAACCGTCACCGTCACCACCTCCGACGGCAAGCAGTGGGACGGCATGGTGGACGCCGTCAGCGGCGGCAAAGCCACGGTGCTGATTTCCGACGACGGGCCTCTGGTGGGCGACGCCGCCACCGTGGGCGCGCTGGCCGGGGAACTGTATATTCACAGCCCCCTGAAGGTCACCGGCTATGCCGGAACCGTCTCCAACGTTTCCGCCAGGGAGAATGCCAAGGTCACTGCCTCCTCCACCCTGTTCACCCTGCGCGACACCGAAGACTCCGCCAAATACAACCAGCTGCTCCAGCAGCGGGAGGACTACGAAAAGCTATATCAGAAGCTTGTGAAGCTCTATAAGGACGGCGGCCTGGTGGCTGAGCAGTCCGGCACCCTGGAAACCCTGGTATCCCTGGACGACCTGACCATAGGCACCGATCCTTTGACGGACACCGCCCTGGCCACCCTTGACCCCGGCGAAAGCATGACCGTCACCATCTCCGTGGACGAGACGGACATTCTCTCCCTGGAGGTTGGTCAGGAGGTCAGCCTGACCGTGGAGTCCGTGGGTGACGAGCACTATGTGGGCACCGTTACGGAAATCGGCACCACCAGCACCGACGGCAGCTATTCCGCCAAGATCACCCTGGACAAGCAGCCCGGTATGCTCTCCGGCATGACCGCCAAGGCCGAGGTGACCATCCAGGGTGTGGACAATGCCCTGCTGCTGCCTGCGGATGCCATCCGTAAGACCAGCATCACCGCCTATGTCTACACCGCCTACGACGCGGAAACCGACACCCTGGGGGGCATGACGGAGGTCACCCTGGGCCTGACCAACGGCACCTACACGGAGATCGTCTCCGGCCTAAAGGAGGGCGACACCGTGTACTACACCCCCAAGGAGCAGACCTTCACCTTCGGCGGCATGACCTTCACCACCTCCGGGGACTTCTCCGGCATGGGCGGTATGAGCGATATGGGCAGCCGGGGCGACCGGGGCAGCGACAAGGGCAGCGCCATGCCCGACATGTCCAATATGCCGGCGGGCATGCCCAACATGGGCGGCTGAGGAGGCAGGCATGATTGATCTAAAGGATATCTCCCGGATCTATCAGATCGGCAGCGAAAAGGTCTATGCCCTGAACAAAGCCAATCTGCACATCGATCCCGGCGAATTTGTCAGCATTATCGGCCCCTCCGGCTCCGGCAAGTCCACGCTGATGAACATCATCGGCTGCCTGGACACCGCCGACTCCGGCACCTATCTCTTAGACGGAACCCCCATTGAGGACTATACGGAAAATCAGCTGGCCCGAATCCGGAACCGGAAGATCGGCTTCGTGTTCCAGAGCTTCAACCTGATCTCCAAGCTCACCGCCGAGGAGAATGTGGAGCTGCCGCTGATCTACCAGAAGGTTCCCCGGGCCGAGCGGAAGGAACGGGTGGAGAAGGCCCTGGCAAGAGTAGACCTGCAAAGGCGGGCCAAGCACCTGCCCACGGAGCTTTCCGGCGGCCAGCAGCAGCGTGTCGCCATTGCCCGGGCCATCGTCACCCGGCCCAGTCTGATTCTGGCGGACGAGCCCACGGGCAACCTGGACTCCAAAACCACCGTGGAGATCATGGACATTTTCCACGAGCTCCACGACGCAGGCAATACCATTGTCCTCATCACCCACGATGACGACGTAGCCAGACAAGCCAGCCGCATCGTGCGCATCAAGGACGGACAGCTGACGGAGGTGGGCGCATGATCCAGGCATTCAAAATGGCAATGAAGTCCATTTCCGGCAACAAATTCCGGGCATTTTTGACCATGCTGGGCATTATCATCGGCGTTATGGCATTGGTCATTCTGGTGAGCCTGGTCTCCGGCGCCACCGGCACCGTCACCGACACCATCTCCAGCCTTGGCAGCAATCTGCTCTCCGTCACCGTCTCCGATGACAAGGGCGCACCCGTGACCCTGGACACCCTGGACGAGTGGATGGCAGACCCCCAGATCGGTCTGGCGGCCCCCTCTGCCACCACCACCGCCACCGGCAAATATTCCTCCACCACCAAGACCGTCACGGTCTACGGCGCTACCCCCGCCTATGCCCCCATCAACGGTCAGACCGTGCTGCTGGGCCGGTTTCTCACCCAGGCGGATGTGGAGAACCACACCAGCGTGTGCATCATCACGGAGAAAACCGCCGAGGATATGGTGGGCTATACGGACTGCCTGGGAGAGGAGATCTCCCTGGACGGCCGGAAATTTACCGTTGTAGGCATTCTAAAAAACGATGACGAATCCCTCACCGGCATTCTCACCAAGAACTCCATGATCGCCTATATTCCCTATACCACCCTCATGCGGCTTTCCGCCACCGTCTCCTCCACCATCACCAGCTTCTCCGTCAGCGCTCCGGAGGGCGGCAATATGGCCACCACCGAAAGCGCCATGAAGCGGCTGCTGCTGGACCGGTTTGAGGACGATGAGGACGCCTTCTCCCTGCTGTCCCAGAATATGCTGGAGGACGCCATGAGCTCCGTCACCGGCATTCTGACGGTGCTTCTGGGCGGCATTGCCGCCATCTCCCTGATTGTCGGCGGCATCGGCATTATGAACATCATGCTGGTAACCGTTACCGAACGGACAAGAGAGATCGGCATTCGAAAGGCCATCGGCGCAGGCCGGGGGGTCATTTTGCAGCAGTTTTTGCTGGAAAGCGTGGTGCTGTGCATGATCGGCTGCGCCATTGGCGTGTTTCTGTCCTGGGTAGTGCTGCGGCTCATCTCCGTGATGGTTGCCAGTATGGGCGTTTCCTTTGGTCTGGAATGGGGCGTGGTGGTCATTGCCGTGGCCTTCTGCTTTGCCATCGGCGTGATTTTCGGACTGTATCCCGCCAACAAGGCCGCCAAGCTGCCGCCCATTGAGGCCCTGCACTACGGCGGCTAAGGAGGTTAAGCTATGAAGAAACTCAAAAAAACGGATATGCCGCCCCTCATTCCCGAGGAAGATGAGGACGATACCCAAGTGCGCAGCGGCAGCGGGGCAAAATGGATAACGCTGCTCTGCGTCATTCTGGCCATTGCCCTGATTGTCTCCTCCCTGCCCTCCGGCATTTCCGCCGCTACCAAAGTAAACAGCAAGGTTCTCTCCGCTGTGCCCGAGGAAAACACCATCTCCACGGTGCTCTCCGGCGGCGGCACCCTGAGCCCCCAGGAGGGCACCGCCCAGAGTCTGCCCCAGGCTCTGGAGCTGGAGACCTACTATGTAAAAAACGGCCAGACCGTTTCGGAAGGAGACCCCATTGCCCAGGTGGACCTTGTGGCCGTGAAAGCAGCCATCTCTGAGCTGCAAGAGGTCATAGACACCCTGGATGCGGCCATTGCCTCCGAAAGCAGCAAAACCAATGATTCCGTGATCCGCTCCGGCGCCGCCGGCCGAGTGAAGAAAATCTATGCCCGGGAGGGCACTGCCGCTGCGGACACCGTCTACGAAAGCGGCGCGCTGCTGCTGCTTTCCCTGGATGGGCTCATGGCCGTGGACCTGGAGGCCCGGGCAGAGGTGGGGCAGAGCGTCACCGTCACTCTCTCCGACGGCACCGCCCTTGCAGGCACCGTGGAAAGCGTTTCCGATGGCACCGCCACCGTGACCCTTTCCGATGAAACCGCCCCCCTGGACGACAGCGTGACCGTCACCACCAAGGACGGGGAAACGATGGGAACAGGTTCTCTCTATATCCACAGCCGCCTGCGGGTCGCCGGCGCTTACGGAACCGTCTCCCAAATCAGCGTCAAGGAGAACCAGCAGGTGTCCGCAGGCAGCGCCCTGCTGACCCTGAAGGACACCGGACACACCGCCGAGTACGCCCGGCTCTTAAACCGCCGGACAGAACTGGAAGACCAGATGGAAAGCCTGGTCCGGCTCTCCAAGGACGGCATTCTCCACGCCGATTGCGGCGGCATTGTCTCCGGCGTGGACACTGAGATTTCCTACACAGACCCCGCCGTGCTGACCCAGACCCGCAGCCAGGCCAGCCCCGGCTACACAGCCCTGGGTGGAATCCGAATGGAAAACACGGATACGCCGCAAGCACAGCCTTCCGGGGAAGACCAGAGCCAGAATCCGGATGGAAACCAGAACCCGGGCACCGGCAGCGGCCAGAACCCGGGAGAAGGCGAAGATCCCCAGCCCGGCACCGGCGAAGAGCAGCCATCCGAAACCGCCACCTATATTTTAGGCCTGGTTACCGCCGTTTCTGACGGCGCCCTGGAGTATATCCCCCAGCGGACCATTGAGGCCTCCCAAATCCAGGCCATGTCCTTTGGCGACATGATCGACCCGTCTCTTGCAGCGCAGGCCCAGACACTGGAAAACCAGGGCCAGACCGTGCTGTTCAGCACCGGCAGCGCCTGGACGGATTCTTCCTTTGACCAGATTACCGCCGGCGACGCCATTCTGATTGGCACCGGCATCATCATCCACCAGAAGACCGCTTCCGTCCCCGGCGCAGATATGCCCGGCGGTTTCCCATCCGGCATTGACATGAGCCAGTTTGCCGGTCTTACCGGCACCGGGAGTGCCATGAGCGGCATGGCCTCCATGGCAGGGGGAATGTCCGGCTATGGCACCGCCGCCAAGACTGCCGCCTACGACAGCTATGACACTACAAAAAAGGACGCGGCCGTCATCACCGCCGACGAGGAAATGACCGTGCAGATTCAGGTGGACGAGCTGGATATCCGCACTCTGGAAACGGGAATGGAGGCCACCGTCACCCTGGACGCTCTGCCCGGCAGCAGCTTCACCGGCGCCGTCACTTCCATCAATCCCTATGGCGAGAACTCCGGCGGCAACACCAAGTACACCGTCACCGTCACCCTGCCCAGGGACGAAAAAATGCTCTCCGGCATGAATGCCTCCGTGAAGATCACTACCGGCGTCTCCGGAACGGTTCCCACTGTGCCCGCTGCGGCCGTCGTCTTCGATGCCGGGAAATCCTGGCTCTATACCGGCTACAACGAGAAAACCGACACCCTCACAGACCCTGTGGAGATTCAGACCGGTCTGTCCGATGGCAGCCTCGTAGAGCTTCTCTCCGGCCTGAGCGAGGGCAGCAGCTTCTACTACCGCTACGCCGACAGCATTGAATACAGCTTCGTGAGATAACAGACGCCTCCTGTGCTTCCAAACACAGGAGGTGTTTTCTGCGATACCGGCAATGGCAATAAGTACCTTGCTATTTGGTCGAAGCTGTGGTAGAATCAGGATGATAATTTTGCACAAATTGCGTTTTCTCCCCGATTTTGAGAATTCCGGAGCACGTTTGCATTTCCCGTGCCCGGCCCATGGAGGCAGTAAGACATGATCAAAAACGTTATAGACTATCTGGAGATCACGGAAAAGAAATTTGGGGGCAAAAAGGCCTATTGCGACGAAAACCGGGAGATCACCTTTTCCGAGCTGAAGGACAGCGCCCTGAAAATCGCCAGCGGTCTTCTGGATGCCGTAAGCATCGGCACACCCGTGCTGGTATACATGAGCAAAAGCGTAGAGGTCATTGAGGCCTTTCTGGGTGTCGCCTATACCGGCGGCTTTTATGTGCCCATCGATATGCAGATGCCCTATGAACGGGTCAAGCTGATCATCGATACCCTGGGAGCCAAGCACCTTCTGGCCCGCAGAGAGGACCCCCTTCCCGAGGCGGTCAAGGAATGCTGCACCGTGTACTACATAGAGGAGCTCAAGGCCGCGGATACGGTGCGTGCTCAGGAAATCCAGGCCCGGCAGCACCGGTCCATCGATACAGACCCGGTGTATGCCATCTTCACCTCCGGCTCCACCGGCGTGCCCAAAGGGGTTCTCGTCAGCCACCGGTCCGTCATCAATTTCACGGAGTGGTGGTGTGAGACCTTCGAATTTGACGAGAACGAGGTCTTCGCCAACCAGACGCCCTTCTACTTTGACGCCTCCGTAAAGGACATCTACGCCACATTGCGCTGCGGGGCCACCATGCACATCGTCCCCAGGAAATTCTTCTCCCTGCCCAAAAAGCTGGTGCATTTTCTGAATGAAAAGCGCATCACCTGCATCGACTGGGTGCCCTCTGCCCTGTGCATGATCGTGAATTTCCGGGCTCTGGACAAGGAAAAGCCGGAATCCCTGAAAAAAGTCATGTTCCTTGGAGAGGTCATGCCCACAAAGCAGTTCAATATGTGGCGCAAGGCCCTGCCGGAGGTGAAATACGCCAACCTCTACGGTCCCACCGAGGCCACCGGCGACTGCACCTACTACAAAATCGAACGGGAATTCGAAGACACGGAGCCCATCCCCATCGGCTTCGCCTGCAGCAATACGGAGGTCATGCTGCTAAGCGGCGACACCCTTGTCACCGAGCAGGACACCGTCGGCGAGATCTGCGTTCGGGGCTGCTCCCTGGCCCATGGCTACTTCAACAATCCCGAAAAGACAAACGAGGCCTTTGTGCGCAATCCCCTGCAAAAGAATTACTACGAGCGCATCTACCGCACCGGAGACCTGGGAAAGTACAATGCATACGGCGAGATCGTCTTCCTGGCCCGGAAGGACTCCCAGATCAAGCACATGGGCCACCGCATTGAGCTGGGCGAAATCGAAACCGCCCTCAGCGCCGTGCCCGGAATTCGGCGGGGCTGCTGCCTATATGAGCACAAGACCCAGAAAATCGTTGCCATCTACGAGGGAAACCTCGATCAGAAAGCCCTGACCGAGGCTCTGAAGGAAAAGCTGCCGAACTACATGCTGCCCAACCGGTATGTCCCTCTGGAGGAAATGCCCATCAATCTCAACGGGAAAATCGACAGAACACTGCTGAAACACCAATACATAAAGGAGAACTGAGCTATGAAAGAACGCATTTTGAAGCTGCTGGAGGGAATCCAGCCGGACATCGATTTTGAAAACGAGACCGCCCTGATTGACGACAGCCTGCTGGAATCCTTTGACGTGATCCAGATTGTCACCAGCCTGATGGACGAATTCGATATTTCCATTGATGCCGACGATATTGAACCGGAAAACCTGAACAGCCTGGATGCCATCTGCGCCATGGTGGAGCGGAAGCTGGCCGAGCGGTAAAAAGATGGAGCTGAAATCCCTGAGCTATGTGGCCTTCGCCCTGGCAGTAGTCGCCCTCTACTATGGAGTCCGGAAGGTGAAGAACGGCCAAAGGTGCGTGCTTCTGGCTGCGAATCTCTTCTTCATCCTCGCCACATCCGGCCTCAAATCTCTGCTCATCATCACGCTGTGCGTGGCCATTTCCTACGGGGCAGGGCTTCTCATTGAGAAAAATATCCTTTTAGAGCAAAAAAGCAAGGCCCGCCGGATTTTCTGGCTGGACATCGTTCTGTCTTTGGCGATTCTGTGCTATTTCAAGTTCTTCAAGGACACCTTCCTGCTCCTGCAGGACCTTCTGCGCAGCAAGGGAATCTGCGTCAATGCGCTGGTCTCCCCCATTGGGCTGTCCTATTTCACCCTGACCATGATTGCCTACGCCAACGACATCTACCACAAAAAGCACAAGGCAGAGCGGAATTTCCTGGACTATTTTCTCTTCATCACTTACTTTCCCTCCATCGTCCAGGGCCCTGTCAATCTCTACAAAAGGACCGCGCCCCAGTTCAAGCTTACCCACCAGCCCGAGGGCAAGCGGATCATCATGGGGATGCAGCGCTCCCTGTGGGGCTATTTCAAAAAGGTGGTCATTGCAGACCGGATCGGCATTCTGGTCATGGCCATTCTGAAAGACGAGGCCGCAGGGGGCTTTCTGCTGTTCTGGGCCATGGTGCTCTATAGCTTCCAGATCTACGCCGACTTCTCCGGCGGCATTGATGTGATCATGGGTCTTTCCGAAATGCTGGACATCCGTCTGGCCGAAAACTTCCGCTCTCCCCTGGTTTCCAGAAGCGTCACGGAATACTGGCAGCGGTGGCATATGTCCCTGGGAGAATTCATGGAGAAGTATTTGTACTACCCCATTGTGCTCAACCGGTCCGTCATGAAGTTCTCCAAGAAAATTCCCAATAAGTACCTGAAAAAGGTGTTTTCCGCAACCCTGGCCTCGGTGATCGTTTTCATTCTGGTAGGCGTCTGGCATGGCACCGGCTGGAACTATGTGGTATACGGCTGCTATCAGGCCTTCTTTGTCTCCACCGCCGTTCTGCTGGGCCCCTGGTACAAAAAGGTGCGGACCGCCCTGCACATCAACGAGAACGCTCTGAGCTGGAAGCTGTTCCAGGCCCTGCGGACCTTCCTGATTCTGACCTTCGGCCGGTTCTTCATCCGGGCCAAGGACCTGCCCCAGGCCTTCTCTCTCATGGCAAGGACCTTCCGGAATTTCAGTCTCCGGCAGACCGCCATCCTGTTTGACGGAACCCTGTGCGGGTACGGCCTGGATTACAAGAACATCCGTCTGATGTACCTTGGCATTGCACTGCTGATTGCCGTGGATATTCTCCACGAACGGAAGGTGAAGCTCCGGGAGACCGTTCTCCGGCAGGACATTGTAACCCGGTTTGCCATCTATCTTCTGGCTGTGTTTGCCATCATCATCTTCGGCATTTACGGGCCGGAATTCTCCGCCTCTTCCTTCATCTATCAGGAATTCTAGGCAGGGAGGAGATTGGTTTATGAAAAAATATCTGATTCGCGCTGCCGTTTTTCTGCTGCTCTTCGCCCTGTGCTTTTCCGGGGCTCAGAGCATCCTGCACTACCGGTGGTCCGGAAATGAAAACCTGTACACCCGGAATATACGCTATTCCCAGGCTGCCCCGGATTCCATCGACGTTCTGTGCCTGGGCACCAGTGAGCTCTATGCCGCCTATGACCCCATCGTCACCTACGAGGAAGCAGGCATTACCGGCTACAATTTTGCCATCACCTTCCGCTGCGCCATGACGGCCTACTATCAGCTGCTCTACGCCCTGGAATACCAGACCCCGGATATTGTCCTCTGCGATTTCAGCTGTTTGTTCGACGACATGAAGCCCCACGAGCAGGAAAGCATCTACCGGAAAGTGGTGGAGTGTATGCCGGACAAGGCCCTGAAAGAGCAGATGATCCGGGAAATCTGCGCTGTGGACGACACCCAGTCCTATCTTTCCTGGAAATTCCCCCTGCTGCGCTACCACACCATGTGGAGTGAGCTTACCGCAGAAAACTTCCAGCCGGACCGACAGCTCGATGATGCCTACCCCAGCTACCAGAAGGGTTCCATGCTCTATGAGGCCGTTTATGAGGGCACGGATGAGATCACCCCGGAGCTCTGGAATTACACAGCGTCCTTGGATACCTTCTCCGAATTCAGCGTAGGCTACTACAACCGCATCATCGAGCTCTGCCAAAGCAAGGGCATTGAAGTTGTGGCCGTCACACCCCCGAAAATTCAGGATGCGGCGGTCTATGCCGCCAACGAGGAAAAAATGCGGGCCTATTTTGAGGCCAAGGAGATTCCCTACCTGAACTACTGCACCTACGCGCAGGTTCAGCGCCTGGGACTCACCTTCCAGGAACACTACTATGACCACAGCCATCTGAATGTGGAGGGCTCTCTGGTCTTCTCCAAAGCTCTGGCCCGGGACCTGCTGGAAATCTTCAACCTGGAGGACCACCGGGGCGATGAAGCCTATGCGGTGGAATGGGCGCAGCCCCTCGAAGAATTCCACCGGTACCTGGAGGATCTTTCCACCCGCAGAGCCGCCCAATAAGCCGCTTTCTGCATTACCCAAAAAAATGGCTCTGCTGACCGAAAAAAAGCGTCAGCAGAGCCATTTTTCACCCCATCTTGATGAAATTCCCATTCAATGGTAAAATATTTTTCAGTTTTCTGTCAGCGCAGCCCAGCAAAATGCGTCTAATATAGCAAAGGCCTTTTTACACAGATTGGAGGAATCCACCTATGAGCGACGAAGAGATCATTGCGCTGTACTTTGCCCGGGATGAACAGGCCCTGTCCCAGACGGATGCCAAATACGGCCCCTATTGCTTCTCCCTGGCCAATGCCATCCTGCCCAGCCGGGAGGACGCAGAGGAGGCCCTGAACGATACATACCTGAAAGCCTGGCAGTCCATGCCGCCAAAAAAGCCTGCGGTGCTGCGGCTGTTTCTGGCAAAGATCACCCGGAATCTCGCCTTCTCCCGCTGGCGCAATCTCACCGCCCAGAAGCGGGGCGGCGGGGAGCTGCCACTGGTATTGGAGGAGCTGGCGGAATGCGTCGGCACCGGCGAAGAGGTTGGCGCGGCGCTGGAGGCCAAGGAGCTGACCCGCTCCATTGGCAAGCTTCTGGACACCCTTTCTCCGCTGGAACAGAACATCTTCCTGCGGCGGTATTTCTTCCTGGAGGACGCCGGAGCCATCGCCGCCCGCTACGGCCTGCGCCGGGATTCCGTCAACCAGAGCTTATGCCGCACACGGAAGAAGCTGAAAGCGCACCTGATTCAGGAGGGATATGCAGTATGAAACGATGTGAAGAATTGTTCCTTGCCATTGGCGGACTGGAATCTGCCAGACTGGCAAAAACCGAAGAAACGCCCCGTTCGGTCAAGCGCCCGAAACCGCGTCTTGTCCCGATTGCCGCCGTGATTGCCCTGGCCGCGCTGCTGGTGGGGTGCGCCGCCCTCTATGTGCTCCATCTGCAGGATATGGCCTTTGGTGAGGCGCAGCGAGCAGGCAGCAGTGGAAGCAGCGAAACCTGGTTTAAGCTGTCCCTGCAGGGTGTGGAAGGAACCCCGGGATATCTGGCGCAGAAGGAATGGCACGAATGGCTGGAAACCTATGACCCCAATGATGAAATTTACCATTCCGAAGAGGCCTTCTCCGAGGACTTTGGAGAGGAATACGAAGCCTATCTGCTCTACACCCGGGCCATGAAGGACAAGCTGGATGAAATCTGTGCCAAATACCGCCTGAACCTGCTGGGAAAAATGCACCGTGACCCCGATCCGGACGCGGCCTGCCAAGCTCTGGGCATCCGGGGCATCCTCCGTGTTCCGGCAGAAACGGACCTCGCCTTCCGGTACTACGCGGACGGCTCCTTCACCGCGGAAGGGACCGTGACCCTGACAGGGCCGGATGCCGTCTGGCCCTATGGCGAGGTGCTCAGCTTTTCCGCCTTTCGAAAGGACAGCTTCAATGACACGTATTCCATGATTCCGAAGGAGAATTTCACGGAGTGGAACTACAGGACTTCCTACGGCGCGGATGTATTGATCGTTTCTGTAGAGGGAGTGGAAGATGGCACCTGGGTCAGCGGCGCTTCCCTCTTTGCAGACGGGGGCGACTATATGATCCACCTAAATCTGACGGAATACGACCGGGCCTGGACAAAGGAGGCCCTGGAAAGCTACGCCGAGGCCTTCGACTTCATCGTGCAGCCTCAGGAGGTCTCTCCGGAAGCGCTGGCGCAGACGGATGCCCGGCAGGCCGCCTATGACAAAGCGTGGGCAGAACAGTACCAGAAACGCCTCCACGGTTATGCGGAGCTGGGCTACGATTCCCGAATCAAAGACTGGTTAACGATCAGCACCCATCCGAACCAGCTGGGCTTCTGCCTGACGGACCTGAACGGAGACGGCGTGGAGGAGCTGCTGCTCGGAGAAAACGGGTATATTCAGGAGGCCTACTGCAAGACGGAGGACGGAACGCAGAGGATCATGCCGCCCACGGTCATGTACTACGGGGCCTTTCTGGAATCCAACCGCTATCTTTCCGACATAACCTCTGACTATTCCCTCCACCCATCCTATATGTACCTCTGTCAAGACAATGTTCTTGCCTATGTGTTTGTGGCCCGGGATTCCACCGCCTATCATTTTGCAAAGCCGGAAAACGGGGAATATGTCTGGGACAAGTGCGTCTTTTATTCCACCATTGAATATTACCGGGAGCACCCCTGGAACCTGTACGAGGACGGGCCCGGTTCCAACGCAATTCCAATCACGCAGGAGGAATTCAACGCAATCATCCGGTCTTATACCCGGGTTCCCGTAACGCTCACGCCCATTTCCCAGTACCCCCTGGATGCTTCTTCAGCAAGCAACGTAGGCGAGGACACCGTCTACACAAGCTTCGACGCCCTGCGCACCTGTCTTTCGGGCCTTGCTGACGCACAGGACTGGCACTATTGCCTGATCGATCTGGACGGCGACGGTCAGGACGAGTTTTTCTTAAGCCACAAAGACTGGAACGGTCTGCTGGCTATGAAAGGCGGGCAGGTAAAGCTTCTGGAATGCGGCAGAAACATAAGCATTTTCCAGGGCGGCTTTGCCTGCACCCGACAGTATCTGGACGGAAACAGCGCCACCAGCTTCTACAAGGTTGAACACGGAGATGCGATCCTTGTGGACTATCTGCGCTATGATACGTGGGAAAACGCAGAAAGCCCCTGGTTCTGCAGCCCGGACGGCCAGGACGCCACCCTGCGGCCCATCACCCAGGCGGAGTATGAGGCCATTCAGGCAAAATACGTACCCCTGGAACCGGATATGCGCGCTGATCTGGTGTATTCCGGCGAGTAAGGATAAATTGTTTACAATTTGCTTTTGGCTCTTGTATTGACATTTTTTCGCAAATCCAATATACTAACCCCAATTCCGGTTTCGAAAGGGGGCGCCGATATGGCAAAGCAAAAACGGATTGCGGCGGCGTTGATTGCCGCGGCCATGCTTTTGGTTCTGCTGGGCGCCGCCCTTTTTCTCATTGAGGAGGCCGGTCATGACTGCATCGGCGAGGGCTGCCCCGTCTGCCTTCAGATGGGTATTTGCCGGAATACGCTGAAGGGCTTTGCTCCGGCGCTGTGCGCTCTGGTTTTTGCTGCTGCGATCCGGCGTGCGCTGTATGACTACATTTCAGCCTGGGTTGATGTTATTCCCTCTTTTACGCTTGTAGCGCTCAAGGTCAAGCTCTCCAATTAAATAGGTGCTTTTTACAAGGGTGTAGTCTATCTGTTTTCGGATAGGCTTTTGCGGTGCTGCCGCTGCCCTTGTATTTTTGCGCCCATTTTACGATTTGGAGGTAAAAACCTTATGAAAAAAATACTTGCGCTGCTGCTGGCGCTTTGGATTCCGGCAGCTGTGCTTTCCGGCTGTGTCCCCCAGGACGATTCCGCAGCATCCAATAAGCTGAACATTGTCACGACCATTTTCCCCGCATACGACTGGGTCAGGGAAATCCTCGGTGCCGAAACTGACCGCGCTGAGATAACCACGCTGCTGGACAGCGGCGTTGATCTGCACAGCTATCAGCCAACCGTTGATGATATTGTTAAAATTTCCGATTGCGATCTCTTTCTCTATGTCGGCGGCGAGTCCGACGGCTGGGTGGATGACGCTCTGAAAAATGCGCCCAACAAGGACCGGAAGGTCATCCGGCTTCTGGACGTGCTGGGCGATTCCGCAAAGGCGGAAGAAACCGTAGCGGGTATGCAGGAGGAGGAACATGACCACGAGGAAGAGGCGGAGTATGACGAGCACATCTGGCTGTCTCTGAAAAATGCCCAGGTGCTGGTGGCGGCCATTTCCGAGGCCCTGCAGGAAACCGACCCGGCCCGGAAGGATACCTACGCTGCAAACGCCGCAGCCTACGTGGAAAAGCTCTCCGCCCTGGACGGCGAATACCGGGCGGCTGTGGACAGTGGGAAGTACAAAACCCTTCTCTTCGGCGACCGCTTCCCCTTCCGCTATCTGGCGGATGACTACGGGCTCGACTACTATGCCGCCTTCCCGGGCTGCTCTGCCGAAACAGAGGCCAGCTTTGAGACCGTCTCCTTCCTTGCCGGGAAGATGGACGCGCTGGGGCTGCCCTGCGTGCTGACCATAGAGGGCACCCAGCACAAGATTGCCGAAACCATCGTGCAGAATACCGCCCAGAAAAATCAGCAGGTTTTGACCATGGACTCCATGCAGGCCGTCACCGCAAATGACGCGGCAAGCGGCGTAAGCTACCTCTCCATTATGGAGAAAAACCTTTCCGTGCTGAAAAAGGCCCTGGGACAGGAGGCGGAATGATGGCGCTGCTTTCCTGTCAAAATCTCAGCGTCGGTTACGAGGGAAAGCCCGTTCTGCAAAATCTCAGCTTTGAAATTTTTGCAGGCGACTATCTCTGCATTGTCGGCGAAAACGGCTCCGGCAAGACTACCCTTATGAAAACCCTTCTCGGCCTGCAGCCCCCAATCGGCGGCAGCATTCTCACCGGCGATGGCTTGCAACGAAACGAAATCGGCTATCTGCCCCAGCAGACCCAGGTGCAGCGGGACTTCCCGGCCTCTGTAAGGGAGATCGTTCTCTCCGGCTGCCAGGGCCGCTGCGGCCTGCGGCCCTTTTATAACAGGGCGGAAAAACGCCTCGCGGCGGAGAATATCCGCAAAATGCAGCTGGATGCGCTCGCGGGGCGGTGCTATCGGGAGCTCTCCGGCGGCCAGCAGCAGCGGGTGCTGCTGGCCCGGGCTCTATGCGCAACCCGGAAAATGCTGCTTCTGGATGAGCCGGTTTCCGGCCTTGACCCCAAGGTCACGGCGGAGCTATACGGTCTCATCGAACAGCTCAACCGGGAGGACGGCATCACCATTCTCATGATCTCCCACGATATTGCCGCAGCCCTTCGATACGCAAGCCACATTCTGCACATCGGCGACGCAGTTTTCTTTGGAACCAAGCAGGCCTACCTGGAAAGTCCCCAGGGGCAGCTGTTCCGCTCCGGGAAAGGGGGCTGCGCACTATGACGGCAATTTTTGCAAAACTCGCCCTGTACTGGACCTATCCCTTTGTCCGCTACGCGCTGGTGGTTGGGGTGCTGATCGCCTTCTGCTCGTCCCTGCTGGGGGTGACGCTGGTGCTGAAACGCTTCTCCTTCATTGGCGACGGTCTTTCCCATGTAGCCTTCGGGGCCATGGCCATTGCCGGGGTACTGCAAATTTCCAATGAGATGCCCCTGGTCATGGTCATAACGGTGCTCAGCGCCGTGCTGCTTCTGCGCACCGGACAGAATACCAAAATCCAAGGCGACGCGGCAATGGCCATGATTTCCACAGGCGCGCTGGCCGTTGGCTACCTGCTGATGAACCTTTTCTCCACCTCTTCCAACCTCTCCGGGGATGTGTGCAGCACCCTGTTCGGCTCCACCTCCATTCTCACATTGTCCCGGAGCGAGGTATGGCTTTGCGTGGGAATGTCCGCGCTGGTGGTTGCTCTGTTTTTCCTGTTTTACAACAAAATCTTTGCCGTGACCTTCGACGAAGCCTTTGCCAAGGCAGCCGGAACCCAGGTGGAGCTATACAACCTGCTCATCGCCGTTGTGGTGGCCATTGTCATCGTTCTGGCCATGAATCTGGTGGGCTCTCTGCTGATCTCCGCCCTGATCATCTTCCCCGCCCTGTCCGCCATGCGGCTGTTCCGGAGCTTCCGATCGGTAACGGTTTGCGCGGTACTGCTGTCGGTATTCTGCGCCGTACTGGGAATCCTGATTGCCATTTTGGCCGGAACCCCCGTGGGCTCCACCATCGTGGCCGCGGATATCGGAATGTTTCTCATCGTCTCCCTTTTGGGATGTTTCCTTGGAGGTAAAACCAAATGAAAAAAATGCTCCCCCTTTTTCTGGCCGCCCTGCTGGCCCTCAGCGCCTGCAGCCGTCAGGCCGCCGAAGCGCCGAAAACCCAGATGCCCACCTCCCCATCCGCTACCGCTGAGAGTAGCACCCTGCCCGCCCCGGCTGCCGAAGAAACCGCTGCCGATGACGCGGGCGCTTCCACCGGAGACTTCATCGACCTGACCGCCATGAGCAGCACCATGGTCTTTGCGGAGGTTTTCAACATGACTACACACCCCGAGGACTATGTGGGCAAAACCGTAAAGATGCAGGGCATTTTCAGCACCGGCAAGCTCTACGCCAAGGAGGGCACCCTGGAGGACGGCGGCACGGTTTTCGCCTGCATCATCCAGGACGCCACCGCCTGCTGCGCCCAGGGAATTCCCTTTGACCTCGCCGAAAGCCGCGCCTACCCTGAGGACTATCCGGAATTGGGAGCCCCCATCACTGTCACCGGAACCTTCGAAATCTGCATCCAGGATGGGTTGGAATTTTGCAGACTATCCCAGGCAGAGCTACAGGCTCCTGAAATCTGACGCAACCAAGAAGCCCTCAAGTTTTTCGAAGCTTGCGGGCTTCTTGACTTTTCGCATCCCTGGGGTTGCCGCTTCGACAGCATGGAAAACACGACAATTGCGTGAGCAAATAGTTTATGAAGAACATCAGAAAAGAACGTATGGGCCCATGCCCGCATCGGCCCGAAACCGACGGGCGGGATAATTTTCATGAAACGGGAACGCCCAATGGTTGCGCCTCCGGGGCGATGTGCCTCAATCGCCCCTACGAATATTTACGAATCGTTCATTCATGCAATCGTCGTGAGAGAAAATGAAAGCCCTTGTCAAAGTGCCTCACTTCTGCTATAATTTCAGGTGTTTCTGGCATATTGCGCAGCTCCTGTGCACCGGATGATTCTTTTCCGAAATGAGGACTTCTGCCATGAAGACTTTGTCAATCATTATTCCC
>ULUO01041426.1_pt1 | contig 16470 bp, 16 predicted proteins | sample 1958611 | NCBI WGS metagenome assembly ULUO01 (sample SAMEA4835762, study PRJEB28245) | human gut metagenome | biome: gut microbiome; material: fecal sample | place: Denmark | collected 2008
TGCTAACGTATGAAACCGCTCTTCGGCGGTTTTTTTCGCATTGCGCCGTTGGCGCAAACCATTGATGATGGCGGGTTTTGGGGATGGTGGCTGATGGGCGGATGGCGTTTTTGGAGGTGGTGGCCGATGGGCGGATGGCGTTTTTGGAGGTGGTTGACGATGGGTGAGGCAACCGCCGAAGGGCGGTTGTATAATTGTAGCCCCAGGTTGGCTTGCCTACCTGGGGTTGGTTGTATAATGAGGGAATCTACCGCCGAAGAGCGGTTGTATAAATTATTTGCAAGCCGGGGGATGACATGTACAACCGCTCTTCGGCGGTAGATGCGCGTGCATTGGTGTCACGGGGTAGGCAAGCCAACCCCGTGCTAACGTATTAAACCGCTCTTCGGCGGTTTTTTCCGTATTGCGCCGTTGGCACAAACCGATGATGATGGGCGGTTTTTTCGCATCGCACAGTTGGCGCAATCCGTTGGATGGCGGTTTTTGATATGGAGGAAACAAAAACAGCGGCGTGCCATGCACGCCGCTGTTTGCAATATTGATGTGAAAAAATTAGTCTTTGAGGTCGACAACAAGGTTGAGCTCGTCGAGCTGCTTCTGGTCGAGCGGAGCCGGAGCGTCGAGCATAACGTCGCGACCGCTGTTGTTTTTCGGGAACGCGATGCAGTCGCGGATTGAGTCGAGACCGGCGAAGAGCGATACCCAACGGTCGAGGCCGTAGGCGAGTCCTCCGTGAGGCGGCGCACCGTATTTGAAAGCGTTCATCAGGAATCCGAACTGCTCCTGTGCTTTCTCCGGAGTGAATCCGAGGATTTCAAACATCTTGGCCTGCAGTTTTGAGTCGTGGATACGGATTGAACCGCCTCCGACTTCCACACCGTTTACGACCATGTCGTAGGCGTCGGCGCGCACGGCAGCCGGATCGGTGTCGAGCAATGGGATGTCCTCATCTTTAGGATGCGTGAACGGATGGTGCATAGCCATCAGACGGCCTTCCTCCTCGCTCCATTCAAACATCGGGAAGTCGACCACCCAGAGGCAAGCGAATTTGTCTTTGTCGCGGAGTCCGAGTTGACGTCCCATCTCAAGGCGCAGCTCGCAGAGTTGTTTGCGCGTCTTCATAGCGTCGTCGCCGCTGAGGATGAGGATAAGGTCGCCCGGCTTTGCGTTGAAAGCCTTCGCCATTTCCTGAAGCACCTCCTGCGAGTAGAATTTGTCGACGCTTGACTTCACGTTGCCGTTAGCTTCCACGCGCGCGTATACCATACCTTTGGCACCCACTTGCGGGCGTTTTACAAATTCCGTCAGTTGGTCGAGCTGCTTGCGAGTGTAGGAAGCCGCACCCTCGGCGCAGATTCCGCCGATGTAGGCAGCGTTGTCAAACACAGAGAATCCGTGTCCCTTCATGATGTCCATCAGTTCGACAAACTTCATTCCGAATCGCAGGTCAGGCTTGTCGCTTCCATAATATTTCATAGCGTCGCTCCAAGGCATGCGCAGGAACGGCTCGTTGAGCTCTACTCCACGAAGCTCCTTGAACAGGTGTTTCGCCATACCCTCAAACATCTCGATGATGTCTTCCTGCTCCACGAAGCTCATTTCGCAGTCGATCTGCGTGAACTCCGGCTGACGGTCGGCGCGCAGGTCCTCGTCGCGGAAGCATTTCACGATTTGGAAGTAGCGGTCGAATCCAGAGACCATTAGCAGCTGTTTCAGCGTTTGCGGCGACTGCGGCAAAGCGTAGAACTGTCCGGGGTTCATGCGTGAAGGCACGACAAAGTCGCGTGCGCCCTCTGGCGTCGAGCCGATGAGCATAGGCGTCTCCACTTCAAGGAAACCCTTGCTGTCGAGGTAGCGACGCACCTCCATCGTCATGCGGTGGCGCAGCTCGAGGTTTTTGCGCACGGCAGCGCGGCGCAAGTCGAGGTAGCGGTATTTCATACGGAGGTCGTCGCCACCATCGGTGTTGTCCTCGATTGTGAACGGCGGCACTTCGCTCTTGTTGAGTAGCGTCATGCTGTCAACGATTATCTCAATTTCGCCGGTAGGCATGTTCGCGTTCTTGCTCGACCGTTCCGACACCTTTCCCGACACTTGGATTACGAATTCCCTGCCGAGGTGGTTGGCAGCCTCGCACAACTGGGCGTCAACCTCGTTGTTGAACACCAATTGGGTGATGCCGTATCGGTCGCGAAGGTCGACAAAAGTCATACCACCCATTTTTCGGGCGCGTTGCACCCATCCTGCCAGAGTCACAGTCTCGCCGGCGTTTGCCAGGCGGAGTTCTCCACAAGTTTTTGTTCTGTACATATTGTTATATTATATGTTTAAATATTCAAATTCAGAGACAATGCAAAAGTAGTACATTGCCGTGAAAAAAACAAGAGGCAGAGCCTCACGGCTCTACCTCTTCATAGCATATTATGAAAACTTTATTTAAAGGAATTGATTTTCATAAATTATTAGCGGAAGTTTATGATGTTGTTCGTCACCTCCTTGCCGCCCTTGAGCAAAGCCCAGAAGTCGCTTGTTAGCGCCTGACCGAGCTGCTGCTTGCACATGTTTGCAAGTTGAGCGTCGTCGATTTTGTTTACCGCTGCGTTTTTCTTCACAACAGTGTAGACGAAGAGAGAGTTTGTGCCTTTTACAGGGCCATAAACTTTTCCGACTTTAGCGAACGGCACCTGACCGTCGAGGGCAGCCTCCATGTTAGGATAAGTGCCAACGGTTAATGTCTGAACCGCGCTGTTCATCAAGCGAGCGTATCCGTTGATGTCGTTTGCCTTTCCGGCATATTTCTTGGAGAGCGCATCCGCCTTTTTGAGGTTGCGCGCCTTCATCTCGCAGTAAGCCTTAGTCTCAGGGTCGGACAACGGACGGAAACCGTCGTCGTAAACTTGAGCGAGAGCCACAACGATGAGCACGTCGTTGTCTTGCTGGATGGCAGACACTTCACCTTCCTTGGCGTCTTTGAAGAGCCAGTGGATAAGTTTCGAAGAGTTCTTTACCGAGTTTCCGAGCATAGCCTGGCTTGAAAGAACGACGTCTCTCATCGCCGTGTATGAGTGTTCGGCCTTGGCAGCGTTGTCGAAGAACGCCTGAGCCGTGTTGTTCTTGTCGAGGAACTTCTGGAGGTCGTTTAGCAAGTTTGCACGAGTGTCCTTGCTTGGGTCGACCACGAATGAAACTTCGCCGATGTTGTATACAGTTTTCGGAGCTTTCTTCTCGATAACCTTGCAGATAGCCGCGCCCTTGTCGGTAGAGTCGAGCACGAAATATTCGTCGCCGGCAGCGAGAAGTTTAGCCTTCTGCTCATCAGTCATGGCACCCTGCTGCAAAGCGGCGAAGATGTCGATTTCAGTAGTGTCGGCCTTAACGTCCTTAACCGCCTTTCCGGCGTTGAGGTCGGCAAGGGCAGCGTCCTGTTTCTTCTTGTCGCCTTCCACCGGAGCCACGACAACCTTTACAGAGTCGATTTCCGAGTTCTTAGAGAGGAGACGGTAGATGGTGCGGTTGTCGCCGCGAGTGTAGATTTTAGAGATTTGACCAACGGCAGCAGAGTCGGCAAACTGCTTTGCGTCCATACCGAGGCTTGCGAGCTCGCTTTGACGCGCTTTGCGCTCGTTGATTGACAGCTCGTTGAACTGGCGCACGCCCTCAAGACCCTGAGAAGCGTGGAGAGCAGAGTCGACTCTTGCGAGGAACTTGTCGGCTTTCTGCAAGTCGGCGGCAGAAGGAACCACCGGCACAGTGATGTAGTAAGCCAGGCGCGCCTCCTCGTCGAGAGCGAAGCGGTTCTTTTCAGCGTTGTATACAGCCTTGATTTCCTCGTCAGAAACCTTGTAGTCGTCATCCTTCAACGAAGCGTAAGGAAGAGCCACCATCTGCACATCGTAAGAGTTCATGCGTTGAGCCTTCATCGCCTCGATTTCGAGCGCGTTTGCTTGCACGGCTCCTTGGAAGAGCATACCGAATTTAGCTTGTTTCAACTGCTCAGTAGCGTCGTTTTCCTTAGTTAGCCACCAGTCCTGCGCAGCCTTCACCTGCTCGGAAGTCAAACCGAACTGGTTAGGGTTGAAGATGATTTTGCGGATGCTCTGCACCATCATCTCCTGCGAAGCAGCGTTGCCGAGGAGCGCGTTTGCCTTCTCGTTTCCCGCCAAGCTCTGAGCGAGCTGACCGAGGGTCTGGGCGAAGTCCTGGTCGCGCATAGCCATTTGTTTGTACATATAGTTTGACAGCTCGGTGTCAGTGACATCGATTCCGAGAGCGTCATACTCCTCGTTGAAGAGCGTTTCCTGAATCATCGTTCCGAGCACTTGGTTCTGCACCGTAGCAGCGTCCTGCTGAGAAGCGTTTTTGTTTTGTTCAGTAAATTCGCTGTAGCGTTGCTGGAACGCCAGATAGTCGATTTTTTCGCCATCGACCTTAGCCACCGTAGTGCCGTCACCAAAGATGTTGCGGCCAGAGTTCAAGAAATCACCGATGATGAACGCCACAAGCGCCGCACCGATGATAATGAGCAGAAGTACGGATCTTTTCCGGATTTTCTCTAATGTTGCCATTTACTTATTTGTTTTTTAATTTTTTCCTTGATTAATAAAAAAGTGCTACACGAAGTAGCACGCAAAGATAGCGATTTTTGCCAACAACACAATAAGTAATAATAATTTTCTTTGAAAATCGGTGGATAAGTAGTAACTTTGCGGGCGAAAACAAATAATTATGTGGAAAAATTTGGCTGCTTGCAACCACAATAAAAAATGCTAAAACTGCGATTCTCCCCACGATTCTCAGCAAATTAGCTTCCACTTTAAACATTAAGCTTTAAGGACAGATGAACTATCTATTTACATCAGAATCAGTATCTGAAGGCCATCCAGACAAAGTGGCCGACCAGATTTCGGACGCAATTGTCGACAAATTGTTGGCATACGACCCCCAGTCGAAAGTGGCGTGCGAGACCCTTGTCACAACAGGGCAGGTTGTTATCGCCGGAGAGGTCAAGTCGGAAGTCTATATCGACTTGATGGACACTACCCGTCGCGTAATCAACGAGATAGGCTACAACAAGAGCGAGTATAAATTTGACGGCGAGTCATGTGGTGTGCTCAACGCCATCCATGAGCAGAGCGCCGACATCAACCGAGGCGTAGAGCGCGAGAATGCGGACGAGCAAGGCGCCGGCGACCAGGGAATGATGTTTGGCTATGCCTGCAACGAGACCGAGAACTACATGCCGTTGACCCTCGACCTCGCCCATACGATCCTCCGCGAGTTGAGCGCCATCCGCCGCGAGCATAAGGAAATGACTTATCTGCGTCCCGACTCCAAGAGTCAGGTGACAGTGGAATATGACGAGCATAATCATCCTGTGCGCGTCCACACAATCGTTGTCAGCACCCAGCACGATGATTTTATCGCCGCGGGCGACTCGTCGAAGGCAGCGCAGGACAAGGCCGACAGCGAGATGCTCGCCACCATCTACAATGATGTCAAGACAATCCTCCTGCCACGCGTTATCGCCAAGCTTCCGGAGCGGATCCGCGCCATGTTTGACGACCGCTTGATACTGCATGTGAATCCGACCGGCAAATTCGTGATCGGCGGACCTCACGGCGACACCGGACTTACCGGCCGCAAGATAATTGTAGACACCTATGGCGGCCGTGGAGCGCACGGCGGCGGAGCGTTTTCGGGCAAAGACCCATCGAAGGTTGACCGTTCGGCAGCCTATGCAGCGCGCCACATCGCCAAGAACATTGTAGCGGCAGGCGTTGCCGAGGAGGCCCTTGTGCAGGTTGCTTACGCCATCGGCGTAGCCGAGCCAGTGAGCCTTTGTGTGAACACCAACGGCACAGCCAAAGTGTCGCTTACCGACGCAGAGATTTCGGAGCTGGTGAGCAAAATCTTCGATATGCGTCCGGCAGCTATCGAGCGCCGGTTGAAGCTGCGTCAGCCCATCTATCAGGAAACGGCAGCCTATGGCCACATGGGCCGCAAGCCGGAGGTGGTAGAAAAGACGTTCTACTCGAAATATAACGGCGACAAGACAATGTCCGTTGAGCTGTTCACATGGGAGAAGCTCGACTATGTCGACAAGGTGAAAGAAGCGTTTGGCTTGTAGGCGTCGAGGCACACGAAAAAAAGCGCCGTCGCGGAGGTTTCCGTGGCGGCGCTTGCAGTTATAGTCAGTGTGTTTTAATAGAACAGCGTAAGTCCAGTTGAGAAGCATTTGAAGTCAGGGCCAAATTCTGGGTCGAGCACCGACATAGGGCAGTACTTGATGTAGACACCGATGGCTTTGAAGTTGAATTGTCCCATCACATCGACAGTCACCTTCCGCTGATGGATGTTGCAGTTTGCCAGCGTAACCTCATCGTTGTTGTTGATGTATTTAGTCTTCATGCTCGCGTGCGTGTTGAAGTTGACCACCGCTCCCGCACTGAAAGAGAAGCCCTTTCCGAACTTCTGTGTGAACGTAACCGGCATTGTCAGAGCGAACACCTTCAGGCGAGAGAATTTAGGGTCGCTTTCCGGCGGATATTCGCCGAAATTAACGAATTTGCCGTCTTTCACGAAGCGAGTGTTTCCCGTCATTCGGAAATTTTTCCAGTCGAGACCGAGACCCAGCCTCAGCGACGTCCCGTTGCGCATCGGACTCCAAGACACCGCGATAATCCTGTCACAGAAAATCTCGTAAGAGCTTGCCATTTTAGTATTCATCATCGGCGGGCAGTCGATAGCGTTTACAAATCCGAAGCCGAAACCACCGCAACTCACAGCGAATCTCGACCTTGAGCTATGGTTTGTCAGTTTGTCGACAAACGGGAGGTCGAAATTCCAGTCGTCGTGTTCGGAAACCGTCTCGTCGCTGTCGGACGGCATCTCCTGACTGTAGGCGTAAGAGTATTCGTGGTTTCCGTCCTCGCCGTATATTCGCACCGAAACCATTCCGTTTGACCGGTCGATGACCACCGAATCCGGATTCACCACCCGATGCGATAAGTCGACGGCGTTATCCGCCACCGAGTCGCATTCTTCATAATCCTGCGCGAAAGCGCTGCAGAAACAAGCTCCGAGAAGAAGGAGCAAAGCAGATTTTTTCATATCTAACGTGTTAAGAATTTTCGTTTCACTTCGTTAGGCGTCATCTTACCCTCCATGTATACCACAGCCGCCACACCCTTGGTCTTCTGGTGCGACTGTCGGAAAAAGATGTAGGCATATTCGCCGCCTTCTTTTTTAAAAGCAAGGAATGCAAACACCAGCTGTCCGCCTTTTGCCCGCATCTCCTTGTCGGACGCCTTTCGCGCGTCGATGGCAACCAATTTCTCCATTTTAGAGGCAATCGCGCTGTTGCCAGTCACCTTAACGCTTCTGAACAGCGAAAGGTTTGCATATTTCAGCGATTTACCTTTCAGGATAATTTCCTCCACGTCCTGCCGTTTCGCATATCCGCTGTTGAAAATCTGAGCGATTGCAAGATTCTCCTGTGCGCCAGCCGCGATGAAGGAAAAGAAACAAAGGGATAAAACAATCAGAAAATTTCTCATAATGAAGTCAATTATTGAAAGATTCGACAAAAAAGTTGTCCATCTGCCTTTCGACAGACAACTCCTGCACCTGTTGCGCCATTTCATCCATAGTGGAATGCATCTGAGCCATGACAATCGCCTCGTCGGTGTGTTTTGTGCCGTTGATGTATGCCACGCAAGAGTCGCCTCCGTCGGCGGCCAGCGATACCGCAGTCATCACCACCGCCACTACCGCCGCCGCTGCCGCTGACAGGAAGACCGTGCGGCGGCGCCGCCGGTTGTATCGCCTTGCGCCGACAGCCGCCAATCCCATTACCGCCCTTACATCATTGAATTCGCTGCCCGCCTGTCCGGAAGCGATGAATCGGCGCAATTCGCGCTCCTCCTCCTCCGAAGTGCCAGCCTCGAAAAAGCGTTCGGCAAGCGCTTTCCAATAGTCATTGTCGGAATAATCGTTCATAGCCATTATCGTTTGTTATAGCATTCTCTAATTTTTTTGCGCGCCCTCGACAGCTGCATTCTCACCGCCGCAGGCTCCATATTCAGCCGGTTTGCAATCTCGTCATATCCGCGCTGCTCGTAGTCGTGCAAGCGGATTATGGATTGTTGTGCCGGCGACAGGCACGAGTCGATCAGCCTTTGCACCCGTTCGAAAATCTCGTCGGCAGATTCGGAGTCGGCACAATCGGCATAAGCGTCGGCAGCCAGCGGCTCTGTTGGGTGCGCCTGTTTCCTCCTCCACTCATCGATGCCAATGCTCCGCACCGTGGTTTTTGCAAACGCCTCCGCCTCCGCTTCGGAACAGATGTCGGGATGCCGGCACCACAGTCGGCAGAAAGCCTCCTGCAGAGCGTCCTCCGCATCTTCCTCCGAAGGGAAGAAACGCGCCGCGAACCGCAGGATTTTTGCCCGCATTTCCGAGAACGCCGATGTCAGAGGTTTTTGTTCAGTATCCATGTTCCGATTTACTTTCACATAAGAATACGCAAACATAGTCTATTTGTAACATAAAAGAAAGAAAAAAATCGCAGAAAGTCTCCTTTTTCCGAAATCTTGGGTTGTGGCGGTGATAATTTTGCAGTGTTGAACCTAAAAAACAAAAATCAAAATGGAAAACACAGAAGAGAAAAACAACAATCCGGCAACCGGTGCAGCCCTTGAAGAGGCGGTGCTGAAGTATCTTGCCGACAACCATCCCGACGACCAGGCACTCGATGAGATGATGCAGCTGCTCCAAGGCGAATCCGACAAGCTTGTTGAGGCAGTGTATAAGGGACTCCGGTATGCCCGCGATGTCGACGCCGCATCAGCCGACGGCTATCTCCGCGGACGCAATGAAGCCGTAGAGCAGAAGCGCAACGCACAGCAGGAACGTCCGAAAGACGACGGCGGCGCCCCTACCGACTACGACCTTCCGCTGCTCCGCAACATCCGCCGCAGCGTGTGGGACTGAGTCAAGACAAACAACCAATTTTATCAACATTAAAAACACGAAAGACTATGAAAAACACAATCAAGAAAATGATTAAAGCAATTGCAGGCATTTGCGCCCTTGCAGCAGTATTCGCGATGAGCGACAACACCGGCGGCACGGCATTGGCGATGAGTGTGGTGGCAGGCGTGGCAGGCGGCAAGCACGTCATCAACGAGCCCCTGACCGTTGCGCTGACCAACGTAGAGTCGCCCGACCTTCTTGTCAACGAGATTGACCGCCGACTGGTGAAAATCCGTCCAATGGCAACCCCCATCGACCAGTTGTCGCGATGGGCAGGCTCCAAGAAGTCGGGCAGCATGGTTGTTGACTATTACAGCGTAGACACCCGTCCGACGTCGACCAAAGTGACACGAAGCGTGGAAGGCTGTTCGGACAACGTCGGCGCCTCGCGTTTCCAGAAAGTGCAGCTGCCGGTTGAAAACGCCGACCTTTTCGAGGCGTCGGAAACGGTGCTTGTGAGAGGCGTCGGCGGCTATAAGCCCGACGGAAAGACAAAGAGCAACCAAGACCTGGTGCTTTACGTGTTGCGGAAGAGCGAAGACGGAGCATCGATCAGCGCGGTCACCGTCAACGGACAGACCATCGGCGAGTTTGAAAACTGCATACCGACGATACCCGAAGGCACAATGCTTGTGCGCATGGGGCGCGCCGCGTCGGAGCTCGACGTGCAGACCCCGCAGTTTGAGGCCTTGCCCCAGAAGTCGCAGAACTATTGTCAAATCTTCAAGATGCAGATAGAGCAAAGCACATTGCAGAAGATAGCCAACAAAGAAGTGGGATGGACATTCAGCGACCAGGAAGAGGCAGCAATCTACGATATGCGTCTGGGCATGGAGAAAAACTTCCTATTTGGCGTAAAGAGCCGAGTGGAGGATCCCGGCAAGCACGAAACCATCATGCTCACCGGCGGCATCTGGGACCAGGCAGGCGGCGAGTTCCACTACAAGAAGTCGTCGCTGACACAGAAGTCCATGATTTCGATGATGCGTCAGGCATTTACCGGCAATGCCGGCAACAAGCGCAAGGTGCTTATCGGCGGCAGCGGCCTCATCGAGCTTCTCAACCAGATGGAGCAGACCAAAGTTGTCATGGCCGGCGAGAACATCGTCAAGTGGGGCATCGACTTCTCGGAGATGCACTCCAAGTTCGGCAAATTGTACATACTGCTGTCTGAGGTGTTTGACGAGTGCGGAATGGAGTATAACGGCATGATAATCGATCCGGAATACCTGCAGAAGTACAGCCATATCCCTTTCACCACCGAGCAGCTCAACTTGAAGCAGGCCGGCGTGCGCAACACCGACGCCCTTGTGCTCACCGAGGCATCGTGCATGACGCTCCGCTATCCAAAAGCCCACCTGCGCATCATCGGCGAGTAGGGCAACCCCTTGAAACGAGACAGAACTTTTCCAGCCGGTTCTGTCTCGTCGTTTTATGAATTTGCGTAGCGGAAATGGCTTTTTTGGGAAAAAGCGTTCGGTTATTGACATGTTTGTAGTAATTTTGGAATGCCGTTTCCGCAATAAGGAAAAGGCTTTATGGAATAAAAAAAAGTATATGATAATGAAAAAAGCAATGATTCTGGCAGTGGCAGCGTCGGCTGCGATGCTGAGTGCGTGCCACACGTCGGGCAAGGTGGATAATCTCACGATTAACGTAGACGCAGTGTCGTCGGCAACAACGGCTGCTGATGTGCCGTATAAGGTGGCCAACGGTTATTTTGTCCGCAACGATGTCAAGAAACTGCCCAATGGAAAGATTTCCAAACAGAAAGATTTTGAGGCATCGTTCGGGATGGCAGCTGTTATGGGTAATGACGGACGTCCGACGGAGATTGACTTCAATAATCAATATGTCATCGCGGTGTCGAAACCAGTCACCGACCGTCTTACAGAGCTTGAACCGGTGAGCCTGAAGGGCGACGGCGATGGCGGGCTGGTGTTTGTCTACCGCACGAAGGCAGGCCAACAACTCAGCTACAGCATGCAGCCAAGCCTGGTGGTTGTGGTCGACAAGAAATATCGCGGCATGGTGAGCATCCGCGAGGAGAAGTAGGCAGACGCACAGCCGGCTGAAAAAAACGAAAGCGCGGCGGCACAAATGTGCTGTCGCGCTTTCGCTTTGTAGTCCCGCCGAGAATCGAACTCGGATCTAAAGTTTAGGAAACTTCTATTCTATCCGTTGAACTACAGGACCGCATTGTCATTGGTGTGCAAAGTTAGTGCAAAATGTCGGAATCTGAATAAAAAGGGATAAAAAAACTTACTCCTCTTCCGGAATCTCAAAGATTGAGAAATTCACGCTGCCATAGACCCTGTGGTTGCTGAAATGCGGCATTGAAGAGAAGTCGTAGTCGCGTGAATGCTCAATAATGAATACCGAACCGGGGTGCAGCATGCCCGAGTTGAGCACCAGTCCTGGGATCTCGCCAAATCGAGGCAAGTCGTATGGCGGATCGGCGAAGATGAAGTCGAATTGCGTCCGGCACGCCGCCACAAACTTAAACACATCGCCTTTTATCAGAGTCAGGTTTTTCTCGCCCAGCTCCTGTGCCACTTTTCGTATGAAGTTGTATTGAATGTTGCTCTTCTCCACCGCCGTCACCGACCCGCAACCCCTCGACAGCAGCTCGATGCTCACGGCACCAGTTCCGGCAAACAGGTCGAGTGCGCGCAGCCCGTCGAAGTCGAGCATATTTTCAAGCACGTTGAATATGTTTTCGCGGGCGAAGTCGGTTGTCGGTCTCGCCGTAATGTTTTTCGGCACGTCGAACCTCCGGCGACCGTATTTACCTCTGATTATTCGCATAGTGGAAGAATTGTTAAGTCGAAAGGAGCCGCCGTCACGTTTTCGCCAAGGCGCATCATTTCGGCGGGGAATATCACTTGAGCCACGTTGCTCATCGTTTCGCGCAGGCGTGGCAGCAGCTCTTGTCGCACCGCATTGTCGCCCACAACGTGCAGCTCATCGTCATTTTGGCTCAATTCGCAATGCTGCCAAGCGTTTGCGATGAAGTAGAACGCATCGTCGGCGCAGTTGAACGGGAACACGTTTGCAAACGCCACCCGACCGCTTTTGAGCACCACGATTTCCGCCGTTCCGTTGTCGACATACACAAACATCTTGTTGCGTCCGCCGTAAGCGTCTTTCCGCTTGAAGAATGTCAGCAGCGGAGTGAGGCAGTGCATTATCTGCGGGTTGTAGAAAGTGCGTCTCAGAAACGATTCAATGTTGCGGTCGATTCCGTAAACAATCGACAATCCAGCCTCCACGATGTGGTTGACCGCCACGTTGCGCCTGTCGTCGGGATATATGCAATCGTAATACCGTTGGCACTCGTCGTCGTCACCGCCAGCCATCTCGTCAGGGACAAGCAGAAACCTGTCGCTGCCTGTCACCACGGAAGTTTTGCCGAAAGACTGTAGCAGGAACGGGTTGTCGTAGACGGCGGCCTCGATGCACGATGCGTAACAGCAAGAAGTGTCTGCAAACGGCAATTCGCCGAACATCAGCGAGTTGTCGTCGCTGTCGCTGTGGATTGTGAATTTAAGCCTGTCGGCGCATAGACGCAGAGCAAGAGACCACACCTCGGGGTGTGACACCTCAAAAATCGTATTGTCGACAGTCTTGCCCATTGTCTTAAAAATGAAAGTAACTACAAAGATAGTGCAAGATGAGTGAAGCGCAAAACAAATTTATTTGATTTTGTGTTTCCGAACCGCAGCCTATTTTCTGAAAAGATAGTGCAAGATGAGTGGAAAGAAAAGAGCTTGCTCGATTTTCTTTTCCGAATCGCAGCCTAAAGTGTAAATGAGTCGGGGGCATGCCTATGCCAGCGGCGATGCTCACGCGGCGCATGCCGCACTATCGCCTGTCCCCCGACGTTGTCGGGGGTTAACTGCAAACGAGACCGCGTTGCGGTCGATTTGCCTGTTCCTTGGCGTTGTCGGAGGGGCATGCCTATGCCAGCGGCGACGCTCACGCGGCGCATGCCGCACTATCGCTTGTCCCCCGACGTTGTCGGGGGTTAACTGCAAGCGAGACCGCGTTGCGGTCGATTTGTCTGTTTCTTGGCGTTGTCGGAAGGGTGGCTGCCAGCGGCGACGCTCACGCGGCGCATCAAGGCGCACTTCTTCATCTGCTTCATAGCGCTGCTGATACTCAAAGTCATGCAGAAACAACTTGGCGCACAATATCCAGCAGGGCAAATCCGCAAAGCTCTCTCTGAAATGAACCTTGTGAAACTTGATGGCTTCGGATACATACCGGCATTCAACAACACGCCATTGACAGAAGCCTTGCAGGAACAAGCCAAAATGCACATTAATAGACAGATAAATACACCAGCGCAGCTGAGAGCAGACTACCGGGCGGCACGCAAATGTTAAGCCAATGTTAAATAATCAGACAGCGTTTGCAATATAGCTACATTGTAAACGCTGTAACTATCTGTGTGCATTCATATTACAAACGCAACTGTCAAACTTGGAAAGATACTATATTATCAATATCTTTCCATCATTTATTCAATCGTATTTTTTCGTGGTATAGATAATTTACGATAATCGGCTTGCCTTTTTCCGAGCGTCCGTAAGGCAAATCGTTTATTCTGTATGGAAATCCCTGTGCCTTGGCATATTGGGAGATGTCATGTTCCAATGCCTGCCAGTAATCAAGCCTCTTCTTGTTGTATATTTCTACGTATAACGGAAAAAGGTCGAGATGCTTCTCTTGGATATACGTCATTATCTCTCCCTTGAACTGCCCGCGCAGATTCAGGTTTTCGAGCCAGATCAAATCGGCATATCCTTTCACTTTCTCGATAATCGCCTTCACATCGGTTATTCCGGGGAATATTGGCGATACGAAACACACGGTACGGATGCCCGCCTCATAGACCTGACGCATCGCTTTCAGGCGACGTTCTATGCTCACGGCATTGTCCATATCCGCACGAAACCGCTCGTCAAGCGTATTGACCGACCATGACACCGTTACTTTGGGAAACTGCTTCAACAGGTCGATGTCGCGCATGACAAGATCGGATTTTGTGCATATCATAATCTCGGCGTTGCTCCCACGCAGTTCTTCGAGAAGCCTACGAGTGCGGCAAAATTTCTCTTCATACGGGTTGTATCCATCCGTCACTGAACCTATCACAATGCGCTCATTATCATATTTATGCGGATTGGTTATAGGTTTCCAGTTCTTCACGTCCAGAAAAGCACCCCACGGCTCTGTATGCCCGGTGAATCGTTTCATAAACGATGCGTAGCAATATTTGCAAGAGTGGGGGCAGCCAACGTAAGGATTGACAGAATAACCTCCGACCGGCAGTGAGGATTTGGTCATAACGCTATGTACGTCTATTTCTTTGATTATTTCAGTATTCATAGTATGCGTTTTATAAAATGTTCCAGTAGCATTTATGGGCAAAGCGGTAGCTGCTCCCGATATAGCAATCTACCGCTATGTTCATATTCTTTATCATGGATTTTATACAGACTTTCATAATATAATATTTTCCCCGTCTTCCGGAATGATCAGGCGGCTCATATCCGCCCCATGGTGGCAAGCCTCGTTGCGTAGAATCCCGCGCGTTGTCTGGCAATGGTCGATAGCATCCATGTGTACGGCAATCAGCTTGATGTGTGATGGGAGCGTGTCGAGCATCGTCATTACTTCCTGCTCGTCGGGGATGATGCAACCGTCCGTTTTGGAGAATTCAGGGAATACCGCACCGCCGCTGTTTACCACGATATAATCAGGACGATACTTTTCCACGGTGGCAAGAGTGCATTCTTCCCATTTGCAGTCGCCCATGATATAAATAGTCGGGAGTCCGTCGGACGTCAGCACATAGCCCGAAACAGGTCCCATCATCTGGCCTATCAGACCGAAACCGTGATGGCCAATAGTGCGGCGGATGGTCAGATGACCTAAGGTTACGCTCTCTTCGATCGCTTCCACATTAGAGAAGCCATCTTTCAGGATGGTGTCCTTGTCTTGTGGCTGGGTGTAGAAAGGAATGTCTTTCGGCAAATGCAGCTTTACGCTTGGCTCGTAATGGTCGATGTGGTTGTGGGTGAGCAGTACCATATCAACACCTTCAGTAATGTCGCTAATTGGCATTACGAGATGCACCCTCGGATTCTTGTATACGCCGAGAGCGGATTGCAGAGTTCCTTTGTCGGCAAATACGGGGTCAATAAGAATGGTATGTTCTGCATAGTTGATTTTCAAGGAGGCATTGCGTACCAACCTAATAATTGCTTTTTCGTTCATAATGTTATGCTTCATATTGTTTTCGGGTACAAAGTTAGAAAGGATATCCCCATGCCTTGATGCCTTAAAAACGGGAATATATGCCATTTTGATAAAAATGGTGTATATTTGCAGAAGGCAAAAAACAAGAGAGATGAAAGCTGTAATCAATCCCGAAAGACTTGTAAGCGTTCCGTTCAATAAAACGCAATGCGGCGTAGACTTCTGCATCAACACGGGCGAAAGCAAGGACGTCTGTGGCGTCTTGACTGAGTATAAGACGTTTAAGACAGATTTTTTCAGCTTCTATTTCTTTCGCCGTGCCAATGGATATTTGTTGCTGAACTTCCGAAAAGTGGAGTTGCGGGATAGTATGGTGCTGCTTTTGTCGCCGCACCAGCAACAGGAATGGCATGTGAACGAGGAGGAATTAGACTACACTTTTCTTATTTTCCGCGAAGACTTTATGCGCACGTTCATCGCTGACAAGTTCTTCGTATATCGGCTGTCGTATTGTTACCAGACTGATACACCGCCCTGCTTGTTTGCCGAGAAGGAGGAGCTGTCGGAATATATGCGCCTCTTAAGAAAGATAAAACAAGAACTACGGTATCCAGTGGCAGACACTTACAACCTCATTGTGTCTGTGCTTTATTATCTGCTGGTAATTATCAACCGGGCATACGCCCAAGCTTATTGTCTGCCTGTCGAAGTTCCAAAAAATAATTACGCATTCAAATTCAAGGACTTGCTCGAAAAACATATCCGCACGACACAGCGCGTTCAGGAATATGCTGATATGCTTCGGGTAAGTCGTGTCACGTTGAATAATTCTGTCATGGCGCAATTTGGTGTATCGGCCATTCACTTACTCAAGCAACGCCTGTTGGAAGAGCTGAAAAACGAGCTGTTGTTCTCCGACCTGAATGTGAGTCAACTGGCAGACGAGTTCCACTTTTCCGATCCCAGTCACCTCATGCGTTTTTTCAAAAGAGAGACAGGCAAGACTTTTACCCAATATCTAATGAACTACAAAATGGGAATATATGAATAGAAATTTCATATTTGGCAATGAGTGCCATGTTAAGATATTTATTCCTTGACTAACGGTATTTTTCATCATAAAGGTTCATTTGTAGAGTCCAACAGCAAGTGCAAAATTAGTAAAAGTGT
>ULUO01040070.1_pt1 | contig 16212 bp, 7 predicted proteins | sample 1958611 | NCBI WGS metagenome assembly ULUO01 (sample SAMEA4835762, study PRJEB28245) | human gut metagenome | biome: gut microbiome; material: fecal sample | place: Denmark | collected 2008
AATAGTCATCAAGTTGCTTTCAAGTGCGGACGACAAGATGCAGCCGATGCTGAAGTGCGAATTTGAAAAGGAAAAGGATTTTGCCGATGTAGCCTGCCGGATGGCGCCGGACATGAAGAGACGTTTCTCTTTGTTCAACACCAATTTCGGCTCCCGAGCGAGCAGGGTTTCTCTTTCGCCCAACGGCAAGTATCTGCTGACCCGCTATTCGGACAATTACGACGTGAAGCGTTCCAGGACCCGTTGTGAGCTGACCGAGGTAAAGACCGGCCGGGTGATATTGCCCAATGCCAATGAAAAGATGAACTGGATGCCCAACAGCAACAAGCTCTATTATACGGTTATGGGCGAGGAGCAGAATGACCTGGTTGTGTTCGATCCCGCCACGATGCGTGAGGAAGTGCTGCTGAAGAATGTTCCCGAAGGATATTTCAGCTGGTCTCCTACAGAAGACTATCTTATCTATATGCTCACGGACGAGGGCGAAAAGGTGAGTGGCCCGTTGAAACGTCTCTTGCATCCGGACGACCGTATCCCCAATTCTCGTGACCGCTATTATCTCATGAAATACGATGTGGCGACGGGACTTTCCGAGCGCCTGACCTACGGTAGTCACAACGTCTATCTGAATGATATTTCCCCGGATGGCAAGAAACTGTTGTGCAGCACTTCCAAGCCGGACATCACTCGATGCCCTTTCTCCCTCTCTTCTCTGTTCGAAATTGATTTGGCCACCTTGCAGGCAGATACGCTGGTCGCCTGGGATGCTTATCTGGGAAGTGCTTCTTACTCTCCGGATGGGAAGCAGCTTCTGGTGACGGGCAGTCCGTCTGCTTTCGGAGGCATTGGCAAGAATTGCGGTGAACATCCCATAGCCAATGACTTTGATACCCAAGCATTCATTATGGATTTGGCTACAAAGAAAGTGCAGGCTATCACGCGCGATTTCAATCCTACAGTGTCTCCCGTGCAGTGGAACCGTGTGGACGGATGTATCTATTTCGATACGACTGATGGGGATTGCAGGCATATATACCGTTATGTTCCGAAGACGGGCGGCTTTGAAATGCTTCCGCTTGAAGAAGATGTGATTACTTCCTTCACGCTGGCCAATGACAATCCGGTTGTGGCTGCCTATGTGGGTGGAGGAAACACCAGCACGGGCGTAGCCTATACGTACGACACGAAGAAAAAAGTTTCTACCCTGCTTGCCAATCCCATGAAGCCCATCCTCGATAAGATTGAGCTGGGACAGATGGAAGAGTGGAACTTTACAGCTTCGGACGGTACGGAGATAAAGGGAATGATTTGCCTTCCGCCGTCTTTCGACCCGAACAAGAAGTATCCGCTTATCGTGTACTATTATGGAGGAACGACTCCTACGACTCGCGGTATAACTTCCCCGTACTGTGCACAGTTGTTTGCGTCACGTGACTATGTGGTTTATGTTATCCAGCCCAGTGGTGCCATCGGGTACGGCCAGGAGTTCTCTGCACGCCATGTCAATGCATGGGGTGAGCGTACGGCCGATGAGATCATTGAAGGTACGAAGAAATTCTGTGCAGCCCATCCGTTTGTCAACGATAAACGTATCGGATGCCTGGGTGCCTCTTATGGAGGATTCATGACGATGTATCTGCAGACTAAGACGGACATGTTTGCTGCCGCTGCCTCGCATGCTGGCATCAGCAATGTGACGAGCTATTGGGGCGAGGGTTTCTGGGGATATTCCTATAACTCTGTTGCGGCAGCCGATAGCTATCCTTGGAATAATCCCGATTTGTTTACGAAGCATGGAGCATTGTTCAATGCGGACAAGATTAATACCCCTCTGTTGTTGCTGCATGGCACGGTAGATACAAACGTGCCTATCGGTGAAAGTATCCAATTGTATAATGCGCTGAAGATATTGGGTAAGCCGGTGGAATTTATTACCGTAGATGGTGAAAACCATTTTGTACTTGATTATGCAAAACGTGAATTGTGGCACAATTCAATTATGGCTTGGTTTGCCCGCTGGCTGCAGGATAGTCCGGCATGGTGGAATGACCTTTATCCGGAAAGACATTGGTGATGTTTTAATTAACAATTGATAATTAAAAAAGCCGTTTCCCAGAATAGACAAGGAGGAAACGGCTTTTTTGTTGTAGTGTGCTTACTGTTATTGGGCCACTTTTGCTGTGTCTTGGACGTTCTCGGCTTTCTGCAAAGTATCCGTTACCACAGTGTCGTTAGACAAGGTTGTTGTCTTACTCGGCTGTTCTACCGGAGCCTTAGCTTGAGCCAAGAACGTTCCGCCACAAACAAACATAAACAGGGCTGCTACTAATACTAATTTTTTCATAATTCATTTGCTTTTAGGTTGGTATATCTTATTGTTAAGTCTAAGTGCTTGCTTGTTGTAGCGCTTGTTGCTTACGTCTAATATAGGTCAAATGGTGTGCCAGAAAGAGTGTGTGTTGGATAATGTTCTGATAGTTAGTGATATATGTTTCTGTGCAAAGTGTGGCATAGTGTGGAAAAGTGTGGAATGTGTGGAGGGGAGTGTGGAATAATTCCACACCTTTTAGTCGGATATGTTATAAAGCTTCAACTTGTTGTACAGCGTTTTGCGGTCAATGCCCAACAGTTGTGCAGCGCGGCTCTTGTTGTTTCCCGTCTGCCGCAAGGCTTCGATGATTTGATGCTTCTCTGCCTCCTCATTGCGGAGAGGGATACCGATGATGCCCGGTGCGGGTCCTTTCAGTTCATTCAGTTCGTTGATAGTAATGAATTTGCCTTGTGCCAGCAAGGTTGCACGGCGTACCATATTCTTCATTTGGCGTAGATTGCCGGGCCAGGGATATTCCAATAGGGCGCGGGATGCCTTGTCATCAAAGCCGGTCAGTTGCTTGTCCATTTCGCGGTTGGCCTGGTCCAGAAAGAAATTGGCAAAGAGCAGGATGTCTTCACGGCGGTCTTTGAGTTGCGGCATACGTAGGGTGAATTCATTGATACGGTGATATAAATCTTCACGGAACGCCCCTTTTTCGATGGCTTGCTCCAGATTTTCGTTGGTGGCGGATACCAGACGTACATCCACGCTTATCTCTTTGTTTGAACCTACCGGACGTATCTTGCGCTCTTGCAAAGCACGCAGCAACTGTATTTGCACTTCATAGCTCAGATTACCTATCTCATCCAGGAAGATGGTACCGCCGTTGGCTTCGACGAAAGCGCCCGTTTTGTCGGTCAGTGCGCCGGTAAAGGCGCCCTTTATGTGCCCGAAGAACTCCGAAGCGGCCAATTCTTTGGGAATAGAACCGCAATCGATGGCTACAAACGGCTGGTCGGCACGCTTGCTGAGCTGGTGGATGCGGTGAGCTACGTATTCTTTGCCCGTTCCGCTGGCACCATTGATGAGTACAGACATATTGGTAGGTGAAACCAGTTTCACATAATTGTAGAGTTGTTTGGCTGCGTCGCTCTCTCCCTCAAGGAAGTCGGAGGAGGACAATGAGCCTTCTGCACCCTTCAGAGGCTGATTTTTCATCTTGTCGGAATGCATCGTCTGTTTGGGTGAAACGGATGGTCTGTTTGGGGTAAACGCATCATCTGTTCGGGACGAATGCATCATCTGTTTCAAAGCGGAGGATGATGCATTCAAGGCTTCGCCTATTTTTTTCAGTAATTCGTCCGGGTTCACAGGCTTGGCAATGTAATCGCAGGCTCCCAGTTTCATGGTTTGGACGGCCGACTGTATGTCAGCGTATCCTGTCATGATGATAAGCGGTATTTGCAGGCCGTGTTCGCCCAGCCATTTCAATAAGTCAATGCCATCCTTGTCGGGCAGGCGCAGGTCAGACAATATCAAGTCTACGGTTTCCGACTCAATATGTTTTTGAGCACGGGCAATGTTGCTGGCAGAGGTTACTTGGAAACCTTTTTTGCCGAGCCATGTTTTTAGCATCATGCCGTAAGTAATATCATCTTCTACAATTAATATGGATGTCATTGCTTTAGCCTTTTATCTCTTTTATGTAGGCAAAGGTAAGTGCTTTTGTCTGATTTTAGTATATTTGCAAACTTAAATTAAATAAAAAACAAAATGAAAAGAAATCTTATTGTATTATTAACTATACTGGTTTGCAGTCTGACTGCTTGCAAGCCGGGACAAAAGAAAGAGGAAGATATGGAAAAAGAAACGAAGCTGAAGATTGAAACAAGTGCGGGTGACATCACCGTGAAACTGTATAATGAAACCCCGAAACATCGTGATAACTTTATCAAGCTGGTGGAAGACGGCACGTATGAAGGTACGCTGTTCCACCGTGTCATCAAGGACTTTATGATACAAGCAGGTGACCCGGAATCGAAGAAGGCTCCGAAAGGCAAGATGCTGGGGGCAGGCGACGTGGGTTATACCGTTCCTGCCGAATTTGTTTATCCGAAGTATTTTCACAAAAAAGGTGCTTTGTCGGCTGCACGCCAGGGTGATGAGGTGAACCCTGACAAGGCATCATCCGGCTGCCAGTTCTACATTGTGACCGGAAAAGTGTATAATGACTCTACCTTGCTGGGGATGGAACAGCAGATGAATCAGATGCGCTTGAACAATGCTTTCAACGCGTTGGCGCAGAAACACATGAAGGAAATCTACAAGATGCGCAAGAATAATGACCAGGACGGTCTGATGGATTTGCAAGATTCCTTGATTGCGCAGGCAGAGGCTCAGGTTGCCAAGGAACCGGAGTTCAAGTTTACCCCCGAGCAGGTGAAGGCTTATACTACCGTGGGCGGTACTCCACATTTGGACGGTGCATATACCGTGTTCGGTGAAGTGCTGGAAGGTATGGATATTGTTGATAAAATACAGAAGGTCAAGACTGACCGTAACGACCGTCCCGAAGAGGATGTGGTTATTAAAAAAGTGACAGTGATAGATTGATGATAGATTCTGTCATTCCATTTTATGAAAATAAACAAAAAGATATTTGACAACGGTCTGCGGTTGGTGCACAATGAGGACACCAGCACGCAGATGGTTGCCTTGAATATTGTTTATGACGTGGGTGCCCGTGACGAACATCCCGAGCATACGGGCTTTGCCCATCTGTTCGAGCATCTGATGTTCGGAGGTTCGGTGCATATTCCTGATTATGACGCTCCTTTGCAATTAGCAGGCGGGGAGAATAATGCATGGACCAATAATGATATAACCAATTACTACCTGACGGTTCCAAAATCGAATGTGGAAATCGGCTTCTGGCTGGAGTCCGACCGCATGCTGGAACTGGCATTCAGTGAGCAAAGTCTTGAAGTGCAGCGTGCGGTAGTGATGGAGGAATTTAAACAACGTTGCTTGAACCAGCCGTATGGTGATGTGGGACATCTGCTTCGTCCTTTGGCTTATCAAACGCATCCTTATCGCTGGCCTACTATCGGGAAAGACCTCTCTCACATTGCCAATGCCACGCTGGACGAGGTAAAGGAATTCTTTTTTCGTTTTTATGCACCTAATAATGCAGTGCTGGCCGTTACCGGAAATATTTCGTGGGAAGAAACGGTTAGGCTGACAGAAAAATGGTTTGCTCCCATTCCCCGTAGGAATGTGCCCGTAAGGCAATTACCGCAAGAAGTTGTACAGACGGCAGAACGCCGGCAGACGGTGGAACGGAATGTTCCTCTGGATGCTTTGTTCATGGCTTATCACATGTGCAGCCGTGAGGATGCCGATTATTATGCCTTCGATATTCTGTCGGATATTCTGAGCAATGGACGTTCCAGTCGCTTGACCCGCAGGCTGGTGCAGGAGCAGAAGTTCTTTTCCAGTCTCGATGCCTATATCTCCGGTACACGGGATGCCGGCCTGCTGCATATCAGTGGAAAACCATCTGCAGGCGTATCTTTGGAGCAAGCCGAGGCTGCTGTCCGGAAAGAGTTGGAAGAGTTGAAATCCGGGTTTGTTGGAGAACAAGAATTGGAGAAAGTAAAGAACAAGTTTGAGTCTACACAGATATTCGGCAACATCAATTATCTGAATGTTGCCACGAATCTTGCCTGGTTTGAACTGACCGGACAGGCGGAAGACATAGACCGTGAAGTGGACAATTACCGCTCTGTGACGGCAGAACAGCTTCATAGGGTCGCCCAACAGACCTTCCGCGATGAAAACGGGATTGTGCTTTATTACCAAAAAGAAAACCTTTAGTATGAAAAAATTATTTGATACGTATAAGCAGCACTATAAAGCATTGCTTCTCCTGGGGCTACCCATTGTGGTGGGGCAGTTGGGAGTCATTGTGCTTGGTTTTGCCGATACGCTGATGATTGGGCATCACAGCACGGAGGAACTGGGTGCCGCTTCTTTCGTAAACAATCTGTTTACTCTTTGCATTATTTTCAGTACGGGCTTCAGCTACGGGCTGACACCGGTTGTAGGGGGCTTCTACGGTAACCGCCGCTTTGCCGAGGCAGGGCAGGCGTTGCGGTGTAGCCTGGTTGCCAATGTGCTGGTGGCTTTGTTGCTGACTCTTGTCATGGCTGTTCTCTATTTCAATGTGGAGCGGCTGGGACAGCCCGGAGAATTGTTGCCTCTAATCAAGCCTTACTATCTGGTGTTGCTTGCTTCACTGGTCTTTGTCATGCTGTTCAACGGTTTCAAACAGTTTACGGACGGCATCACCGATACCAAGACGGCCATGTGGATTCTGCTCGGAGGGAATGCGCTTAACATCGTAGGAAACTATATACTTATCAATGGAAAGCTGGGCTTTCCGGAGATGGGACTGCTTGGTGCGGGTATCAGCACTTTGTTCTCCCGCATTGTGATGGTGGTGGTCTTTGCGGCGATTGTGCTTCGCGGCCGCCGGTTTATCCGTTACAGGCTCGGCTTCATGCGGCTGGGGTGGTCGATGCCGATGTTCAGGAAGCTCAATGCACTGGGCTGGCCCGTGGGTATGCAGATGGGTATGGAGACCGCTTCCTTCAGTCTGAGCGTCGTCATGGTGGGCTGGCTGGGGACACTTGCCCTAGCATCGCATCAGATAATGCTTACTATCTCTCAGTTCACCTTCATGATGTATTATGGCATGGGCGCTGCGGTTGCCGTGCGTGTCAGCAACTTCAAGGGGCAGGGAGACGGGCAGAATGTGCGCCGCTCGGCGTATGCCGGCCTTCACATCATCCTGTGTATGGAGGTGGTGTTGCTGGGTATCGTCTTTGCACTTCGCGGTCAGGTAGGGGGATGGTTTACGGACAATGCGGAAGTGTCTGGCATGGTTGCCGCTCTCTTCTTCCCGTTCTTGATTTACCAGTTCGGCGATGGGTTGCAGATTAACTTTGCCAATGCCCTGCGCGGCATCTCGGATGTGAAACCGATGATGATTATTGCATTTATATCCTATTTTATTATATCTTTGCCCGTAGGGTACCTTTGCGGTTTCGTTTTCGGTTGGGGGCTGACGGGAGTCTGGATGGCTTTCCCGTTCGGACTGACCAGTGCGGGAGTGATGCTGTGGTTGAGGTTCCGTAAACAGACCAGGGAAAGGATTTGATAGTATGAATAATGTCTCCAAAGTAAAGATTGCCGTAGGCTACACTTTGTTGCTGGCGGTATTGTTTTTTTCCTTGTTTTTCGTACACCGGGAAATGGAGAACCTTATTCTTACTGATGACCGCGATGTACAATGGACAGACAGCGTGCTTGCTTTGATACGCGAGAAGGATACCAATACGATAAAAATGCTGCGCACGCTGAGTGAGGCGAATGACAGCATGGTATCCACCAGTGACATTGAGCAGATAATTGCCCAGCAGGACTCGGTAGTGACCCAGCAGCGTGTGCAGCACCGTATCATTACACATCGGGATACCGTCGTGACACGTCCTCGGAAGAAGGGGTTCTTCCGTCGTTTGGGTGAAGTGTTTGTCCCCCCAAAGAAAGATACGGCTATCCAGGTAAAGACCTCCCTTGAATTTGCAACGGATACGGTGATTGAACCCTATAATCCGGCCGATTCTTTGCATGAGAAACTGCGTGCCGTGGCCCAGCAGAAAAAAGCTGTAAACACTGTTATACAGCGACGTAAACGCTATCTGCAACGCTTGGACCATATGCTGACCGCTCGTATTGACAGCTTGCTGAAAGATTACGAGACGGAAACTCTGCTGCGTGCACGGACGGAAGCCGAGTATCAACAAGCGGTCCGACGCCGTTCGGCCAAGATTATCAGTGGCATTGCCGTAGGTGCGGTGTTGCTTTCCGCTTTTTTTCTTATTATCATCGGCCGCGACATAACCCGAAGCAACCGTTACCGTCGTGAGTTGGAAGAGGCCCGTCGTCGTGCCGAGGATTTACTCGCTGTCCGTGAAAAACTGATGCTTGCCATTACCCATGATTTCAAAGCCCCGCTCGGTTCTATTATGGGCTATGCCGACTTGCTTTCCCGTCTGACGGTGGATGAGCGTCAGCGGTTCTATCTGGACAATATGAAAACCTCATCGGAACATCTGCTGAAGCTGGTCGTTGATTTGCTCGACTTCCATCGTCTTGATTTGAACAAGGCCGAAATCAACCGGGTCACCTTTCATCCTTCCCGCCTGCTTGAAGAGATACACGTCAGTTTTGAACCACTTACGGCTGCCAAAGGACTGGCGCTTCATTGCGACATTGCCCCGGAGCTGGGCGGTACCTATATTTGCGACCCCTTGCGTCTGCGCCAGATTATCAACAATTTGCTGTCCAATGCCGTGAAGTTTACGGACCAAGGCAGTGTTACCATGACTGCCCGTTACGAGGACCGTCGACTGGTAGTTGCCATTGCTGATACCGGTAAAGGTATGGAACCTGCCGACCGGGAACGTATCTTCCAGGAGTTTACCCGCTTACCGGGTGCTCAGGGTAAAGAGGGGTTTGGACTTGGACTTTCCATTGTCCGTATGCTGGTACAGTTGCTTGAAGGCACGATTGATGTAGACAGTGTGCCAGGCAAGGGAAGCACTTTCACCATATATATTCCTATCTATCCCGTAAGGAGTGAAGGACGGAGAATGAAGGATGAAGAATCGGGATGTGCTGCCACGCCGAATGGCAATTCTTCATTCCCCGTTCCTCATTCTTCACTGAAGAATGTCCTCCTTATCGATGATGACCGTATTCAGCTTACCCTTACTGCCGCCATGCTTCAGCAGAGTGGTATAAATTCTGTCTCTTGTTTACAACTGGATGAACTGCTGGATGCCTTGCGCACTGCAACCTTTGATGTTCTGCTTACTGATGTGCAGATGCCTGCTATTAATGGTTTTGATTTACTGAAACTGCTTCGTGCTTCGAACATACCGCAGGCACAGTCTGTTCCGGTGATTGCTGTCACTGCCCGCAGTGACATGCAGCGTGAGGAATTTACGGTGCATGGATTTGCCGGATGCCTGCATAAGCCGTTTACCGTCAGTGAATTGCTACATGAATTGAATATGGAGGACAAAGGGATGGAGGTTACGGAAGTTTCGGAAACTTCGGCTTGCCCGGGGTATAAATTCTCTTCGCTCACTGCTTTTTCGGTCGATGACCCCGAGGCGGCAAAGTCCATTCTGGAAAGTTTTGTGGCTGAAACCCGCCTCAATGCGGAGCGTTTGCAGAAGGCTGTGGAGAATGAGGATGTGGACGAGATGGCTGCTGTCTCCCACAAAATGATTCCCCTCTTTACTTTAATTGGAGCAGCGGAACTGGTTGCATTGCTGAAACTGTTGGAAACTTCTCATGGAGTGCCTTTTACCGGAGAGTTGAAAGAACACGCCCTTGCCGCCCTCGTTTTGATAGAGGATGTCATTACTCAGGCAACAGCTTTTCCGTAATGGGGGAACAGAGAAGAATACGTGATTTTTCTCTGTCGGGAACCAAATGTCGAAAGAAATTGTTTACTTTGTAGGACTTTTAAATACGATGAAAGATTGACGTTCCGATGAGAAGAAAATGGTTGAGAACAGCACTGTGGGTGTTGCTTACTCCTATTATACTGTTTATAATATTGATGATATTGCTTTATGTGCCTCCCGTACAGAATTTGATACGGAAGCAGGCTACGGCAATTGCATCAGGTGCTACGGGTATGGACATATCCGTGGAGCGGATTGACCTTCGCTTTCCTTTGAATTTGTTGGTCCGCGGTGTATTGGTGGTACAGCCTGCCGACAGTGCTGTTGATGTGCAGCATCCCGATACCTTGCTGAATCTTGGAAGTTTGAACGTACGGGTACAGGCATGGCCTTTACTCAAAGGGAAAGTGGAGGTGGATGACATTACCTTGAAACAAGTTGCTGTCAACTCCTCCAATTTAATGGAAGGTATGTGCATCAAAGGAGTACTGGGGCATTTCTTTTTCGAAAGCCATGGCATAGACCTTACAAAAGAAGATGCCATCCTCAATAATATAGAATTGAGCGATACCCATGTGCAGGTGATGCTTGCAGATACCACTGAGACTCCCAAGGACACTACTGACACTGCGTTAAACTGGAAAGTCACACTCCATACTCTGAAGTTGAAGAACGTCTCGGTCGATTTACAGATGCCATTGGACTCCATGGGGCTGAAAGCCCATATAGGAGATGCTGAGATTGCGGACGCTGCTGCCGACCTGAAACACCAGTTCTATGGCTGGAGAAAATTCCTGCTGACTGGAACTTCTGTCAATTATGATACCGGTGGCCCGGGGAGTGCGATAGGCTTCGACCCCTCGCACATTGCTCTTCGCGACATTCGCCTGGGCATTGATTCTGTGATGTACTACGGCAGAGATATGAATGCCGTTATCCGGGAATTTTCCATGTATGAGCGTTCCGGTTTGAGTGTAACTTCCCTGACCGGGCGGTTGTTTGCCGATTCTACCGTTATCCGTATCCCTTCTTTGAAGTTGCTGACACCTCATAGTGAGATGAACCTTACGGCACAGACTTACTGGGAACTGATAAATATACCTACCACCGGCCGTCTGACAGCCCGTTTCAATGCCCGTATCGGCAAACAGGATGTACTGCTTTTTGCCGGTGGCTTGCCGGAAGCTTTCAAGGAAGCCTATCCGTTCCGTCCGTTGGTGATTCATGCCGGTACGGAAGGAAACCTGAAGCAGATGCAGATTTCCCGTTTTACGGCTGAGCTGCCCGGAGCCTTTTCGTTGAGTGGGGGAGGAGAATTCTGGAGCTTGACCGACAGTGTGAAACGTAATGGAAGCATGGACTTCGAAATGCATACGCAGAACTTGAACTTCCTGACCGGACTAGCTGACATTGCTCCCGATGGCTCCATCATTGTGCCGGACAGTATGCACCTTGCGGCACGTCTCGGTATGGAGGGGGCGCAGTGCACTGCCGCCCTGAAACTGAAGGAGAAGGAAGGCGCCTTGAATTTGGACGCCGCCTATAATCTTGCTACGGAAGCCTACCATGCCGACCTTGCCATCAACAACTTGCAGGTGCATCACTTCCTGCCCAAGGACTCTATCTATACTCTTACGGCAAAGATGTTCGCTAAGGGGCAAGGGGTGGATGTGGCATCACGAAAAACTGTGGCCGCTTTGAATGCCTCCTTGGAAAAACTACAGTATGGCCATTGGGACATTTCCGGTGTAGATGTGCATGCCGGACTCAAGTCATCCGTTGCTACCGTCCGTCTTGCCAGCGATAATGTCCTTCTCAAGATGCAGGGAAATGCGGATATGCGTCTTGACCGCAACTATCTGGATGGCGCTTTGGATTTAAATGTGGAAGAGGTGAATCTGCATAAGCTGGGTTTGGTGCCCCGACCATTGAAACACCCGTTTGCCTTTACAATGGGAGCGGAGGCACGTCATGATTCTCTCAAGTTGAGGCTTGATGCCGGTGACTTGAATCTGCGTTTCCGCGCTCACAGCACGTTGAAGAAGTTGATGGAACAGTCGGATAAATTTGTCTCTATCCTGACAAAGCAGATTGATGAACGGCGTTTGGACCATGCCGCTTTGCGCCAAGTCCTTCCTTCAGCGGGCATGCATCTGGAAGCCGGTAACCAGAATCCCGTCAGCTATTTCCTGGCTGCAAAGGGTATTTCCTATAATGATTTCAAACTGAGCTTCGGATTTACTCCGCAAGTCGGCATCAATGGACGTACAGCTGTTCACGGATTGCGCATGGACTCCTTGCAGCTCGATACGATATTTTTTACAGTAAAGCAGGATACTGCCCGCATGAAGTTGCAAGGTGGTGTCATAAACGGTCCTAAGAACCCGCAGTTTGTGTTCCGTAGCACACTGACGGGTGAAGTCCGTAATGAAGATGCGGAACTGACTGTGGATTATGTGAATGGAAAAGGGCAGACCGGTGTTCTATTCGGTATTAATGCCCGTCCGTTGACCGAAGGACACGGTCGCGGTAATGGTGTGCTGCTGAACCTTATTCCTGCCGAGCCGATTATCGCTTTCCGTAAATTCCACTTTGCGGACAATAGTAACTGGATTTATCTGCATAAGAATATGCGCGTCTATGCCAATATTGATATGGACAGCGACGATGGTCTGTGTTTCCGTATGCAATCCGACAAGAATGATACCCTTTCCTTGCAGAATATAAACGTAGAACTGAGCCGATTGCGCCTGGATGAACTTACGGAGGTACTTCCTTATATGCCCCGGCTTACGGGATTGTTCTCTGCCGAAGCAAATTATATACAGACTGCCACTTCCCTGCAGGTGTCTGCCGAAGCCAATGTAGAGAAACTGACCTACGAACGCCAACCGGTTGGAGACATCGGCCTGGGGGCTACCTGGTTGCCGGGCGACAAGAATACGCACTATCTGAATACCTATTTTACATATGATAATGAAGAAGTGATGACCGCCGACGGTATCTTGACGCAGAAGAACGGAAAGGATACCCTGGAAGTGTCCACCCGTTTCGAGCATTTTCCATTGAAGATGGCCAATGCATTCATCCCTGACCAAACGGTGGCCTTTACCGGAGATATTGATGGAGGGCTTTATATTTATGGTTCGCTGGACAAGCCTCAAATGCATGGTGATATTGTTTTGGACAGTGTGTCTGTCTATGCACGCCAGGCGGGAGCACGTTACTGGTTCGACAACCGTCCGGTACAGATAAAGGACAATCAGTTGATATTTGATAAGTTTGCCATTTATACCACCAGCAAGAATCCGTTTACGATTGACGGTAAGGTTGATTTCCGGAATATGGAGCGTCCTACTGCCAACCTCAATCTGCTGGCAGAGAACTATACGTTGCTGGATGCACCGCGTACCCGCGAAAGTCTGGTGTATGGAAAGGTGTTCGTCGACTTGCATGCCACGGTGAAGGGGCCGCTTGACGGGCTCACGATGCGTGGAAACATGAATTTGCTGGGCAATACCAACGTAACCTACGTGTTGACCGATTCCCCTTTAACGGTGGAAGACCGTCTCAGTGGGCTGGTTACCTTTACCTCGTTCACCGATACGACGTCGGTAAAAGCAGATGAGGTTCCTGCCATGTCTTTGGGAGGATTGGAAATGTATATGTCCGTCCATATTGACGATGCTGTCCGTCTTCGTGCCGATCTGAGTCCCGACCGTAGCAAATACATCGAACTGGAAGGTGGCGGTGATTTGAATATGCAGTATACTCCCCAAGGGGATATGAGCCTTACCGGACGCTATACCCTTTCGGGTGGCGTCATGAAATATTCGCTGCCTATCATCCCGTTGAAGGAGTTCCAGTTCAATCCCGGCAGTTATGTGGATTGGCGGGGGAATATTATGAATCCTACGCTGAGCCTGAAGGCTACGGAACGTATGCGTGCTTCTGTGGCCGATGGTGACGGGGACGGTTCGCGCATGGTGAACTTCGATGTTTCCATTTCCATCAAGAACAGGCTTGACGCTCCCGATTTGATATTCGATATTTCGGCGCCCGAAGATGCCGCAGTAGAGAATGAGCTACAGGCAATGGGTGCAGAAGAGCGTAGCAAGCAGGCCATTGCCATGCTTGCCACGGGTATTTACCTGAACAGTGGTGCCAAAGGAGGAGGTTTGTCAATGGGAGCCGCCTTGAACTCAGTGCTTCAGAGCCAGATAAACTCCTTGGCGGGAGGTATAAAAGGCGCCAATATCAGTGTAGGTGTGGAAGACCGTACCTCTGCTGAAACGGGTGACACGCAGAAAGACTTCAGTTTTCGTTATTCCCAGCGTTTCTTCAACGACCGCGTACAGATAGTCATCGGTGGAAAAGTGTCCACCGGGGCCAATGCCACGAACGATGCGGAATCATTCATTGACAATATATCGCTGGAATACCGTCTTGATGCGTCGGGTACTCGATATGTCCGTGTATTCCATAATAAAAACTACGAAAGCATACTCGACGGTGAGATAACCGAAACGGGTGTCGGCCTTGTGCTGCGCCGGAAGATGGACCGATTGAGTGAACTCTTCATCTTCAGGAAGAAAAAGATAAAACCGGAGGCTGAAAATAGCGATATGAAAAAGTAGGAATGTGATATGAAACGACTGATATTATATATTGCAGGATTGATATTTCTGGCAGGTTGCTCCACCACGAAGCACTTGCCCGAGGGGGAGATACTCTATACCGGCCAAAAGCCGATGATTGTATTGAACCGCAGTGAAACGTCTGTTGGTGAGATTGCTATGGAAGAGGTGGAAGCCGCCCTTGCTACGGCACCGAACAATTCGTTGCTGGGAAGCTCTACTATCCGCTATCCCTTTCCTTTCGGACTGTGGATTTACAATGGTTTCCAGAAGTATGAGAAGGGATTCGGAAAGTGGATATTCAATAAATTTGCCGCCACTCCGGTGCTTATGTCTACGGTGAATCCCGATATACGCCAGAAGGCGGCGGTTAACTTGCTGCGCGATTATGGCTATTTCAACGGAAGCGTCAGCTACAAGACATTTATCGACCCGAAGGACTCGCTGAAGGCAAAGTTGCAATATACGGTGAACATGCGTAACCCCTACTTTATAGATACGGTATATTATCGTGGTTTCAGCGAGCGTACCACTCGCATTATGGAGCTGGGACGCCGACGTTCCCTTATCAGTTCGGGAGAACAATTCAATGTGGCTGATTTGGATGGGGAGCGTACCCGTATCAGTACCCTGCTGCGTAATGTGGGCTGTTATTATTTCCGTCCCGACTACCTGACCTATCAGGCCGATACCATGATAGTTCCCAATGGGCATGTCCAGATGCGCTTGATTCCCGTTCCCGGTATGCCAAAGGTAGCCGAGAAGCAGTTCCGTGTGGGGCGTAAATCCGTCTATCTTCTTGGAAAGCAGGGGCAGGAACCCAATGACAGCATGGATTACAAAGGCTTGACCATACATTACTACAACAAACCTCCGGTACGTCCCAACATGCTTTACCGTTGGTTGAACTATCAAGGTTATCGGCGGAAACGTCAGATACAGGACAGCGCAGGTATTGCCCGCCAGCGTTCTATGCAGAGTTTGTATAGTTTGTACCGTCAGACCCGTATTCAGGAGCGTCTGGCAAGCGTCGGTATTTTCCGTTATGCGGAGATGCAGTATATACCGCGTGATACGGCGTTTGTGTCTGATACATTGGATGTGAGGGTCATTGCCGCGCTCGATAAACCCTACGATGCGGAGTTGGATTTTAATGTCACCATGAAGAGCAATAACCAGACGGGACCGGGTGCCGCTTTTACGGTGACGAAGAACAATGTCTTCGGTGGCGGTGAAAGCTGGAATGTGAAGTTGAACGGTTCGTACGAATGGCAGACGGGCAAGGCAAGTTCTTCCTTGATGAACAGTTATGAACTGGGTATCTCCACTTCGCTTATCTTTCCGCGCGTGGTGTTTCCTAGGATGGGCGACCGTGAGTATGACTTCCCGGCTACAACGACTTTCCGTTTATATGCCGACCAGATGAACCGTGCCAAGTATTATAAGCTGTTGGCTTTTGGCGGTAATGTCACTTATGACTTCCAGCCCAAATCGACTTCCAGGCACAGTATAACTCCTTTCCGGTTGACATTCAATGTACTGCGCAATCCTACTGCCGCTTTCGATACGTTGCGTGCCGAGAATCCGGCACTCTACGTTAGTTTGCGCGACCAGTTCATTCCTGCCATGGAGTACACCTATACTTATGACAACGCTTCCGTGCGCGGCAAGCGTAACCCCATCTGGTGGCAGACCACCGTTGCGTCGGCCGGTAACCTGA
>ULUO01078606.1_pt1 | contig 16185 bp, 10 predicted proteins | sample 1958611 | NCBI WGS metagenome assembly ULUO01 (sample SAMEA4835762, study PRJEB28245) | human gut metagenome | biome: gut microbiome; material: fecal sample | place: Denmark | collected 2008
CGGTAGCACTCTTTTTCTATAATCATATTAGCACGCATGTGCAGAAATGTCAAAAAATTTTTATTCTACTTTTTGAAGTTTTGACATATCCAATCCATGCCGGATCATCATCAGAATATCCCATTTTTAATTCTATGTACATTAAATTGTTAATCATTCTTATTCTCTCCTGATTCCAAATTTTGCAACATCTCAACAAACTGGAAGCTGTAAACCTGATTGTTCCTAAATTAACTGTGGCATACCATTGATAAACATATGCCATGCCTGTCATTTTTCGCACTCAGTTTCCATCCGTGCATTTCAACGATTTCTTTTGAGAGGGCAAGCCCTATTCCGCTGTTTCCGTTTTGTCCCGTATGAAAACGTTCAAACATATGGGAAAAATCCTCTGTGCTAAGTTCTCCTCCATCGTTCCAGATGGAAAGGACTTGATTTTTCCACGATATTTCGATTTGACTACACGCATATTTTACGGAATTAGTTATCAGGTTAGCAACAGCGTGTTCCAGCTTCTCCGGATCTCCGTTGACATATCCTTCGTCCAGTTCTAACGATACTGAAAGGTTTCGCCTGTTCACAATTCCTTCAAGCGGCATCAAAATATCTTGAACCAGTGATGCCATTTCTATTGGTTCACACTTTAATGGTTCCGTACCGCTTTCCATTTTTGATAAATACAGGATATCCTCAATAAGTTTACTCATACGCTCCGTCTGAGACACTATCATTCTGCCCGCTTGAGAATAATCGGTAATGACTCCCATTTCAATCTCCTCCGCATATCCGCAAATTGCCATAAGCGGGGTTTTTAATTCGTGAGATGTATTTTCAAAAAAGGTCTTCTGAGCTTTGTCATTTTGTTCAAGTTTTTTCCCGAGAAAATATCCAATGGCAGCACCGAGAGCGGCAATGACAAAAGCATCCAGCAAAACACCAAAACTGATTTCTTTTATGAGTTCTGGTTCGCCGGTAACATCCACATAAGCAAGTAATCTCTCATTGCTGTCTTCGTAATACTCTGTTCTGGCTTTCATATAATAAGTTGCTTCGTTAATTTTTGCCCTTTGCATTTCATCAGACGGGTGTGTTTCATACCAGTCAATAAGTTTCTTCTCTTTGGGTGTCAGAATCTGATATATGTCATCCCTGTTTTCTGAATCTGCCCCCATATATACAAGTGAGGCATAATATAAAGAGCCCGTATCATTTTCAGATTCGTAATTCAAATATTCGTCTGAATCCAAAGTAAAAACGTTTTTAATTGCATTCTCAGCTCTCAGCTCTATTTTTTTATTAAAAACTATGTTCAGAATCAGCAGGCTCAAAAGCATGGCTGCCATAACGGCGGAACCTGTAAGTGTGGCAATTTTATAACGTGTCTTATTCATTACAATCCTCCAGTTTATAGCCATAGCCCCAGACAGCACTAATGCGAACTTTGCTGCCTGCGGTCTTCATTTTCTGCCTGACTCTTCTTACTGTCTCATCGACAACTCTGGTTTCTATCTCCGTAGAATCTATTCCCCATACTTTGTCGAGAATTTCATTCCGGGGGATTGCCGTTCCACCATGTTCCATAAGACATCCCAGAAGCGAAAATTCTGTCATAGTCAGACCAATATCATGCTCTTTCACAATGGCATTATGCTTCTCCCATGAAAAACACACATCACCAAAGGAAATATCTGCCTTTACCGGTATATTCATTTCAACTCTTCGGAACAACGCATTTACCCGGACAACAAGAAGTGACGGCGAAAATGGCTTAATCAGATAGTCATCCCCTCCATACATAAATCCCTTCATATGGTCAGACTCTGAATCCTTTGCCGTCAAAATAATAATAGGAACTGATGATATTGTCCTTAGCTTTTTACATATGGAAAGACCGTCTGAACCCGGCATCATAATATCAAGAATAACAAGATCACAGGGCTTCTCCTGAAAAGCAGAAAAGAGTGTATCACCATTCTTGTATGCTGTTACCTCATATCCGGCATTGGATAAAAATTCTGTGAGTATTTCTCGTATATCCTGTTCATCATCTGCCAAATAGATTTTTTTTGCCATATCTTTAATCCCACATGAGGGGAGTCCCTCAGAAATTCTGTGAGATTCCCCATATTATATCTTTCAAAATCAGTATATCTGTATTTTAGTTCCACCTGCTTTCGCTTCAAGAGCGATTGCCTGTGCCTCCAAAGCATCAATCTCATCTGAATACTTCGCATAGCGAGAAGCAAATTCCTCTTCAGAGAGGTTATCAGAGCCGTTATAAATATTGTCATAGATTGCATCAATTTTATTGTAAATACTGTTAAGCTGATTGATTTCATCTTCGCTCAAATTTCCATAGTATCCCTCATACCAACCCGCTTTCTTTTCAAGCGTTTCAATCTGTGCGTTCAGTGATGTAATCTCGTCATCATACTTTGCATAGCGGGCTTCGATCTCATCGTCTGAAAGATCATCGTCCGTCCACACTTCCGCATCAATTTCTTCGATTCTTTCATATGCTTTCTGAAGCTGTTCTGCTTCCTCTGCGGTGAGCTTGCCTGTATCGTACAGAGCATTATACTCATCCTCGGAATATTCATATTCCTCGTTGTCGATCCACCCGGCTTTTTTATCAAGCTCCTCAAGGCGATCCATGAGGGTATCGGTTTCATCCTGATACTGATCGTATCTGGCATAGATATCTTCATCAGAAAGACCATCTGCATCTTTCATTACCTCTTTGTCGATAGCGTCAAGTCGGTCATAAATGGAGTTAAACTCTTCAATCTCCTTCTGAGTGAGAGAACCATAATCTACATTTGTTTGTGTTACCTCTGATGTAGTCACTGTCTCCTCCTGTGTCTCCTTCTGGGCAGCCATGGCAGGAACACCTGCGGATGTAGTCATTGCTGCTGCAAGTGCTATTAACATTCCTCTTTTGAATAATCTGTTCATCATTTTAGTTCCTCCTGATTTTTTATTTACCGGTTGTTCGGTATGGCTAAAGTATAGCTCAGGCAAATGTAAAAATATCCTTAGAACAGTCATGAAAATGTCAAGAAAGTGTAACAGCACAAGATTTCCTATAAACCATATTTACTCTCGCCTCTTAAGGGTTACAATCTTTTTTCAAATACCCTCAATTTTTCTAAATCTGCAATTCCGATTTACCTTCACCTTATTTTACCATAGTGCTTTCTAAAATGCTATTCTAATATATACAAAAGTGTAAAAGAGCGATCTCTTCTCTCACACTCACACATATACCATGTTTTTCAATATAATCTCTTCTGCACTAACTTTTATATTATTCATTAACCCAACCCACTTCATCTGATCCTGTACCTTTAATTCTTCAGTTACACCCTTTTTTTCTGCCATCTGTTTCATAAGCATTTCCACCTGTTCTCTGGCTTCCTGATCTGTCTGGTTCAGATGTTCATTCAGTTTTCCAGTCAATAACAGATACTGATACCTTGCTGATCTGTGTTCTTTTAAGAACTGCTTTCGTAACATTCCATATTTTCCATATGTCGGTTCTGCTTCGTTCAAAACCAGATCCGGCAAATAGTGATCTCTCTAGTAGATATGGGGATTACTCCCCATATCTACTAGAGCTTTTAAGGAGGTGGATAATATGCAGGAATCATCTATTTCAGAAAAAATAAAAGAGCTGCGAACTGATCTGAAGATGAATCAAAAAAACTTTTCCGCAGCTATTGGTATACGTCAGTCAACTTTATCCAGTTATGAAAATGGTGTGGTTACTCCCTCCAATGATGTGTTATTGACTATTGCTCAGAAATTTCATGTCTCACTGGACTGGTTATTTGGATTATCTGAAAATAAAGTACAGATTTCTAATCTCAGCGATATTATTTGGGTTTTACTGCAGATGAATGAATCCAATGAACTCCGGTATGAACTGGATATAAATAATAAACTTCCCGGTGATATAGAAACAGAAACACAGAAATGGTATGCCGGACTTCGCTTTTATGGAAATGATCCGGAACATTCTTTAAACGCAGATATGTGTAATTTTCTTGCTGATCTGCAGGAGAACAGAGAAAGCCTGGAATCTTATTTCACAGGCAAAGATATGTTTGATATGTGGAAAAAGCAGACGTTGGAATACTACACTTCCAAACCTGTCACCCATAAAGAAATTGAAGAACTGGATTTTGAGACACGAATCCGTAAACGAGATGAACTTTTAACACAGAAATTTTCCAATAACGAACAGAAATAGTATCATAACAGTATCACAGGCAGATATGCGAAGGTTTTCATTTTCTTCCCATACCTGCCTGTTTTTAATTTATTCGCTATTCTTTACAGCCTTATTTTAATCTTCTGTTCAACAGAAAAACCCCGGAAACCTTACGGTTCCGGGGTATCTTACGTTTGGACACAATGTACCTTACGGTACTCAATATATATTAATCAGTGATTACTCGATGATTGTAGCAACACGTCCTGATCCTACAGTACGTCCACCTTCACGGTATCGGTCTTGCATATTAAGACGTTTTTTTCGTATATTTCTGTCTTTTTATTATCATTTTCAGCCGGAAATCCGGAGCGTTTTTCTGATTTTGAATTATTTTGTTATCATACTGTTATCACAACTTCTTTGGTGAACACTCAATAAAAACAAATTTAGGATTGCATATACACTCACAGGTTGTTATGATCGTTCTATGGGTGCTACCTACACGGTAGGCGGTTAGTCCTTCTACGGAGGGACTGTGGTCTACACTCCGTTACGGTCGGTGCTAAACGAGTGCCACCGGCACTCAGCACCCCTCCGATTACATAGAAATCCCCAGCTCGGCTGACGGAAATCTTGCTAAAGGAGGGGATGCCAATGTTGACGCTTGAAGGTCTGATTGCTGTTATTAGCCTATACTTGACAGCTTTCAGTCTCGGATACACAATAGGAAGCAATAAGACACAAAAATAGCCGCCCCAGTCTGCTAAACTAAGCGGCAATTTTTGCTATATTCACACTCAATACACTGAATAAAATCCGTTACTGTTGAATCTCTTATTTACTGATAAAACTTGATTTTTCTTCTTTGAACCTTTAATATTCATTGTAGATACCTCTTGTATTCGTTAGATTTTACCAACTTGCCGGTCAGTAATAATCTAATTTTACTTGAGGTATTTTTTTGTCAATCTCTTGACCTATTTAAATTATACAGGAAGCTTTTTGGCGTTTTTTTAGGCATTCTGTGCTTTTCTTTTTGCAATTTCTTCTTTCATCGCAGGAAGTGTTTTTTCCAGATCAAACTTGCTTACAAGAATAAACATAATAACAAATATCACTAACGGTGTTACAATAGTGAATCCGTAAATTGCCATTTTTGTAGCTGCCGGCGCTGCAGTCAGTGCAGCATCATAGCCGACTGCCGCAAGGAACCAGCCGATAATAGATGTTCCGAGCCCGCTTCCCACTTTACCGCCAAAGCTGGATGCACTGTTGGAGGTTGCTACCATTCTTACACCATATTTATATTCATTATAATCAATTGACATTGCCGTCATAACTCCAACCAGACACATCATCGGAATGGTTGCAAATGTTGTAATACTTCCGAATAATGCGTAGCAGAAAAAGATGTCTTTTGTGAAGAGAAGCAGTATATTTGCTCCTGCACCCATTGCAAAGCTCACCAGCAGCGTTTTCACAACACCAAGTTTCTTAATCATCGGTCCTACAAATATGAATCCTAACAGGGTCGGAATCATTCCGATTCCTCCGAGAACGCCGACCAGGTTGTCATTGCCGAAAATCCATTTACAGTAATATACTCCCGCACCCGCTGTAAGACCATATATAATGCATGAGAGCAGATTCACCACAAGAACAATCACCCAGTATTTGTTGTGGAACAGCTTTCCAAGCGCTTCCTTAAACGGAATCACTTCTTCATCCTCTTCTTTCGCTTCTACTACCGCTCCTGCCTCTGTTGCTGTCTCACGGCTTGTTGCATAACAAATCAAGGCTGCCAGTATTACAATAATTCCCATGATAAAGCCAAATTTAATCCATGCGTTTTGGTTTCCGCCCAGTGCATTCGTAATCGGAATCATACAGATTGCAAATATCATACCTGCCACATAACCGGTCGCCGCTCTCCATGTTCCCATGATGCCTCGTTCTTCCTGGCTGTTCGTACGAACGGTCATAAGCGAGTTATAAGGGATTGCCATTGCCGTATATAATACTGCTGTCAGAAGAATGTTCGTTATTGTCACGTAAATAATCTGTCCCATATCTCCTATTTTCGGCACCGTAAACATCAGAACCATTACAATACCTGCCGGAATTCCCGCTTTCAAAAGCCACGGACGATATTTTTCTTTTCCCGGTTTTGTATGGTCAATGATATTTCCCATAATCAGGTCTGTAAATGCGTCAATAATCTTACAGACAATAAACATTGTTGCAATCGCCCCAGCAGCCATGCCAACCTTATCCGTATAGAAGTATGTAAGCTGTCCTACCAGTGTGGACATCGCATTCAATGCGAACTGTCCCGTAGCATCTCCGAAGTAATCCTTCACGCGCATTACTTTCTGAACGCCAAATTTGTCCTTTCCTAATGGTTTTTTACTCATTGTGTCCCTCCTTCATTTCGTATCACATTTCCTTGATATCTTGTAAGCTTAAAATATCACATTCCTATTTGTCTGTATTTTAATTTTAGCTTAATTTTTATAATTTTGAATTTGTAGCGTTCAGCGCATCAATGACTGCCAGATACATTGGCTTTGCCTGCGCATCTTGCACAAGCAGATCGGATATGGTCATGGACAATGCAAACTGAATCAGCGGGTCTTCCAGCATTCCCGGCATCATTTCTTCAAACATATTGCGGCCAAGTTCTTCGGCGACCAACTCTCCGAGTGTTGACTCCAACGAATATTTCTCGAATTTCAGATTTGTATCCGTTTTGTACTCGTAATGATATCTGCCGGAACCAACCGTAAATTCCGCTTCTTTCTCCGGAAGCTGGATAACAGCCGTTGTATTCACCGGAATCTGCACATCCACACAGATTTTTCCTTCTCTACAGCTCCATGCACTTACGATTGTTCCATATATGGATTCATAAGCTGCGGACACCTCTGTCATTCCCTTTGTCAGCGTCGGCTGAATCCGTATTTTCTTATATCCCGGTTCCATACAGCGTATTCCTGCAACTTTTTCGTACAACCAGCTTCCAATCGAACCGTACGCATAATGGTTCAGGGAGTTCATACCTGATTCGTCAAAATCCCCATTTGGCAGAATGGAATTCCAACGCTCCCAGATTGTCGTTGCGCCTTTCTTTACTGCATAGAGCCAGCCCGGAAAATCCTCTTTCATAAAGATTTCATCCGCCAACCCGTGAAGACCGTTTTCTGACAAACAATGACACAGATACGGTGTACCCACAAAACCTGTCGTCAGATGATTATGGTGTGCCCCGATATTTAACTCCAATGTCTCCAAAATCCGATTACGAAATTCCGGTTTTATCAAGTCAAAGTACAGCATCAGCACACAGGCTGTCTGTGTCTCACTGACCATTCGTCCGCTTCTTGTCACGTATTCCACATGAATGGCTTCTACTATTTTTTCATATAAGTCACCGTATGCTTTTGCTTCCTCTGCATACCCCAATGCATCCGCAGCATCCCGCACAATCCTGGTCGAATATGCGTAATAAGCATTTGCCACCAGATATTTGTCCGTTCCGCCTGTCCGGTCGGTGCTTCCGGATTCTATGTCCAGCGCCAGCCAGTCTCCATACTGGAATCCACTCTGCCACAATCCGTTTTTCGAGACTCTCGCATGTATATAATCCACCCAGTTCTTCATCATCGGGAATTGCTCCGCAAGCATCTCTTTATCCCCGTAAACCTTATAAATCGTCCACGGAATGATTGTCGCAGCATCGCTCCATGCCGCTGCTCCCGCCTGATTTCCGAGAATATTCGGAACAACATGAGGTACGCCCCACTCCGGAGTGGTCTCTGCTGCCATATCCCGCAGCCATTTTCGGAAAAATAATGCCGTGTGGAAATTATAGGAGGCTGTGCCACAGAATACCTGTGCATCTCCGGTCCAGCCCAACCGTTCATCTCTCTGTGGGCAGTCTGTCGGAACATCGAGGAAGTTGCCTCTCTGTCCCCACTGTATATTACTCTGCAGTTGGTTAACCAACGTGTTGTCGGATGTGAATGTTCCTGTCGGCTGCATGTCTGTGTGCATTGCACATGCCGTAAAATCCGATGCCTCTGTTTCCGTTCCTGCGCCTTCCACACAAATATAACGGAATCCGTGGAAAGTGAAGTGCGGCATCACAAGCATTCCCACCTGCTTTTCTCCGTATACGAATGTATCTGTACATCTTGCCGTCCGCAGATTCTCTGTATAGAAGTTTCCATCTTTATCCAGTGTTTCTGCATATCGAATAACTAATCTGTCTCCAATAAGTTTTGGAAGTCGTATTTCTACCAGTCCTGCCATATTCTGTCCGAAATCAAACACCAATTCTCCTTTTGGAGTCACGATCCTTTCCTTTACATCAAACCGTTTCGTTACCCGGACCGGCTCGGATTCCTGCGCCACAATCTGCCCGATATCATCCGTATGTTCAAACAGAACTGCCTTTCCTACCTGCCTTCTTTCTTTTGTATAATCCTGTATCTCACCGTGATAAATCTCGGAAAACAGAATTTCTCCTGTTTCCACATGCCAGTCCGTATCAGTGCCGATGCAGATAATTTCCCCGTCTTCGTACTCGATACGCACCATTGCCAGCAAAGCCGTTCTGTCGCCGTAAAGATTTGGTCTTGCATCAAACCCGAGTTCTCCCTTATACCACCCGTTTCCTACAGTAACCGTAATCTCATTATCTTTTTCCAGGAGTTCCGTAATATCATAAGTCTGATACTGCAGTCGGTGATGATAAGATGTCCAGCCCGGAGCCAGGAACAAGTCTCCTGTTTTCCTTCCGTTAATAAATGCCTCATATACACCACAGGCAGTCGCATACAGCCTTGCTCTCTTCACTGGTCTGTCCAGAGAAAAGCTGCGGACAAATACCGGACATGCAGTCTCTTCAGCCGGAAGTGTATGGGTAATCCATTTTGCATTCCAGTTTTCTTCTCTCATCAAACCGGTTTCAAAGTTTCCTGTCACCTGTCCCAGCTCTCCGTAATTATCCCATACACTGACCTGCACCTGATAAACAGTCATCTCTTTCAATGCAGCACCCTTATATGGCACCAGAACGGATTGGTCGCTTTTCACCCGGCCGCTGTCCCACATAAGCCGGCCTCCGCTGACAACCTGAATCTGGTAGTTTGTCTGCACAACATCCTGCTTTTCACTCTCCAACTTCCATGAGAAACGTGGTTTCTCATCGATTCCTATCGGATTTTTTCTGTATTCTATTGTCAAATCACGAATCATATGCATTTCCTCTCTCTTTTTGTTTTTCTGATTCTTTCTATTCTATGAAAATTTGTAACTGTGAGGGTACTGAACAGTTACGAAAATTTTGCCATTGTACGAATCAGAGCGGTAACATTCTCCTGAAGTCTTGCCATGTCTATGGTACCGTTCTCCAATCCTTTCTTTATCTGACCGGTATATGTATCATCATTAGAGCCCGGCGTAATCCAGCAGTTTCCCGCCTGTACCATTGCTGCCACATCTACACTGTCATAGGTTGTCCAATCCGTCATTACAAAACCGGCAAACCCATTTTCTTCTCTGAGAAGCCCCTGTAGAAGTTCTTCATCCGCTGCTGTCGGGCAGCCGTTTACCGCATTATACGCCGTCATAAAGCTGGCTGGCATATGAACATCCATCGCATATTCAAAAGTTCGGAAATAAATTTCCCGGATTGCACGTTCGGAAATCAGACTCTGATTTCGCTTTCTGGAAGATTCACAGTTGTTCCCGATAAAATGTTTATAGCAGCTTCCGATCCCGGCTCCTTCCAATCCTTTTGCATAAAATCCGGCCATGACACCGGACAAATACGGATCTTCCGAAAAATATTCCGGCTGTCGTCCATTTAGCGGATTTCTGTGAATATTAAATGCTGGTGCAAGAACCAGCGGCATGCCCAATGCCTTCGCTTCTTCCCCGATTACACACCCGATTGCTTCCGATAATTCTTTATTGAACGAAGCACAGATTGTAACGCCTGACGGCATTCCAATATTTTTGATGTTCAGATTGACTCCGCTGTTTCCATCGCTCACCGGAAAGTCCGGCAAATCATATCCTTCTGTCTGAAATACACGACCTGCCTCACCGATACCTTCCATTCCCCACCCTGCCGAGGCACAGATGCTGATGCGGGCAAGTTCCTCCGGTGACATCTGTGCCACAAACTCAGCCGCACGTGACGGATTTTTTCTTACAGCATCAAATGTTACCTTCTCTTCCGGTTTCTCCATATCAAACTTTGCAGGATAATGTTTCCTCTTCTCATAAGGCAAAAATGTCAACTTATTTTTGACCACTCCGGAATGCGCTCCTGTCGGCCATGTATCATCCGGATTTGTTTTGGATAATCTTGTAAATTTGTAATCGCAGCAAAGCAGATTGGTTACCTGTTTGATTATTCTTGTTTCTTCTTCGTCGAATCCGCCGCATTCCGCTGCTTCAATACTGTTTCCCACATAAATACGGTAATATCCTTTTGATAAAATATACGCCGCTTTTTCTTCCGAATATGAAGTCAATACTTTCACCGGAACATGAACAGGAATCTTCTGTTCCTCTCCCGGAAGCAGTTCCTTTGTTTTTTCAAAGAATACCAGTTCTTTTTCCGGCTGCTCCAGTTCTGATTCCGGTTTGCCTACATAAACCTGAACAACTTCTTTTCCGGCTTTTTCCCCGACATTCTTCACATATACATCCAGTTCCAGTACTTCCCCGTCAAATCGAATATTCTCCTGCCTGATACAAAACTCTGTATAACTTAATCCGTAGCCAAACGGATACGCCACTTTTTTCCTGAATGTTGTAAAATAACGATATCCCACATAAATGTCTTCCTCGTAACAAGTATCCACATATATATTTTCATCTGCTGTCAGACGTGTTTTATCTACACAGTCATAGAAATTTTTCGACGACGGAATATCAAAATAATCCTTTGCCCATGTATCCGGCAGCTTCCCTGACGGATTTACAGCCCCGCTCAGGATATCCGAAAGTGCCGGTCCTGCAAGCATTCCACCAAATCCCGAATATATAAGTCCTGCAACTGCATACTTTTCTGCAAATGTCACATCAATCGGATATCCGACATTTAAAACCACAATTGTCTTTGCAAATGTATCCGTTACTTTTGCAATAAGTGCTTCTTCAGCCTCGCTCAGATAGTATTCCCCTTTCGCCGTGGAAGCATCCTGGTTTTCTCCTGCTGCACGTGTCAGGAACACGATTGCCGTATCGGACAATTTCTTTGCACGCATCAACATCTCGTCCTCCGGTATCTCATCCCTGTCACAGCCGTAAAATTCAACCAGTTCTTCATTCAGTGAATAAGCTTCTCCTTCCCTGACAGCCTCCACAAAATTAACACTGTAGCGAGGATTGATTTTGCCTGCCCCCACTGCTCCGATACGAAATTCGTGAATACCTCTGCCAAACAGATTCAATACCGTTCCCTTCTTCAGTGGAAGAACTTCCGCCTCATTTTTCAAAAGAACGATTCCCTCCCTGGCGGCTTCCAGTGCAATCTGTTCATGTGCTGCATCTTCCGGCTTCGGTTTCACTTTTTCCACACCTCTGACCGTAAAATCCTGCGGATTCATCTCATTCCCATCCATGTCCACAAAACCTTCCACGTGAAGTTGATATTCCCGACCGTACTCTGTCACAAGTCCCCGAAGCGGAATTCCAAGCACCCACATATTTCCCATAACTTCCATATATTGGTTGATACAGCCGGATACCACCCTGCTATCTAAGGTGACGGTTCCCTGAATATCCGGATTCATCGGCTTTGCCCACATCATAAGCAGACAGCCGGATAGTCGACGATCCAGCATAAAATACAATCCGTCAATATCATGAAAATCGTACTCCAGCGGTCCCATTTCAAAAAGCAATGGTTTATCTTCTTTTCCTGTCGGAAGCTGTTCCCAAAAATCTTCCATTCCCATGTTGAGTTCTCCTTTTAAATACTTTCATTGAGTTATCGTAACTGTTCAGTACCCTCACAGTTACGAGTTATCTATAAAATAAAATATCAAACCATATAATTTTTGTATTACAATATTGATTACAATATTTCAATTTTGTCCTTGTTTTTATAAATAGAACACCTTATAATTAGTATTACATCCATTTCAAAGAGAGTTTAAAAGTACGGTTTTACCTGGAGGAGTCTTCCATGATTACTGATTTAAAGGCATTTTGTGAATTATTTTATGCATCAACCTCCATACCGATTGGCTATTACCACGCTTCACCCGACAATGACTGTTCCTTTCCTTCGATTTTGGAAGATCCGTCTGTTTTTAAAGGCATCCTGTCCGGTTTCCGACATTTCACAAAAAACCCGGACTATTTTATCTCGCAGTCCTTCGGCTATTATGGTTATATAAAGCCGGAGCATGCTGATTGCGTAATCATCATTGGCCCTGTATTCAGCACACCTATTTCAGATCTTACACTTCGCACTTTCATGCAGGAATGGGCAATCAGTCAGGAACACAAACCGGATATACTCCAATTTCTGGTCAATATTCCTCAGATTTCCTTTAACCAGTTTCTCCAGACACTTGCCTGGCTTCACCTGTGTTTCAACGATGAATATATTTCTGTTGGACAGCATTTTAATCTGGAAAACACAAGCAGCATCAGCGAGTTTTCCAATGTACATTCCAATCAGGTGATGAATGCAAAGGAAGAACAGCATTTTCATAATACCTACCAGTTTGAACAGAAACTTCTGCAGTATATTCAAAATGGAGACGTCGAAAAAATGAAAACATTGTTAAACACCCCCTCCGAATTATCGGGTGGTCTTATGGCTGACAACTCCCTCCGGCAGGAAAAGAATGTTTTCATTACAACTGTTGCAATTGTTACAAGAAGTGCCATTGCCGGAGGAATGGATATGGAACAGGCTTACCAGCTTGCCGATGTATATATCCGTGAATGTGAAAAGCTGCAGAATATTTCCCACATTGAAACCTTGTCTTATTCTATGCTGATTGATTTTACGGAACGGGTTTCGCAAAATAAAATTCCTCAGGGAATGTCTCTGGAAATATTTGAGTGTATTCAGTTTATTACTCACCACATCAACGAATCCATTCAGGTTGGCGATGTAGCTGAGCATATCGGAAGAAGCCGCTCTTATTTGACAAACAAGTTCAAAAAAGAGCTCGGCTTCGATGTCTGCAGCTTCATTATGCGGTGTAAGCTGGAAGAGGCAAAAAGTCTCCTGACATATTCGGATAAGACATTAAGCGAAATCAGTAACTATCTTTGTTTTTCCAGTCAGTCTTACTTTCAGACTGTATTTAAGAAAAAATATGGTCTGACTCCGACACAGTATCGGAATCAGACCCACAAAATCTACTAATATATCAGGCGGGGCATCTTTCTATTTGATGTTCAGAACGAGTTTTTCTTCTGCAAAATTTACCGCTGAAATGGTTACGACTGCCTTCCCCGAACATTTTGCAGCCCGGATTACTGCCATTACACTGCCGTCATAGGTATTCCATGTATGAGACTGGTAACTTCCTTCGCAGCTCGGGTCTGCACTTCCGAATCCCTGCAATGCAGCACATCCCTCTACTTTAATTGTAACTGCTGCACTTTCCCGACGATTGAAATTTCCTGCTGCGTCTTCCAGTCTGATTTTTACGAAAGTAAGACTTTCTCCGTCAGCAGGAAGTTCATTCCGGTCGGCTTCAACCTTAAGCTTCACCGCTTTCCCTGCTGTCTGTAAGACAGCCCGGCCTGCCTCCACTCCGTTCAGATAACTGACTGCCTCTAGCTTTCCCGGATGATAAGGTACCTCATACGTCACAACATATACTCCGCCAATCGACTTTCGTCCCAGACTTTCCCCATTCAAGAACAGTTCTGCCTCATCTGCATTGGCATAAACATCCACACTTGCTGTTTCCCCTTCATATCCCGGCCATGTCCAGCTTGCAAGGTTATCCTTCCACATCCACGGTGTTTTTCCGACTTCAATTCCTGCCTTATCCATCCGAAGTACACCGATAGATGGTGCATGGCCAATTCCAAATACTGCCTGCCGTAGATAACTGATTGGTTTACGATCACCAAGAATATCAATGTCACCGATACCTGCCAGTCTGTCCGGCCAATGCGCTGAAAAATTCACTCCTCCATTATAATGGAATATACCGCATCCGGCCTCTCCCAGATAATCATATCCGGTCCATGTAAAGTCTCCTAACACATGTGGATTGCGCTTTACGATATCCCACAAATGAACAATGTCCGCCGGAAAAGTCTCTGTGCCAAGCACAACCCGATTCGGATGACGTATGTGATCTTCTTCATGTAATGCCGTCAGATAATTATATCCGGCAATGTCATTTGCCGCAGCAAATTCTCCTATCATTTCTTCCAGAATCGGACTGGTGGCAATCGCATCTGCCAGCGGTCCCACCATAACCTCAGCCATCCCATTGATTTCATCTGCGCCTCCACGCTTCTGCTCATCCGGCTGCTGCATCGCTTCAAGCTGCTCCGGAGTCATCCCTGTAGCCTGGCACATAATTTCGCCCATTCGGTCATTTCCTGCCATCAGACCATTGATTCCGTTCGTCGTATAGCGTGTGGCATCCAGCCGTTTCATTTCTGCATGAATCCTCCGATTCCATTCTGCCCCTTTTTGAGTGCCCGCCTCCGGAATCTCATTTCCGGTCGAGTACAAAATCACGCATGGATGATTATAGTCTTTTTCCACCATGTCCCACACATCCTGCTTCCAATGTGTCGGAAAATAATTTGCATAGTCATGGGGATTCTTTGTCCGAGTCCACATATCACTCAGTTCATCCATCACCAACACGCCCAGCTTATCACAGGCATCCAGCATTGCCTTACTCATCGGATGATGTGCACTTCGAAGAGCGTTAAATCCGGCTTCCTTCATCTGGCGGCAACGCCGATACTCCGCATCTGGAAATGTTGCCGCTCCGATAATCCCATTATCATGGTGAATACAAGTCCCCCTCAGTTTCGTTGGTTTACCGTTCACCAACAGACCATGTTTTGCATTCAGCCGAAGTGTACGGATTCCTGTTGAAATATTTACACTGTCTATCGGATTTTCATCCTCAGAAATTGTAATCCGGCAGGAGTATAGATTTGGTGTTTCATCACTCCACAATGCAGGATGCTCTACAAGCAAACACTGACAGCACATCTGCGTGCTTTCTCCAAAAACAGTTACCGGTATGTGCTCTGCGGCTGCTTCTGCCCCATTCGGTCCGGTCAATGTAATTTCCACCTGTACCGTTTCGGAAACCATTCCCCGATTACAGATTGGAACCTCTACTTCCACGACTGCCGCCTCACAGTCAGCTTCTCTTGTTGTAACACGCACCCCCTGGGCAGGAATATGCACAGTCTTTCCCACCCATGCATACACAGAACGGTATAACCCCGCACCACTATACCAGCGGCTGGACTGCTCTATACTGCATACTTCTACTTTCAGTTCATTTTCCTGGCCATACTTCAGATAACCGCTGACGTCTGCAAAAATACCTGTATATGGATTCACATGCTCTGTTACAAGATCCCCGTTCATATAAATACGGCAGGTATCTGCAACACCTTCAAATTCCAAAACAACTGTACATCCCCTCCACGCTTCCGGAATCTCCCACTTTTTCATGTATGTATATTCACCGCCCGGATAAAATCCTGTCTGATGTGCATTCGCAGTTGCCGGAGTTCTTTCCTGATAAATCATGGCATCATGGGGCAAATCAATATTTTCTATATTTCCTGCGTCTCCCATCATTAACTCCATCATTGTTATGGTTCCTTTGGCAAACTGCCAATTCTTGTTTAAAGATATTTTTTTCATTCGGACCTCCCTAATGCAGCTTGTTCATTTTTTTACTATTCTAACAGTTGAAGAGTATTCCGTA
>ULUO01047025.1_pt1 | contig 16167 bp, 17 predicted proteins | sample 1958611 | NCBI WGS metagenome assembly ULUO01 (sample SAMEA4835762, study PRJEB28245) | human gut metagenome | biome: gut microbiome; material: fecal sample | place: Denmark | collected 2008
CGTTTTTCGTCACGGCCGTCGGCACGCAGGATGTCGAGCGTGAAGGATGTCGTGAGTGCCGTGAGTGCCGATCCGGCGGCCGAGTATGTACACGACACAAGCCCCACGACGAACATTATGCCAGCGATCTTGGGCAGCCCGCCCTGAACGGCCACCAGAGCAAAGGCCTGATCGCCCTTGGCGGGCTGCGGCAGCCCCTCGGCGGCTATGTAGAGATATATGAGCGCCCCCAAGGCGAGGAACAGTAGTATGACGACTATCTGGCAGAGGGCCGTCAGTACGATGTTTATCTGCGAGTCGCGCATGGTGCGGCAGCTCAGGTTACGCTGCATCATGTCCTGATCGAGTCCGGTCATGGCTACGAGGCAGAGGGCCCCTCCGGCGACCATCTTCCAGAAATACCGTGCCGATGCCGGGTCGTCGAAGAACCACATGCGCGAATATGGCGATGCGGCCACGGCGTGGCAGGCTTCCGTGAAGGAGAGATCCATGCGGCCGCATACGCACCAAATGCAGACGACGATGGCGGCGACGAGACTTATCGACTGCAGCGTGTCGGTCGGTATGAGCGAGCGGACGCCGCCCCAACGCGTATAGAGCCATACGAGCAGCATCGTGAAGATTATGTTGGCTATGAACGGCAGGTTGAAGTGATCGAATACAAGCAACTGCATCACAGCGCAAACGACATATATCTTTAGCGAGGAGCCTATGATTTTCGAAACGAAAAAGCACCACGCCCCCGTACGGTGTGTGGTGATTCCGAAACGATCGTTGAGATATTGGTACAGGGAGACTACGCCGTGTCGGTAGAATACGGGTACGAGCACGAAGGCTACGATCATCTGTCCGATGGTGAAGCCCACGGTCATCTGCATATATGAAAAGGAGTCGGCGGCGACGGAACCCGGCACCGAGATGAATGTCACGCCCGACATCGCGGCGCCGATCATTGCCAGCGTGGCCATATACCATGTCGTGCGGCGGTTGCCGATAAAGAATCCGGCATTGTCTGCATGCCGCCCCGATATGTAGGCCAGAGTGAAAAGTACGGCCAAATAGGCGAAAAGTGTCAGCAAAACCGCTATCGGTGACATAACTCACGGGACCATTTACCGCGCAAAGATAACAATTCGCCACAAAATAATTGTAGTGTCGAATAAGTTTAATATCTTTGCCTTCAGTTTGCGAATCGAAACGATAAAAGCAGGGATTAATTGTTTATTTAATATATTTAATATGGCTAAATCATTGAAGATACGAGATTTGACTTTGCGAGACGGGCAGCAGTCGTCATTCGCTACCCGTATGACGCAGGAGCAGATAAACCGCTGTCTGCCCTACTACAAGGATGCCGGTTTCTATGCCATGGAGGTTTGGGGAGGAGCGGTGCCCGATTCGGTAATGCGATATCTGGGTGAGAACCCGTGGACCCGTCTTGAGACGATATACAAGGCTGTGGGCGACGTGTCGAAGTTGACGGCTCTGTCGCGCGGCCGCAACCTGTTCGGATATTCGCCCTATACGGACGAGATCATCGACGGCTTCTGCCGCAATGCCATCGAGAGCGGACTCGGCATCATGCGTATCTTCGATGCGCTGAACGACGTGAACAACGTCAAGTCGACGGTCAAGTATGTGAAGCAGTACGGCGGCATCGCCGACTGCGCCGTATGTTATACGGTCGACCCGAAGTATCCGCGGCCCTCGTTCTTCGAGCGCCTGTTCGGAAAGCGTGCGCCGAAGCCGGTCTTCACGGATGAGTATTTCCTCGACAAGGCCAAGCAGATGGCGGCTCTGGGTGCCGACATGATCACCATCAAGGATATGTCGGGTCTGATTCCGCCCCAGCGCATCAGCCGTCTGGTAAAGCTGTTCAAGCAGAATATCAATGTGCCTATCGACTTCCACACGCACTGTACTCCGGGTTACGGTCTGGCTTCGGTATTTGCCGCCATCGCCGCCGGCGTCGACATCGTGGATACCAACTGCTGGTGGTTTAGCGAGGGCACCGGAGCGCCTGCTCTGGAGTTCATCTATATCTTCTGCAAGAAGATGGGTATCGATATCGGTGTGAACATGGATGCCGTGTCGAAGATCAACGCCCAGCTCAAGGGTATACGCAAGGAGCTGGAGTTGTCGGTATTCGGAGCCGAGAAGCCCGCACCCAAGGCTTTCGACCCCATGAAGGATACCCTTCCCGCCGAGGTGGACGCCCTGTTCGACAAGGCCGTGAAGGCTGCACAGAGCGAGAACTTCGAGGAGCTGCTCGCCGCAAGCCAGAAGATCGAGGCCTACTTCGGTTTCCCCGCTCCCAACGAGCTGGTGCAGAAGGCCGAGATCCCGGGCGGTATGTATTCGAACATGGTGGCTCAGCTCAAGCAGCTTAAGGCGGAGGATATTCTTCCCCGTGCCATGGAGCTTATCCCCTCGGTGCGTCTGGCTGCAGGTCTGCCGCCTTTGGTTACCCCGACCTCGCAGATCGTGGGTGCTCAGGCCGTGAACTGCGCCCTTGACGAGAAGGCCGGACGTCCGATGTACACGAACAAGAGTTCGCAGTTCGTAGGTCTGGTAAAGGGTGAATACGGACACACGCCCGTACCCGTAGATCCTGAGTTCCGCTTCAAGATATGCGGTGTGCGTGAGGAGACTCCCTACGATACCTCGAAGTACAAGATGCAGCCCAATCCCGAACTTCCCGAGGCCGGAGGCGTGAAGCTGGCGGCAAACGAGAAGGAGGTTCTGTTGTTGGAGCTCTTCCCGTTGGTGGCAAAGAACTTCCTCACCAAGGAGAAGAAGGCCGCATACGAGGCCGCACAGGCCGCTGCCGCAGCGAAGGCTGCCGCTGATGCCAAGAAGGCTGCCGACAAACCCAAGGCTGAGGAGAAGGCCGAGGCTGCACCGTATGTAATGCCTACGGATGTCAAGGGCAATGCCGTTGTAGCTCCGCTGCCGGGCCGCGTGATCGAGGTTAAGGTCAAGGTGGGAGACAAAGTGTCGATCGGACAGCCTGTCGTCATCCTCGACGCCATGAAGATGGAGAACTCGATCACTTCGGACTATGCCGGTGTCGTGACGCGCATCTTCGTCGAGAAGGATCAGGCCGTACCTACCGAAGCCCCGATGGTGGAGATCGGTTAGTGTGCCGCTGCTATAAATGAAAAGCCCGCAATCCGGCTGGATTGCGGGCTTTTTTGCGTCTTTATGTGTTTGGCGGGATTTGTGTGATTGACGTGGAAAATGCGCCAGATCGGGTGAAAACGGGCTGAAGCAGCACGGCCGACGGCTTGGTTGTCCTGCGAATGTCAGGCCGCTGCCCTATTTCATGACGTGCAGCGTTACGGATGATTGCCGTTCGGCGTCGTGGTATATCTTAACGTCGCATGGAACGAAATCCTCCTTTGTACAGGTGTATGTGTCGATCATCTGCTGCGGGTTGCGGTCGAAGAGCGGGAACCACGTACTCTGTATCTGTACCTTTATGCGGTGTCCGGCCATGAACGTATGCGCAACATCGGGCAGCGTTAGTGTTATGCGTTCGACCTTGTCGGGAGTGAAGGCTTCGGGAGAGGAGAAGCCGTTGCGGTAGCGTCCGCGCATGATGTCGCCGCGAACCATCATCTCATACTCTCCGTCCGGGCCCACGTCTATGATCTTTACCACGAAGTCGGCGTCGGTGGTTGATATTGCGGCATGGAGTGTTACGTCTATTGGTCCTATTACGGCCATATCGTTCTCAAGGCGCGGCGAAAGGAAGGTCAGCACATCGTGGCGGCCGTCGAGAAACTCCTGCCCTGCGGTCATATACTCCTTGCGGCGCGGCCACGGCATGTCGGGATAATACGGGACGGGGTCGTTCGGATCGGAGGTGTAGAAACTGTATGCCTCCGATATGTCGGACGGCGTGGTGGTCAGAGAGCCGCCCTCGGCCAGATAGAGCGTGTGCGGGCGGCTTTGGTTCTCGGGATCCCACCCCTCCATCTCGCGCCAGCAGTTCTCGCCCGAGAAGAATATGAGCGCTCCGGTTGTCGTGGCGCCGCTATGCTCGGCATCTCTGAGGTAGTGGTCGAAGAATGGGAACTCGACTTGGTGGCGGTAAAACTGCGAGAGTGACTCTTCCGAGAAACGGATATGCCCGACCGCATTGGCATCGCCATTCGAGCGCCATGCGCCGTGCGTCCACGGGCCCACCACGATACGGCAGTCGGTCTGCGGGTTGTTTTGTCGGATGGCGCGATAGATGTTCCATGTACCGTATAGATCTTCTGCATCGAACAGACCTCCGACCATGAGGATGGCGGGACGTATGTCGTGCGTGGCATTCAAGGCACTGCGCTGCTGCCACCAGCTGTCGTAATCGGGGTGCGCGGCCATCTCGTCCCAGAATGGGATGCTGCCGCCGAGAGCACGTGTTATGTCGGCGACGGTGTTGTCGTGCAGGTATTCTATGGGATTGCCCTTGACGGGCGAGTCGAACGGTTCTGGGCTGTCCGTGGGCTTTGTCCGCGCCGCCGTGCCGAAGTTGGGCAGAAACCCTACGGCGTCGCTCAGGGCTAAGGCTCCGTTGTGGTGGAAGTCGTCTCCGAGAAACCAGTCGCATATCGGTGCTTGGGGCGAAACGGCGCGTATGGCCGGATGTCCGCTCGCGGCGGCCATAAGGGCATAGAACCCGGAATAGGAGTTGCCGAAGACGCCCACGCGGCCGTTATGGCGTTTCAACTTGCGCAGAAGCCACTCGACGGTGTCATACGTGTCACTGCTCTCGTCAATGGCGCCGGAACTCTTGTCGGCGACATAGGGGCGTATGTTGACAAACTCTCCCTCGCTGCGCCAGCGTCCACGCACATCCTGAAAGACGATGATGTAGTCGGCGCGTAGGTAATCCTCGAATATGGCCTGCTGCCAGAACGAGGCGTTGCGGCGCCCGTATGGCCCGCAGCCGTAGGGCGTGCGCGTGAGCAGTATCGGATGGTGCGAGCGGCGGTTTTTCGGCGTATATACGGCCGTATAGAGACGTATGCCGTCACGCATGGGTATCATGTATTCGTTCTTGACGTAGTGTGCCTTGAACCATGAGGCGTCTATTGTCGGCTGCTGTTCCGTCTCGCTGGCATGGAGCGTAGCGGCGTAGATGAGAGATATTATTACGGTTATGATGCGTTTCATCGGGCAGGGGTTTCTTTCCTGCAAAATTAATACAATTTGGGGTTATTGCAAGCTATTCCGTGTCGTCGTGCCGTTTACGGTATATGTCGGTGACGTAGAGCGTGAATATGGGGAAAAACATCATGCCCAGACACGGCAGCATCACGGCCAGCGTCTTGCCTATGGCCGTTACGGGGAATATCGCGGCGCCGACGGTCGTGACATTCATCCATGCCCACCACATGGCGTTGCCGAAGCCGTGCAGGGCATGGTTTACCGTCACCTCGTAGTCGTAGAAGATGAGTGCCGCGAGATATGTGAAACATACTACGGTGAATACATACGCCGCCAACAGACGTCTTACTCCCCGTCCGATGAGCCAGCGTATGACCACCCCCATTGCGACGAACGACCTTATGAGCGGCAGTGCGGCTACGGCAACCTCGGCGCTGCGATATATGTCTGCGCCGCACCACCGCAGGATGTTCAGATACGGTATCGACAGCAGCAGGAAGAGAATCTTCGGGGCGAAGCGCCGGTGTGCGCCGTAGTCGGCGACGATCTCGCCGGCAAAGTCGGCCATGAAGACCATGCAGGCGACAAGTTGCAGGCGCATGTACCAGTCGGAGTAGGCACGGTGGTCGCCCGTGAGTACCTCGATCGAGATGCCCGTCAGCAGGGCGATGCCTGCTATGAGGCTGGCTATGCGCAATATGGAGTTCAGTCGAGACATGCAGCGGCGGATTTGCCGTTATGGACGGCAAATGTCGTGCCGGGTAAATTTTCGGCAAGACGTATATTTTTTCGAAAAAAGTTTTGCAGGAATAAAAATTTGGCTTATCTTTGCACCGCAATTGAAAGATGGCGAGATAGCTCAGCTGGTTAGAGCGCATGATTCATAATCATGAGGTCGAGAGTTCAAGTCTCTCTCTCGCTACACGCGGAGATCACCCTGCACGAAGGTCTCAGCGTCAAGTTCGGGATGTAGCTCAGCCCGGTTAGAGTACACGTCTGGGGGGCGTGTTGTCGCTGGTTCGAATCCAGTCATCCCGACTAACCGAAAAGCCTTGATATTCAGTCGAATGTCGAGGCTTTTTCTTTTCATCCCTACCCCATCTCTGCCGTCGGTGGAACACAAGTGGAACATGAAAGGGTGTTATAAGATGATTTCATACATTTGAGATAAGAGAATCTATATTGCTTGTGCTAGATCTACCTTTTGGCTCCATAGTATTACCTTATTCTTATCGTTCTGATTGTTTATGAGGAAATCATAGTACGTTTGGACTTGGGGCGATTCTATAATGCTTCGTTTTCTATCATCGAGTAACGTTATGGTATTCTGAATTGCATATTTATCTCGTAGAGGTAATATCAACTGAAAATTCATATTAGAACGACATAACGAACTTGCATAGTAGCTTGAGTTAGATCCAGAGACAAAGTTTATTAAATTTATTCCTTTAAGATTCCGTTCAATTGCATTAAATCGAATGGCCATTTTATCGGATAATGGTTTGTCATATTCAAATCGATCAACACCAAATTCTCGTCTTAGATATCCCCGAACTTCTTTCCTAAAGGTCATGTCAGCTCGATCTGATACAAATTGAATATTCGCAGAACTAACGATTGCGTTAATAAAATTAGCTAGATCAAAAACAATATTAGGAAGCAACTCCAATCGATCTATGCGCTTATAATAGAAAGTCCTTTCTTTTACTTGAGTTCGTTGTATCTCGAAACTATCTAAATAAAAGATTCCAATTTTATTAAAAATATTAGCTTTCCAATTTATTTCGCATTCATATAAACCGGCATCGATCCATCCGCCATCTGTTGCGATATAATTATTACCTCTTTTAGTTATAAAAATAGAAACGAACATATTATTTACGGTAGCCACAGGTGTGATTATTTCTAGTGTGTTACCATAATCTTTAAAGTGCCAAAGCGATTGATATGCTTGTACTATAGTGTCAAATATATTATCCATAATTTAAAAGATTATTCCATTCAATGGGTCATTGTCTGGCTCAAATGGAAGAGCCCCATCTTCCTGAATTTCGATAGATATTGCGAAACCGTTATTGGATGAAATCTTTTCTTCTTGACAAAATAACAGTACTCCTTCTTGTATCGGTAGTGGTAAAGATCTATTTTCTAGTTCTTTTGTTTTGTATGCAATAAAACGACCGTTAGTGTCATATTTATGAAAATGAGGGGTTGTGATCATTTGTTGGTCAAGTGGAATTTCCTTACAATTATTTCTATGAGTCCCGTTCCCTTCATCTAGCCTTGCTAGAACCTTACTGGTGAGGTTACTGGTTAAAATCTGAAATGAATAATTGTTGGGATTCTTATATCTAACTTCACAATTTATCTTAGTTTCTCCAAAATCTTTAACAGAATCTAGATTTTGTTCTTCATATAGAGATGACGGGTGATTACTCTTGTTTTTGGTGACCCGCAAAGGCATACTGGTTGATTTGTGGGATTCCATAAAAATATTATAATCATCTAGGATCTCTAATAATTCTTTATTGATTTTGATGCTCCCCATTTATTTTTTATCCTGTAAATTTAAGTCCTTACAAAGATATGGAATATATATGGATTTCGCAATCTTATTTGGGTGCTGTTCTCAATTGAGATTAGAATTGTTCTGATGCATGACCGATTAATAAAATGAGTGAGAAATTAGGTTTATTCACTCTTGTATCGATACCGCATCCCCAGATGATGTTTATTTTTGGTTCAAATTCACGGATGATGCTTAAGAGATCGTATAGTTGGTCGAAACTTATTTCTGATGAGGAATGATAGCTTATATTTACAACCATATCGAGGGCTGTTTTGATCTGTAGTGTTTTCAATTCTGTGCGGAGTTGCTCCATTAAGTCAGGCATTACTCCTTCAACTGTAATTAATGTGCAAGATGCAGCACTGTTTAGGAGGTGTTCGAAATCATCTCTGACGATTTGAATGGGATTTTCTTTTGACACGCAGAGTTGAGCATCAAGGTACTGTTTGATTTCTTCTTTGTTGTTCACAGATTTTGGTTTTAATATACAATGATGAGTACGTTGCACAGATTATTGTTCGTACCAAGGCGATTGAACCTATTATGGATTGTAGGATGGTGTGTTTATATAAGGCCTATATAGTAGCTTTATATAGCGAGTTAATAAATTTATTGAGAAGGTAGTATATGTGGGCTGTAATCGCCTCGCAGAACCTTCTATTTTGATTTAATAAAGTGACCTGCCGCATCGCGGCAGGTCTGTCAATAATAATGGTCGGGATAAAGATTGGAAAATGTGGATAACTGTTTACAACTATGAGCTTATCCGCGACCCAAATTATGTACGAGCCTGAAAACTATTTATTGTATTTTAATTTCAGTTTGTCCAAGAGATTTTGCATAAATGTTAAGCGTGTCCATTCATAGGTATTTGGCAATAAGTTTCGTACCCCTCCTCCAGAATTAAAAGAGGCAAATAGTACTTTATCTTCCCATTCTATCAATAAGAATGATGGAGTAGTCGATACTTTATCATCGAAACAAAATCTTATACGGTAATTGGTGTCTTCTGTTAATCCAATGGCAGAAATAGCGACACACTCACCTAATGGATCTCCACCATTAACAAGAGCCCAATTTGTAATTATGGTTTTTTGTGGAATAATGTATAGACAAAGGGGTTCAAAAGACGACCGTTTAATAACAATCGCCGCTGCATTGTAACCACCGTGGGTACAAAAAATTAAAGATAAATCGACCTTAAATTTCTGATCCCCTATATAAAATGTTGCATTAGAAAATTCATAATATTGGTTTGTTTCTGCTAATTGAAATTTGCCGATCCACTGCTGAGCTACAGTTGAGAAACATATTGTCAACCCCAAAAATAGTAGAATAATTTTTTTCATGGTTGTCTGTTTAAAATATGTCAAATTATTTACGATAAAGCAATGTTTCTATACCATAATGCATGATTCGCAGAAAATTTCTGCATAAAGGTTGGCATGGCTTCTTCCGTTGGCGGCTATTTATTCTTGTTTCTCCAATTTCCGAGTTCGATAGATGATTAATAATCCTAAACAAAACGCAGATACAGCTATTCCGATGGCGAGCCCTCCCCCAATAAAAAGAATTAGATTATTGATCGAGTCTATATAATCTGAAAAAGAAGGGTTTTCCTTGAAAGTTTTTGAGAACTCGTAAAAATCCTTGATAGTATCTCCTATTAAATACATAATTGCAGCAGGTGCTATTAGGCACGCAAGTAAAAAAATAGATTTGAGATAGCTTAAACTTCCCAATTTTATCATGATCAAGAATCTTTGTAGATTAGAATGTTCTCCATTCCCTTTATATAATCGGTGGCCTTCTAAACATATAAAGACGCTTAATACCAACAGAGTAGGTACTATAATATACGGTGTAGCAGAGTTCATAATAATATAAGTTAATTGTTAGTAATACGTTTGTTTTTTAGAAACCGATGAATATAGTTTGCGGCATTCTTGAATTACTCCTTGTTGATTGTTATTGTATTTCTTCCGGATTAAGTCGTCGCATCCTAGTACGCGAATTGCAGCTTCATACCCTTTCAGCATAAAATAGAACCCAAAATCCATTTGATCGCCAGTTATCAAATCATACAATTCTTGAGGGGTATGTATTTGTCTAATTATGCCGAAAATGTCCATTTCTGGCAGGTCGTTTTGGTAGTTCTCGGCTAAAACTTCTTGGGGTGTCATCCCTGCCGTCTGTTTTGCTTGATCGAAAAGTCGTTGGGCAGTCCAACCTCCATCGTTCAATCCTACAATAAATCCCATTGCATAGATTTGTTCAAAGGTGTCTTGGTATATTGAGTCGTCTAGTTGGGTGGATTGCTGTGCTGACGCTCTAAATGCGGTTATCATTGCATTCCAATCTAGCATATAGGCGTCTGTTGTAAGGTCCTTAAGAAAATATAATTCTGGATAATCTTTTTTATATTCAGCCATATTGAACATTAAGACGGAATCTTGTCCTTGAACTTCGTAATACCAGTATACATCGAGTGTCTCGTCGGTGTAAGAATAGATGATAGAATCTTGTATGGCGGCAAAGCATGGCGAATCACTGCATTTAGAGATACAATGATCTACGTCTGAAACGAAAGCATTCATTTCAGAATAAGGCTTGTTTGTTATTTGTGATAGTATATTTGCTCTTTGTTCAACATCTAATGTGTCACAAAACAGGATGCTGTTAAGTGATTCGCTAATATCTAACAGTTCCTTAAATGTACGCCCTTTTAACGGTTCCGAGAGCTGAACCTCCAGAAGATCTATTGGGGAAAGGCTAGTATGCGGTTTCCCACCATCTGCTTCTTGTGTTATATTGGAAAATAAAGCTTTCTTATAAAATAAGAAATAGCCACATATAACTGCTATTATACATAGTAGAGGTATGCCTATTCGTTTCATGATATTTGGATTTGGGTTAATAAAGACCGGTCAATTTTCCATCTGTAAAGACTAGAAGAGAGTATTTAGGATTTGAAGCACCTATGCTGTCGGCAAAACCCATCAGTAAAGCTAAAGCTACAGCTTCTTCTCCAGATAGTTGTGTCATAGCTGCGGCTACCTGCATATCTTGCTTTTCCTTATTGAAAGTCCATGTTTCGACTATATGTCCAGCATAGCTGCTTTTCCCTATATCGTAACATTTTATATCTACCACTTCTTGGCACATTTGTTTGGTCATGCCAAGTTCGAGTTTTCCGGCTGCAAGTAGTTTGCCATGATTATCTCCATATTTCTGGATAAGCATTTGTTCTTTATTTTCAGACTCTTCTTTTTGCTTTTGCTGGTTCTGTTGTTCTATTAATCGTTGCTTCTCCTTCAGAGCAATTTCACGAGATCGTCTTTGTTGTGCAGCCCATGCTTCTTGCCGTTCTCGTTCTTCAATCTTATTTAATTCCTCTTTAAGTTGTGAAGGGCTTTTATCAAAAGTAAAGAGCTTGTAGTACTTTGACCATAATCTCCACGCTGCATTTCTTGATCCATTATTATAGATCATAGTTCCTGATATTGGAATAATCCCGTCTTCTCGATCACGGCAAAGTAATGCAGATCCCTCAAAATGATCACCATTACTCCAAGTATAACTTATGTTAAACGCCTCTTCTGTTGGATTATAATAACCGACATCTAAATACTCTTTACAACCATATTTCCCTATCTCCCAGCCGGAATCACCCCAGTGGATAGGCCCAATGTATTTGTTCCCATTGGGGTAATAAATCGTTGCGTTGAGGTCGTTAGACTCTTTTGTCTTTTGTGCAAATGATAATAATTCTTTCCACATAAGAGATTTATCATCTCCGACCTGTATAGTCGCTCCCGCGAATGCATTATCAAATTCTACCCTTGCGTTGTTGATAGTTGTGTATAAATGTAATTCAATCATCCATTCGGAAGCGGATGATTTTTTAGATATTCTCTTATCGACTGTGTTGTATATAATGCCATAACAGTCTGCAACTTTATCGGGTGCATAATGGAGGCTACCCTTAAATGTTGATCCTGATGGAGAATATGTGCCTTTTAGCATGACTAGATTGTAGCTGAAATAGAGTCGCCCTTCTGTTAAATATCCATTTTCAAAAGTTCCTATCGCTATAAGCGATTTAACCCCGTCGATTTTATAAAGAACTTTGGATTCTTTAGCTTGTAAGTTCATGCATGAACATAGCGCAAATACAAATATTAGTAACCGTTTCATAAGATAAGAGTTTTAATGTTGCTTGTTAGAATAATGTTTTTTCCCAAAGTGATGTTTGAGTTTCTTTTCCATTCATGTTTTTAGATACGTTATTCCCTATTTTTCGAATATTTAATGCTTTTCTGTTCCGACCTAGGTATATCCCTATCAGATTAGCAATAACTATATTTCTGGCTTCTACGGATCCTTCGGTAGAGTGCGCAGTCAACATACGTTCGTAATGGCCTTTGAAATCTTGCGGGAAAGGATTGGTAATCCGGTGTGAGTCAAAGATCGGTTCGGCAATGTTCTCGTAAATATACTTGTTCAAAGCTTCGTTACCTAGTTCTTTGAGGATGGTATAAGCTGTAATTTTTGTCATGGTGGAAATCGTTTATTTATCAATACTGGGTGGATTTCTTAATAGTTGTTCTGTACGTCTTTTTTGCGTTGGCATTTTTCCCGTGATTGTGAGGAAGTCTCACGACCAAATGGATTGATGTCGGGCTCTTTAACTGCTTCGTTCTGCATTATTCAATAAGTATCGCCTATTTGTGAATGTAGGTTAAAATATTTGTGGATTTTCGTTCTTGTGGTTATAGGCTTCAAGCAACAGTTCAACATAGTCTACCTGGTGTTCATACGCTAACTTCCCAATGATCAGACGTGTTGTGAATTGATGGGGGAATACGACAATAACTGATGGTGATTTTTCTTTCAGAATAGTAATAATACGTGACATGGGCAACCGGCATTTTGTTGCCATTCGGCTCCTGTATGGCTTGGTTAATAGTAAAAGAAAGTGTGGAGTCGATCTCGTTTATCTCAAAGAAGGTTGTGGCGACCTATAGCAAAATAAACGATGCAATACCCCACACTCGAATAGATATGATACAAGAACACATGATGTGCCTATCATGATCTAAACAAGATGAGTGCTGTTCGTTGTCCTTTGCTATTGAAAATTGCCACATTTTCTTTGAAGGGACAGTGCGAGAACACTTTCAATATGTCTGCCTCTGCGCTCACTGGCTTTGGCAAAGACAAAGTTAGAAAATATTTTCACTCGAACAACACTCGCTGAGGGGTATTACCTTACAAATTTCGATAATAATATACTTGTTATACGATGTGGAATAATGATAAAACCGGAAGCTATATACCGGCTTCCGGTCTATGTTATTTATCTGGGGTTGATCTATTTAAAAGTCACTCCATGCTGTTTGCATATTCTTAGGAACGTACCTATTCCGATTCTTTGATTTCTCATACATGCTGCAAATTGTCGATCACATTCCGTAGGATAATATTTTTTTGAGACCATGCTTACGAGGTGAAATAGTCTTGACCCTTCTTCTTTACCATATTCATTGGCCAAGGCGCATCCGATGCGATACCAATCATTATAATTGTCTGTTATGTCTATTTTTTGACTTCTGATTTTATATATCAGTAAATTAACCTTTTTGTCAAGTAACTTTTGCTCATGTTGTGTCCGAACGAGTTTTCGTGCTATTTTAGCGCGTAGGACTCCTTTATAGGGTTTTGCGTAAGGATTGCAATATGGGTACGGATCATAGCTGGCACCCCTAAGCCGACAAACGTCACTACAACTTGAGTCTGCGACCAGTTGCGTTTTCTGCCGAATCTCAAAGACGAGGGCATCGAATTGAGCCTTGTGGCTTTCCGGATAAGCAATTCGAAAAATGAGATATAGCCCGTTCCCGCTGATTGACATACCTGCATAGAGTAAGCTATCGAAGGTTTTGGCGAGCAGTTTCTTTTTCTCGAACCATTCCCGACCAAAGACATTGTTGTCTTTATGGTCGATATCAATGCAAATGCAGCCGCTGTGTTGAAGTAATCCCCTGCTATTCCTTTTGCTAAATACTCCGCTGGGAGTGATACACGGCAGGTTAGCTTTTATCTTGCTGCGTTTATTCTCATTGTATGTATGCCGATAGATTGTAACTGGCTCCTCGAATTGTTTTGTTTTAAGCCATTTCCACAGATCGACGGTTCTTAATGGTTCTTGTGCATAGTAGTTCTTGAATAAGGAAACCTTTATTTCGGGTATCGATGATGGGTTCAGACACCCTGTTTGATCTTTCACGCCATTATATATTTTTTCTTTTTTACTGTGCGTTTGATCTTTTATTTTAGTGGTCATGCTATTTATATTCTATGTCGTTGGTTATCTGTATTATACTATCATCATGAATTTCGGTTTTTTCGGAAAACTCATTTGATTCTTCGAAAAAATTCTCGCGAGACATCTTCTCTTTATACTTTTTCTGCCGCTTTCGCTCGTTTGCATCTAACTGCGGTCTGATTAATATAAATACCCTCTCCATTTCATCATTGAGATCAGTCGGTATTACTCCTTCAAAGGAATATTTCATAATCGCATCATAGAGGCGTAATTGAGCCCTTGGCTTCATTGACGACAGTGCTTCATAAAAAGTTCGGTAGAATATAAATCCTTCACGAGGTGGTATCTCCTGATCATATTTATTAATAGTATTGTTAGTCATCTTATCGTAATTATTTTTCATCGCTATTTTTTATTTAATGGTTGTGATTTTGATAATTCCTGTTCGATTGTTGGGTGAGACTCGCTTTGCAGCCAGTCAAAGATCTCGTCTCGGCGAAAATAGAGTCGCCGTCCGCCGTGTTCGGGCTTGTGAAACGGAATCTTACGTTCGCTTGTGAGTTTGTAGATCGTAGCTTTGCTGTATCCGGTCAGGCGCACAACCTCTTCAATGGTTATAATCTGCTCGACATGAGGTTGAGAAGGAACGAGGTTCCCCAGAATCCGGTCAATACCCATAATCTCTTTCAGTTGTCTCACGGTTAGACAGCCGATTGGGGTTTCATCTGTTATTTTTGTCATAATAAATATTGGTTTGGAATATTTTCTATTATGATATATACTATTGCGATTTATTTTGGCCTTAAAAAGCGAACACCCCGGCTAAATGGCGTTTTAGCGGGGGTGCTGAAGTGAAAAAGTAAATATAATAAATATTTACAGCCCGTATAAGTCAATAGCCTGTGGTTGTAGAAAGGCTGTCTGCGACAGGCTTAAATATTAGGGTTCGGAAGATACCATCATCATAATCGGTACTTTCAAAAAGCCGCCTAAGTACTGTGTATATTCGGCGGATGGTTTGATCTGATGAGGCTCCGATAGCCTGTTTTATGGATTTCTGAGACAGTAAATGAGTGATCTGTATCCGGGGTGTATCTCCTTGCAGAAGTGGAATAGTGCGCCTATATAGAGCCAATATCGAAGATCTGCGCGCGTCCCATGAAAGACTGTATCCGAGAAGATCGAAATAGTCTTCTTGCATTCTGGGCAATATAGAAGGAGCGGATTCTTTTTTCTCAGAGACCGTTTGAGGCGGGTGTTACAATCGGGGCAGTATGTCATGTGTTGCTCTTTGTAGAACATAATCGCGTTTTCTTTATTGGGGTATAGGCTCAAGAGAGACTGGTAGCTGAAAGGAACTTTCATAAGATATATTTTATATGATCAACCATATGTTTGGGGGGGGGCATTAAAGCACCTTCGCAGCTTCATTGATTACGCTGCACTCGAAGCTGTCGAGATAGACGTTGGTAGTTTCCATATCGGCGTGTCCTAGCATCTGTGAAATAACCTCTCTGGGGATATTATTTCGTTGGAGGGTCATGGCAGCCGTATGTCGCGCGACGTAGCTCGTCAGATGAAAATCTATGTCAAACTCCTCGGCGAGCATCTGCAGATATTTACGGTATTTATCATAACGCGAGCGGATGTGCATATACAGCTGTTCGCCTGTATAGCCGGAACGAGTGATGATCGGCAGCAGGTAATCATCTACTTTCGGTGAGTTCGATTGCAGGCTTTCCATGAGCTCCCGTATGATTGGCGTTATTTTTATGGAGATGGGTTTTACGTTCTTTTGACGCATTATCTTTTGCCGTTTATAGATAATGTAATCCCATCCTCAAGTCGTTTGATATTGGAAACAGTGAGCATAGCCATATCTATAAACGAGATGCCGTAGCAATAGTAGGAAAATAAAAATAGCTTTCGGGCATATTCGCATTGCCTGCATTTGGCTGTGGCTGTTTTGAGTTTTGAAAGTTCCGCAGCCGGTAAATATCTTTTGTCTGTGGCTTCTTCGAGCCTTGCTACTTCGAATCTACCTCGACCGAATGGATATGTAGCTTCGTAGCCGATGCCTTCCGCATTGGCGCGATTCAATACGGCTCCC